>JAEEGL015431117.1_pt1 | contig 10446 bp, 9 predicted proteins | sample 9134231 | NCBI WGS metagenome assembly JAEEGL01 (sample SAMN16246548, study PRJNA631951) | gut metagenome | biome: gut microbiome; feature: rumen; material: fiber-attached | host: Bos | place: Iran: Karaj | collected 2018-10 | reverse complement strand
TTAGATCCTGAAACACAAAAGATAATTGCTGATACTTTTAAAAATTATGAAGGTACTATGTTAGTTGTTTCTCATAATTTAGAGTTTGTTGATAACTTAGGAATTGAAAGAATGTTAATGCTTCCTAGTGGACAAATAAGATATTATGATCCTGAGATTGTTATGTATTATCAAGAATTAAATAATTCAAAAAAATAAAGAACACTTTTGTGTTCTTTTTATAATTTCATTCCACAGCCAGGACAAATACCTCTGGCACCAATTAAACTAGCACCACATCTTTTACATTTTAATTCATCATTTTTAGTTTCTGTAGCATGTTCAATTTTATCTTTACCACCAAATGCAATTGCTTCATTACTTGGACCAACTGCTTTATAATCTTGTATTTGTTTAGTTAAATTAGTTTGTGATTGTTTAGATACTGTTTCATCTAATGTATCAATTTCTTTATTATCAACTTTATTTTCTAATACTGAAGTATTTCTTTCGTCTTCTTCGAAAGTCTCAATTGTTTCATTTGTATTAGTATATTCTGCTAAATTAACAACTTCATCAATCGCTAAGTCATCATTAATATTTTGCTTTAATTTTTCGTTTATAGCAGGATCTGGAATAAAGTCTTTTATTTCTTCAGGTTTTTCTTCAACTAATTCATCCTTATAGTTGAATTCATCCATGGTTATATTTGGCTTAATATCTACGATATCATCTTTTTTTGAAACATTAGATACTTCAAATTCATCTTTATTATTTTTTAATTTTTCTTCAAGTGCATCTATATCTTTTTGATTTTTATAATAATTAATTTTTACTTCTAAGTATTTATCTCTTTCTTTTGAAAAAGCTATATATGGCACGAATATAAATGGGAATAATACTGCTAACCACCATGTATATCTTTTTAAATCAAATTGTTTAGCTAGATTATAAGGAGATACTATGAACGCAATAATATTTAATGGTATTATTATCGAAACCCATTTAGGTATTCTTATAAATGAAAAGTAATACCATAAATTATATATTGGTATTAAGGATTCATATCCTTTATGTCTTTCTTTAATGAATATCTTATATAAAGATATTTGAAAGATAATTAAATAAATAATTGTATAAATAATAAATATTTTAATATATATATTCATTTATATCTTCCTATTCTAATAGAATTATAAATTATTTTATAATTTATCTCAATAAATGCATAAAAAAAACTAGACTGTGTCTAGTTAAAATTGAATACTTCCAGTTTGTTCTTTTGGTAATTCTTGTGTTTGCTCAGTACCTTGTTGACTTGTTTGTTTCATTGTATTCTCTAATTGTTTTGCCATTCTATCAAGGTTTTCTTGATCGATATCGATATGTACTGGATCTTCATTTAGTACAAATACTTTTTCAGTATCAAGTGGTTCTTTAATTTCTACTGGAGCAGGTATATCTTCAGTTGCTACAGCTTGATTATTTACAACAGGTGCACTCATTTCTGGCGCTACAGGTTGAACTGTAGGTGTTTCAACTACAGGTGTAGTTTGACTTTGTATATCTTGAGTTGTTTGAACGTTATTTGTAACAGGTGTTACATTATTTACATTTGTTATTTCTTGATTCATATTAATCACTCCTATAATAAGAGTAACATAATTTATCATTTTATTTCATATTATTTTACTGTATTTACATTTAAAATTTTGTTTATGTATGATATTATTATATAGAATAAGGAGGAGTCGGAAATGATAGTTGCTGTTATCTCTAAAAATATGCTTTATAAAACTAATCTTTCTGATACTTCTAGTGGAGATTATCAAATTAGAGATTATTTTAATAATGTAATTGGTAATCTTGTTTATAATAATAATCAACTTCAATTTAATGCTAATCATAATTTTGAAATACAAACTGATAAAGGTATAGTTACTAGTTGTAGTGTATCTGTTGGTAGTGTATTTAATATAAAAAATGTAACTGAACAAGAAATATTAACTATATATATTTATAATTCTAATATTGAAAATTTTATAGAAATAAAACCTAAAAAAAATAAAATTGTTATAGGAAAATCAAATGATTGCGATATCGTATATAATTCTCCTTTTTTAAAAAATCATCAATATTCTTTAGTTTATGATAAAAACATGTGGTTTTTAGACACAATTGATGGTTATGTTTATGTAAATGATAGACTTGTTAAAAGAAAAAGAATTGATCATGGAGATATTGTTTTTAGTGGTGGTTTAAAACTATTTTGTATTGGTGATACTATTACTATTGCAGGATTAGTTAATAATTGTGTTATTCAAACAAATCCTAGTGTATTCGATAAGAAATTAGATATTACTCAAGAAATACATGAAGGAGTTCTTGAACTTGAAGATGATAAAGAAGTATTTGCTGATGATAAATTTCAAAGATCTCCTAGATTTAGATCAATAGTTAAAGATTATGAGATTGAATTTGTTTCTCCTCCTAATATTGCTCCAGCTAAAGCAACTCCTGCTATTTTAACAGTTGGTCCACAATTAACTATGTTCATTTCTTCAGGAGTAACTTTATTTACTGCTTTAAGTGCTGTAGCATCAGGACAATCTACTTTAAGACAAGTAGCTCCTTCTTTATTGGTAACAGTAGTTATGGCTATTAGTGCTTTATTATGGCCTGCTTTAACTAGAAGATATACTAAAAAAGAACAAGCTAAATTAAGATTAATGAATGCTAAAAAATATCGTAAATATCTTGAAGATAAAGAAAAAGAAATAAATAATTTAATTGAAGAACAAAAACAAATATTAATTGAAAATAATGTTTCATTGGAAGAATGTCAACAAATTATATTTAGAAGAAAAAGAAATTTATGGGAAAAGACAATCAATGATGAAGATTTCTTAACAGTTAGATTAGGGACTGGATTAATTCCGCCAAAAATCAATTTTAAATATAAAGCATCAGATTTTGGTATGGATGAAAGTGCTTTAGAGATTGAATTAAAAGATTTAATAAAAAGAGTATCTTATGTAGATAAAGTTCCTGTAAATTCATCTTTAGTTGAAAATAGAGTTACAGCTGTTATAGGTAATCCTGGTAATTTAAGATTATTCATGGAAAGTATTCTTTTACAAATTGCAACTTTTCATTTATATAGTGAATTAAAGATTATTGTTTTTTCAGATAATTCTAAAATACATGATTGGGATTATTTAAAGTATCTTCCTCATTGTTGGGATAATTCACATAGTACAAGATTTATATGCAGAACAAGTGATGAAAAGAAGAAAATATCAGCTTACTTAGAAAATGTTATTAAAGAAAGAAGTGCAAGTCTAGAAGAAAAGTCTGATAATAGTGATGTTTTATATAATAGATTTTTACCTTATTTTTTAATCATTACTGATAATATTAATGATGCTAAACAATATGAATGTATTAATCAAATATTAGAAGCTCCAGTAAATTTAGGTTTTTCTTTATTAATTAAAAATAATAGAATTGCTAATTTACCTAGTCAATGTACAACATTCATAAATATTGATGGTGAAAATTCAGGATTATTTAAAAATTATTTAGATGAAGAAAATCAGTTACATTTTACTGCTGATTTAAATACAACTATAAATGTTGAGGATTGTTTTAGAGAACTTGCTAATATTCATGTAGATGTTCCACTTGATAAACATGAATTACCTAAGAGTGTTGGTTTCTTATCGATGTATGATGTAGGTAATGTTGAACAATTAAATTCTGCGGATAGATGGATTCAAAATAATCCGGTTAATAGTTTAAGTGTTCCTGTTGGTATAGATCAAAGTGGTAACTTATTTAACTTTGATATTCATGAAAAAGCATATGGACCTCATGGATTAGTTGCTGGTACTACTGGTTCAGGTAAATCAGAATGGTTAATTACTTATATCTTATCTTTATGTGTTAACTTCTCTCCTGAAGAAGTACAATTTGTACTTATAGACTATAAAGGTGGTGGACTTGCTGGTTCATTTGATAATAAAGAAACAGGAATGCATTTACCACATTTAGTTGGTACTATTACAAACCTTGATAAATCAGAAATAAGAAGAAGTTTGGCTTCACTTGATGCTGAATCTAAACGTAGACAAAGAATGTTTAATGAAGCTCGTGAAAAACTAAATGACTCTTCAATGAATATTTATAAATATCAACAATATTATAGAAAAGGTATGTTAGATGAACCTTTATCACATTTATTTATCATAAGTGATGAGTTTGCAGAGTTAAAAGCACAAGAACCTGAATTCTTGGATCAATTAGTATCTATTGCGCGTATTGGTCGTTCATTAGGAATTCATTTAATACTTGCTACACAAAAACCTTCTGGTGTTGTTGATGATCAAATTAAATCTAATGCTAAATTTAAAATATGTTTAAGAGTACAAGATAAAGCAGATTCAAAAGATATGATTAATGTTGATGATGCCGCATTCTTACATCAAACTGGTGCATTTTATATGCTTGTTGGTTTAGATGAAGTATTTGCTCTTGGTCAATCAGCATATGCTGGTGGTTTATATAAACCAACTCAAATTGTTAAAAAAGATGTAGATACAGCAGTAACAGTTTTAAATCAAATAGGTGAAGAAGTTGATTCTGCTGATATGACATTTGCTGAAGATAAAAATATTAACACAAATGTTCATGGTGAAGAATTATTAAATATAATTCTTTATGTATCTAATATTTCTAATCAAAAACAAATGAAAATTAGAAAATTATGGTTAGAAGCTATTCCTGAAATTATTTATGTTGATAATTTAAAGAAAAAATATAAATTTGAAAGAATACCATTTATTATTAATCCTATTATTGGAGAGTATGATAATCCATTCTTACAAAAACAAGATTTATTACAATTGAATTTGAATATGGGTAATACTTTTATTACAGGTGTTTCTGGTTCTGGTAAAGAACAATTATTACAAACTTTAATATATTCAATTATTACTACATATACTCCACAAGAAGTTAATATTTATATTTGTGATTTTGGAGCTGAAACTTTAGCTATGTTTAGCGATTCACCACATGTTGGTGGAGTTACTTATATGAGTGAAGTTGAAAAAATAAAAAATACATTTAGATATGCTAAGAAGTTATTTATTAATAGAAAAAAGAAATATCGTGAATATGGTGGTAGTTATGAATCCCATATTAAATATTGCCAAGAAAAGGATCCAATAATTTTAATTATTATAAATTCTATTGAAAATTTAAAAGAAAATTTGGAAGATGAATTTGATGGATTAACTAGTTTATATAAAGAATGTTCTAAATATGGAATTATTTTCTTAGTTACATCTGTTGATCCTACAGTTTTAAGAGGTAAAGTATTAGATTGTTTCCCTCAAATATTAACTACAAAAATTGCAAATGATCAATATGCTGATATATTAGGTAATTCTGCAAGAGGTGTTATTCCTAAAAATCTTAAGGGTAGAGGTCTTATTAATATTGATAAAGTATGTTATGAATATCAAACAGCTTCTATTTATGAGGCTGATAAGCTACATACAGTTATTAAGAATGTTAATACTACTTTGAATAATTATTATAAGATAAAGGCTACTCCATTACCTATGATTCCAAAAACAATTACATTTGATAAAATTCCAGTGGATAAATTATCAATTACTAATATTTGTGTTGGTTTTGGAAAAGCATCAATTGAACCTAGTTATATGAATTTACAAAAGAATTTTGGTACTTTAGTAATTGCTCCTAAAAAGTTGAATTTAACTGAATATTGTAAGGTTTTATATCAAGAATTTGAAACTATTGCTAATGACTCAAATAAAGTATATTTATTTGATGTTAATGATGTTATGAAAACTCAAAGATATAAAAATATTACTTACGTTGATTCTACTGAACTTTTAAATACCTTTAATAATTTAAAAATATATGTTAATCAACAATATGAAGCTTATTCTGCTTTAGAAGATAAATCTACATATAAGGCACCAAGAAGATCTTTAATTGTTTTCCATGAATGTGCTGCATGTTTCTCAGCATTTAAAGATATGGAAGATTTTGATAAACTTGTTGATAAGATTCGTGAATTAGAGTTATTTGATTTTGTTGTTTGTGATATTTTTGCAGATTTTAAAGAAATATATAGAAATAAAGGAATGCAAAAAATATTAATGGATTCACATGGTGTATTAATAGGTAATTCATTTGATAGTCAAATGTTTATAGATTTGAATACTAGAGATATTAAACAAAAAGAGGCATTACCTGAAAACGAAGGTTATATTGTTAAAAATGGTAGTGGTTATTTATCTCAAGTATTTGAGTATACAGCAAAGGAGGAAGAGGATGAAATATAAAATTATTTGTGAAGTTTCTTTTCCTTCCTTTGAAATTACTATGGACGTTACTATTCCATATAATAAAACTGTATATTATGTTTGTGAAATGTTGAATAAAATAATAATTGATGACATTAGTCCATCTTATAAGAAAAAAGAAAACAGTATTTTAATTAATAAAAGAACTGGTGAAGTTTACGATAAAAATGTATTAATTAATCAAACAAATATAAAAAATGGTACAAAATTAACATTTTATTAAAACATATGATATAATTTTAGATAATAAGGAGAAAGATATGGAAAAGAAATATGCTTATGAAGAAATAATAGCTTTAACCGAAGCTGGTGGTAGATTAGATAATGCATTAACTATTTTACAAAATAAAATTAATGATCTTGAAAGTGCATTTGTTACTTTACAAGATGATTTTCATGGAATAGGTTCTGGTAGTACTATTTATAAAGCTTATGATGCTGTTTTTCAATATGATATTGGTAAAAAAGATTTTAATGGTTCTTACTGGTGGACTGTTGATAAAATTGGAATATTAGCAAATACAATTTATGACAATGCTGTTGCTGATCAAAAAAGCGATGAGCAAATGTAAAGCACTATAATATTACTTGATTTTATAATTTTTAGTTGATAAAATTTATTTAGAATAGGAGATGAAATAATGACTAAAATTATTGATGTTTGCGGAACATATTTAGGAGATGAAGCTAGACTTCAAAAGAAAGCTAAAACTTTTCAACAATTTGGTTACAAATCTAGTTGTATTCCAGTTTTTGAAAATATTATGGGTGAAAAATTAAATGCTATTAGTGAGTCAATTGCTGATATTACAAAGGATTTTGATGATTTAGTAACTGCTTTCGAAGAATTTACTAATTACAATGATATTATGGGTAAAAGTAAAAGTGATTTAAATCGTTTACATACCTCAATTAATAATAGTATTCACGATGCAATTAGAGCTGCTAGAGATGCCGTTCAAGATCATGTTCAACAAGACGAATCATTCCAAAGTGATTTAGATCAATTAAATAATATATTAGCTAGTGGTACAGCTGATGGCGGATTTAGCCACTAATTAGAAAGGAAGTATAATTATGGGTACAATGAATAAAAGATATAAATATGAAGAAGTCATGAAAATCTGTAAAGAAAGACTATCTGTTCATGTTGGTAACTTATGCGAAGCATTAAAAGATTTAAGAACTTCAATCGAAAATGTTGAAGAAGATTTCCATGGTGAATCTGGAAATACTATTGAAAAGAACTATAATCAAATCCTTGAATTCTATATTGGACGTGTTGCTCAAGACGATGGTTGGACTAACGTAATGGGTAACGGTATGTGGAAAACTACTGCAATTTGTAAAGATTTATGTAATTTAATGTATACAAATGCAGATGAAGATAAAAGATTCGACGAATCAGAATTCGGAAATAGTTCATTTAGATAAAAAAAACCTTAATTATAAGGTTTTTTTGTTTGCATTATTATTTATAGTTTCTTCTATTATATTAAAATTTATTAAATTATTATTATTAATACCGTTTCTTAATTGATTATTCATATAATTTAATATTTCATTCACTTCCTCTTCGGAAGTGTTTTCATTTATTATGTTTTTATTGTATGAGTCTGCTATATATTTGAATATTTGCTCTCTATTATTTTCATTCATGTGAACATCTGAATTATAGTATTCTGAGCTTATAATTTCTATTAAATCTAAAAATTTTTTTGAGTTTATATCACTTTTTATATTTTCACTTAAATAATTCTTAAAGTCATCTATATTGCTTGTATAAATGCTTTGTATACTAGCATTTGGTAATGATACTAAAAGAGTTCTAATAATATTTGAGGTTAATTCATAACCCATACTACTTCTTGTTTGTTCACTATATCTATTTTCAAAAGGTACTGTACTCATAATTACAGTTAGTGCTTCTTTTGTATAATAGTTTTCCATTTTTGATGTTTCTAAATATAAAGTATATTCATTATTTTTTCTATAATATTCATTTATCATATGTGTTAATTCATGTCTTAAGATAACCATATCTTTACTATCTTCAGTTAATTTAATATTTTCGTTTAAAAATATTGTATTTTTATATGCATTATAGTAAGCTTTACAACCTTCACTGTTTTCTTCTAGTTGTTCTTTTGTAATTTTTTTAATACTTAAGGTTTTTATATTATCGTTAAACATATCCATATCTATTCCTGGATAATAGTCCATCATGGTGTTAACATAATCAATTATTATTTCTTTTGTAGTATCATCAATATTTTTATTTTCTTCTATTGAATTTAATACTTGTTCTTTAGTTACATTTGTTTCTGTTAAGTATTCTTTTAATGCCTCAGGTTCATGAAATGTAATTTTTTTTGTATAGTTTTCTACATCAAAATCTTTTTCTTCTATTGTTTGAGGTCTAGTTGGTTCGTTAGTTGGTAATTTTTCTATAAAATGATTTTCAAATTCTTCTTCAGTAATTTGATTGCTATCAATATCTATTCCTAGATCTATTGCTTCTTCACATATTATAGATGATTTAAAATTATCTAATAATGTTTTATTAGTTACTGATGAATTTAGAATACCTAATATTAATGCTGTTGATAGTACAATTCCGTTAAAAATTACTCCTGATTTTATGATTGTTCTTTTATTATCTGCAAAGAAGTGATCTTTTGGATTTGAATATATAAGCCCTAATTCGATGTAGTCCTTTAATAATGGTCTTGTTACAATTCCATCTTTTATTTCAAGAAATGTATATTTTCCATCGTTGTTTTTTAGTATAAAAAAGTCTTTTTGTTTATACTTAATTTTTGTTACTAATCTTATACTATTGTTCATAAAATCACCTATATTAATTATATCATTTTTTTATTTTAGATTGTTTACATTTGAATTAATAATTGTTAAACTTATGTATAGAATAGAGGGATTGAAATGAATGAATATATTAAAGGTATTAATTCTATTATCAAGGAATCGATTGAGAATATAAAGAGTCTTGAAAAGGAATACAGTAATTTAGATGCAGTTGAAAGAGAGACTATTACTTCTGTATATATAGATTATTTAAAAAATGCATTTTCTTATGAAAAATTTTTAAATGGACTTATTAATCCTATTAGGGATTTTAAACTTGACCATGATCCAGTTGCAATTAAAAGTTTTGATGTTGTTGATGATTCTAATAATAATGTTACACATGTTTTAACATTAGAAAATGATCCTTTAATTCTTCAAACTAGAACAGGTAGAAAAATTGTTTTAAATGAAGAACCTAAATCTCTTTTAAATAAAGAAGGACATGAAATTATTTTAGATCATGATCCTGTATCAATTGCAGGAGCTACTAAAAAGTTTATTCTTGATGAAGAACCTGCCTTAATAAAATTAAAATCTGGTAAAAAAATAGTATTAGAACATGATCCAGTTGTTATTGATAATATTAAAAATAATAGTCAAGTAATGGATGATTATTTTAGTTATGCTGGAAATGATTTAATTTTTAATGATGATGTATATGTACTAAATGTTAAGAATTCAGATACTAGTTATGTTTTAGATGACGAACCTGGTTTATTCTTAAATGATATGGATGAAAAGATATTATATTCTTTAGATTATTCAAATGATTCTAAAATTCATTCATTTACTTTAGATCAAGATCCTGTAAAAGTAGTTTTAAATAATGGTCATGAATTTACTTTAAGTTCTGATCCTGTTCGTATTGAAACTCATGCTTTCTATTTAGACCATGATCCTAAATGTATTAATATGAAAGTTAATGGTAAAAAAATAGTATTAGACCATGATCCAGTTTCAATAAGCAGTTCTGTTCATAAAGAAATTATTTTAAAAGAGGATCCAATTACAATTGAATTAGATAATAGCGATGAAGAAAAATAAAAACCACATTTTATGAAGTGAACCCCATTTAGGAGACATTAAAAAAAAGACTACAAGATTATTTTCTTGTAGTTTTTGATTTTAATCTTTTTGTGTTATAAAATAATATCCAATCTTCTACAAGTTTTTTGTATTCTTGTAGAGATGTGATATT
>JAEEGL013171958.1_pt1 | contig 10446 bp, 8 predicted proteins | sample 9134231 | NCBI WGS metagenome assembly JAEEGL01 (sample SAMN16246548, study PRJNA631951) | gut metagenome | biome: gut microbiome; feature: rumen; material: fiber-attached | host: Bos | place: Iran: Karaj | collected 2018-10 | reverse complement strand
TCTTCTTCGGTTTCATAGACATAACCGCAGACTGTGCATTGGAAATGATGCAATTTCTTTTCTTCCATGTTTTGTTCCTCCTATGGGTTCTTATCGTAATAAAGTTTGAAATATAAACTTTGGAACGATGAAAGTCTGATAACATTACCGGATGGATCTACTTCGCCAGGCGTTCCGTCGTAGGAAGAAGTCCCACTCTTTTCACCTTGCATCTTTAGATACCAATCGTTAATTCTATTTCCTAAATCGTAGAAATAGGTAGCCCCTTCCCAATGTTTGGCTACATATCTATTGTTCTGCCAAATCTCATCACAAATCAAGGAAAGGACATCTTTATATTCTTCATTGAGCTGAGCGGCAGGCATTAATTTTATTAAATAATCTAGAGAGCACCAATATGCAGAATATCTAAAATATGGATCATCACTAGTTGTTAAAACGTATTGCGCTAACAAATTAGCGTCGCCTTCTCTCATCACACCTTTTGCATGGCAAAGTTCATGAGCTATGTAATATGGTAATTCGGCATTTGTGGGGAAGGTATTGTAATTAACTTCGCCTAAAACACCAAAATACATACCGACAATACTTGCAGATGTATAAATACCTGATGATTGAATCGGTTTTGGTGAGGCGACATATGGGTTGTAATAAGGATCATCTAATTTATCAAACTCTAAACGGAGCTTTTCAATCATATGTTCCTTGGTGTAAGGCATTTTAATTTCGCCTTCTTCATTAATACCTAATGTCTGCGCGCATTCGTTATAATCATTAACAAAATATGTGCAAATATCTTTTATTTTGTCTTTGTTAACTTCACCTTCATATAATTCTAAAGGTAATTTTTCACGATAATAGGCTGCTCCGACGCTGTAGTTATACATCACTACTGAGCCAGTGACGATGAGAGTAATCATTAAAACACGATGAATAAAATCCCATGGTCTTCCGGTTCTTAATAATGAGAATCCCCAACCTAAATAGAAGATGCAAGAAATAACAACGATATAAAAACTCGCTTCAGTTATGCTGAATTTAAACAAAGAGTTAAATTCGGAAAATCCCCAAGTGTAATAACGACCAAAGGTTCTAGTCCAGAATTCTGCAAAGGCGACATTCTTTTCTAAACATAAAAATACAATCAATAGAATAATTTGGATTGAGTGAATAGAAATCATAATAAAGAAAGGAATGTGCTTTCTAAAAAATTTATTCATGCAATTAGTGTAATCCATAAGTACTTTATATAAAATAAATTATTGTAAAAGGATTGATTTGCTTATGGAAAAACAAAGTCTTTTAAGAATGATACTTCATTGGGTTTGTGTGTTTTTATTTATGGCGGCAGGAATTGCCATTCTCATACTTAGACATTTAAACCCCACACACCCCACTAATATTTTAGGAATTATCGTATTAATCGCAGGCTGTGTGAAGGTCATAATTTATTGGCTCTTTTATTTTAAAAGAAATCCGAGAAGTGTACTGCTCTTATCAGGACTAGCATTTATCATCTTAGGTCTTGTTTTCTTACTCGGAGATTATCCTTATGAAGCGCTTTGTTTGGCTTGGGGTATTCTCGATATTGTTTTAGGATTAGTGGAGATCTTTACTTCTCTCTTTGAATTAAAAGAAGATAAATTACAAATCGCCGAAATCCTTGTAGCTGCAGGTGGAATTGTGTTTGGCGTTTTATTAACAATCGAACTCGCTCATGGTCTTGCAGCCCATATCATCTATTTAGGTATTAGCCTTATCTTATTAGCGTGTATCTTAGTCGCTGAATTTATCATCCATAAAGTGAAGGGACATAAAGAATGAAAAGAAACATAATTCTCGATTGTGATCCAGGCCACGATGATGCGATCGCTATTTTACTTGCTGGCAAAAATCCAGAGCTAAATCTTTTAGGAATTAGTGTTGTCGCCGGCAACCAAACTATCAAAAAAACAGCGAAAAACGCTGCAAATGTCGCAAATTATCTCGAAATTGATGTTCCAATTGCAGTTGGATGTGAGTTCCCGATGGTTAGGGATAGAGTCATCTGTGCGGAGGTCCATGGAGAGTCCGGATTAGATGGTTTTGAATTCCCCAAATACAATAAACCATTCGATCAAAGACATGGTGTCCAACTCATTATCGACTCGGTGATGAATAACGATGATGTCACTATCGTTGCGACCGGTCCACTAACCAATGTGGCGATGGCCATAAAGATGGAACCAAAACTACTTAAGAAAACCAAAGAGATTATCCTCATGGGTGGTTCCACTGAGAACGGTAATACTTCTCCCGCTGCTGAATTTAATATCATGTGTGATCCTGAAGCGGCACATGTTGTTTTTACATCTGGCATACCAGTGAAAATGATCGGCTTAAATGTCACCAGAAAAGTTCTTGTGACAAATGAAGTCATCGCAAGAATGGAAAAGATAAATAACAAGGCTAGCGATATGTTTGTTAAACTCATGAAAGTCTTTAACGCCAATCAATATAAAACCTTTGGTTTAGAAGCTGGACCATTACATGATCCTGCCACTATTGCTTCTATACTTGATGATCAATTAATTAAGTATCAAAAGATGAATGTAGAAATCGATATCAGCCATGGTCCAAGTTATGGCAGAACCAATTGTGACATATTCGATTATTTAAAAAAGCCACACAATGCATATGTGGCTATGGATATTGATGTTAATAGATATTGGGATCTAATTGAACAAGGTATCAAGCGTTATTAATTTAAATCCTCATCAACAACGGAACCATCTTCGAGTGGTTCTTTTTCTTCTTTCTTTGAAGAAATAAGTCCAAAGATACCACCGACTATGGCAGGAACGTTATCTAAGATGGCACCGAAGACAATCGCGGCAACGAATAAACCTTTTGTTCTTTCGTTTTTTGCTTGGAAAGCTTTCTTAGAAGCGATGATGCTAAGAATGGCAAAGCCAATGAACATAATACCGAAAACGATAAATAAGATAGCGCACACCAAAAATACGGTGTACATGACTTCGGGATCGCCCTCTTCCATTGGGAAATAATTAGCAATCGCTAATGTTCCGGTCACAAAATAAGCAATCGCAGCGATAATCATATAAAGCGCGCCGACGAAGAAACCAACACCATTAACGATATGGAGAATACCGCCAACGGTTAATAATACTTTAGAAGGAGTTTTCATATTTTACTTTTTCCTCTTTTCTGCCGATCTTTTATCAGAAATGATTTTCATCTCTTTTTCGGTGATAACTTTCACACCGTTTTCATCGGCCCATTTGACACATCCTTGTAAAACAAGTTTCAAGAATGGACGCGGTACTTTAACTATAGTCTTTAACGCGTCATCTGTAAATTGTACATCAGTATTGAGCCTAGTGGCAGCATATCTTAATGAAGATAGGTCGATTTCGCGATTTGGAATATCAATCGCATCTGGTTTATTGAAGTCACTACACCAGAACTCTTTGCTGTCACGATAACCCCAGTTTGTCGCTAATGGGGCAAAATTGCGCTTTGTAGCTCCATTAATTAATGCATCGTAATATTTGTCCTTCAAGAGAATATGGTCGATTTTAAGGATGAAATGGGCACCATATTTGGAAGTTATACCATTGAAATCATGATATGGTCCTTCATATTCTTCTTGGACTTTATCATTTTGGGCATTATCTAATTCTTTAACCCAAGTACATTCAAATACTTGTAAGGCTTCTTGAAGAATCTTTGGATATTTTTCATTAGGATTTTCTTCTTGTGATATCCCATCAATCGGTGTAAATCTAAAATTCTTCATCTTTTCTTCTGGGGTATCACCAGGGAAACCGCAGTCGACATGTTGTTGGAAATTCTTCTTATTATATGGAAGGAAGTTAATCGTACATTTACCATGTCTTAATATTCCTTTCGCGGTGTTAGAAGTGTTTCGACATTCTAAGACCATCGCATAAAAGCCTTTGCCCGCAATATAGTATGGGAAGATTAATGAATACGCACCATAACTTGTTAAGGAACCATCATCATTAAGAGTGCCAATAAGAGTTAATGGCATTGGGAAGAATGAAGATGATTGATAAAAATTATCTTTGATAATAATTTCTTTAAAATCATTCATTTTATTTATTGCCTCTACGTTTATCGTGAACTAAAACCATCATTGTGTCCGGTCTAATAACAATCTTTTCTTTCTTTCTGATACCTTTGTTGAAGTAGATGATATTTTGGAAATCTCCTTCCACTTCTTCTGGAGTATCAGCGAGAGTTAAGGCATTGGTGATGCCAGTCAACATCTTATCAGCGATATTTACCACACCACCGACAGCATTACCCATCGCATCAAATAAATTGATTCTTTGTTTTTCACCAATAAATCCGACCGGAAGATATTCGTGCTCACTGGATTCATAAATCGCATAGACGAGTTCACCTTTTGAGGAGAACTCAACTGGATCTTGACCAAGCAATTCTTTGCCTAATCTGATTTCGAATCTCAAATCGTTATTAGTGTCTGGTGCTAATAAATCTTCATATAACTTATGTGATTCAACATTCACTAGGAGTTCCGCCATATAAACAGAAACGATTTGGTTAGCGATGATAACACCAGAAATATTTAAACTCTCTAAAGAGAATCTATTAGATGGATCGAAGATTTCCGCAAATACTTCGACATCCTTGCTAATCTCTTTATTAGCCTTAATCTTGATTAATGATAAGAAGACATTACTATCAATTGATTCTTCTTCTGCATTGTTATCGCTTAAGATAAGGACCTTTTTCTTTCCTTTTGCAGAAGCGATATGTTCTAGGAGTTTATCAATATTGACATCAATTGGATAAATCGATAAGTCAACTTTACCTTCCCCATTTTTGTTATGAAGTTCGACAGATTCTTTAATTGCTTCTGAACGGTCGTTTTCACCAATGACATACAAACTAAATGAATCTTTGGAGACTTCTTTCTTAATCTCCACTTGGCGATTATATTTCTTTTTAAATAACGCACGGCGAATAGCGGATTCTTGAAGGGCATTCACAAACAAACAATCATGGCCTTCGTTATCAACTGGATATCTAAACGCACCTAAACAATCAGCGTATCTCTCTAATGATTCATTAACTGAGTAGCGTTTATTAACTGGGTGGAAAGAACCACCTTTAAAAGATAATAAGGAATAATATAAGTCCGCGTAGTTCGCGTTAATTGATGTTTTTGCTAAGACATGGCCCACAATAGTATTTCTGGAGAAGATAGAAATATGGGCTTTAGATAGGTCGCTTGATGCAAGCATCAAATCGTTAATATTCTTCGTGACTTCTGGATCATCAGTTTCGATAACCACATTAGCTTTCTTAGTAATTGACATGACAGTCATTAAAATCTTGAAAGACGTTGAGTCACTTTGTTTAGAAGAACTTAACCAAGATGATGCACCCAAAATAGCAATGGCAGAAGCTTTATCGATATTAATTTCTTTTAAGGCTTTTCTACTGCACGGATTGCCCTGCTTAACAAATACCTTTAAATGTTTTTTACTAGTTCCAGTTTCGAGGAATAAGTTATCAATTTCTTCTTGAATATCATCACGATTTTTCTCTGAGAGAATGACGATTGTCTTATTGCCATGTAAGAATGACAATTCTCTAATGAGATTCGCCCCGACAGCAGACCATTCAAGAATGACATAGTGATGTTTGATTTTAATCTTTCCGATGTTATGAATTCTCTTATCAAACATACTTTGTAAGATGGATGTCGCTAAACCGATAAGAGCACCGGTAAAGGTAATCATTTGTAAGACCGATAAGATAATCTTTAAGATAATCACGGATGTTGGGGCATTATCATAAATACCACCGGTATTCATTGTGAACACCACACAATATTCGAGGTTCTTTAAATAGGACGCCCATGAGAAATCCATAAGCGGTTGACCATCGACAACTGTATGCGCCATAAGATAGGTCATAAGGACTGCTGCGGCAGCGATTAATATTAAGTTGTAAATAATCAAGAGGTTGAAAATTACAAAATAAGGATGCGAATAGTAGAACAGTTTTAGTCTATTAGGTTGTTTTCTTCTTTTCATAAAAATCTCCTTAAAACTATGCAAAAACTAGATATTTTTAAATTTTCTCAATCAATTTCCACTTATTGACCATCTCTTTAACTTCCGCGGTTGCTTGCTTCTCATCGATCTTTTCAGATAAGAAGTTATGGATTAAACGAGCGACCTTTTTAGCTTCTTCTTTGGTGCATCCACGAGTGGTCACGGCAGCAAAGCCAATGCGTAAACCAGAGGTCTTGTTCGGTTTAAGGGAATCACCAGGAATCATATTCTTATTTGTGGTGATGTTAATGAGTTCAAGTTTCTTTTGAGCATCAAGTCCAGTGATGCCAAATGAATCTAAAACATTAAGTAAGAACAAGTGATTATCTGTATCACTGACTTTGTCGCCTAAACGGGCAAATTCATCACGACATGCTTTAGTGTTTTCCACAACTTGCTTGACGTATTCTTTGAATTCTGGTTGCAATGCTTCTTTGAAGCAAACTGCCTTAGCGGCAATGATGTGTAATAATGGTCCGCCTTGATAATATGGGAAAACCGCACTATTAATACGTTTAATTAACTCATCATCATTAGTGAGAATAATTCCACCACGTGGTCCTCTTAATGTTTTATGTGTTGTAGAAGTTACCACATCAGCATATGGAACTGGGTTCATATGAACACCACCAGCAACTAAGCCAGCGATGTGAGCCATATCAACCATAAAGTAGGCGCCGATTTCATGAGCGATATCTGCGATGCGTTTGAAATCAATCGCATATGGATAAGCGCTATAACCAGCAAGAATTACATTTGGTTTTTCTTGAAGCGCCAACTCTCTAATGCCTTCATAGTTCAAACGACCATTTTTATCTAATGGATAGAAAACAAATTCATAATTATGAGACGAAAAACTAACTGGGCTACCATGAGTAAGGTGTCCACCATCGTTTAAGACTAAGGACATAATCTTTCCGCCTTCTGGTAATAATGCTCGATAAGCAGCGGCATTGGCTTGTGAACCACTATGTGGTTGAACATTAGCATATTTTGCGCCGAATAATTCACACAATCTATTGATTGCGAGCTCTTCCACTTGGTCAACATATTCACAGCCACCATAATATCGTTTATGAGGATATCCTTCCGCATACTTGTTGGTCAAAATAGATGAGCAAGCTTTTCTCACTTCTTTACTTGCATAGTTTTCGCTTGCAATAAGTTCGATGCCAATGTTTTGACGTCTTGTTTCTTTTCTAATGAGTCTGTTTAGTTCTTTATCCATAGGCTTTCTCCTTAATAGTTTTTATACACTCTGGTTTCATAAGGTTTTAAAACTTCAGAGTTGTTTTCATAATTTGAGATTACTAGTTCGAAGTTATTCATTTCCTTTAACACAGGTAATTTCACTTCTTTATTTGCGAAGTTACTTATAACGACGATTTCTTTATCATTCAGTTTTCTCTTATATGCAAATACTTGTTTATGAGTTCTTAATAAATCAATATATTCACCATCTTTAATCACTTCATTGCCTTTACGGAATGAAATAATCTTTTGATAGAATTTATAGACCGAATCGTTGTCTTCTAAGCTTTGCTTAACATTGATTTCATCTTTGTTTTTATTCACCATTAACCAAGGTTTAACATTGGAGAATCCCGCGTATTCACTATCATCCCATTGCATTGGGGTTCTAGCGTTATCGCGAGAGACATCAAATAGATGTTTTCCAACAATTGGTTTAATGATTTTCATCTTCTGACATAAGTTATAGATGTTATGCGCTTCCACGTCTTGTATTTCATCTATTGATTGGAAGTGAGCGTTTGTCATACCAATCTCTTGACCTTGATAAATAAATGGGGTTCCTTGTAAGAAGAAATAGGTTGCACCGAGCATCTTCGCTGATTCTTTTCTTAGTTCATTTTCATCGGTGCCAAATCTGCCTGCACTTCTTCTTTGGTCGTGATTTTCAATAAATAAGGAATTCCAACCACAACCCGCTAACTCGCCTTGCCATTTATCAACGGTTTTCTTTAATCTTCTAACATCAAACTTTCTATAAAAGTATTTCACTCCAAAGTAGTTATCGGAATCCGTGTGTTCGAAGTTAAAGATCATTGATAGTTCTTCTCTTTGCGGTTCCACAAGCAACTTGGCTTGTTCTACAGTAGATAAAACTGTTTCACCAACAGTCATGCAATCATAGTTCGCATACACGTCTCTATATAACTCATGTAGGTATTCGTGTAGGCGAGGGCCGTTAACATAATACTTCTGTCCTGCAATAGCAATAGATGGGAAGACAGATTTGAATCTTTGGTCTTTACTAATTAAAGTAATGACATCACATCTAAAACCATCGACACCCATATCTAACCAATATTTGAGAATGTTCTTAACTTCTTCTCTAACTTTTGGATTTTCCCAGTTTAAATCGGGTTGTCCCTTGGTAAATAGGTGAAGATAGTATTCATCACTATCACCAATTCTTTCCCAAGCCTTTTCTCCGAAGAATCCCGACCAGTTATTTGGTGGTTTTCTGCCGTTTTTGCGGCCTTTTTTGATGATATAGTAGTCGCGATAAGGGGAATTCTTATCCAAAATTGCACTCTTGAACCATGGATGTTCACTTGAGGTATGATTGACCACTAAGTCCATCACTAAACGAATTCCACGCTTATGCATGCCGTCGAGCATCTTCTTAAAATCATCAAGCGTACCGAATGGTTTATAGATATCTCGATAGTTAGAAATATCGTAACCATTATCATCTTGTGGAGAATCATAGACCGGTGATAACCAGACACAGTTAACCCCTAAATCTTTGAGGTAATCGAGTTTAGAAATAATACCAGGAATATCTCCTAGACCATCTCCGTTTCCATCGCAAAAAGAACGAGGGTAAATTTGATAAATAACTGCGTCTTTCCACCAATTAGTCTGCTTCATGAGCCTTCACCACATATAAACGTGATCCGAAATCTCTTAAGACGCGAACTCCGTCATTAAGACCAGATGCGGACCACTCTGGATTTAATACCACGCCTCTATTATTTAAGGCACTGCCATAGGTTACATATTCTTCCTTCTCTCCAGGAATGGTTTTGTGTTTAGCAAGTGTTCTTACTAACCAACCATTTGGATTGACATGGAAGGGTGTGAGCATATTGACGAGCCCACCAAAGTCACGAATATCGTGTTCTACAGGGACAACATTCACGTCATATAGCTTGTCATCAATCAGTCCTTTAGCATCTAAGAATGCTTCTGGAGCACTGCTCTTTTGAAGGATGTTAAAATGACCAATTATGCTTGTTTTCTTATCATGAGATAAGACTTGCCATTTAACATAGTTATTAGAGAAGCTATTGAGTTCATAGAAATCACCAAATTGGATAACTTCTCTATGAGCTTTATAGACCTCAATAAATTGCTTACATTTCTTTTGTTCAACTTTATCGAGCTCTTTAAACAATAATTCAAATCCAAGAACACCAAACATCGCTAAATTGAATCTGGTCTCAATTGGTGTCTTTCTTAAAAGTTGATGAGATGGGGAACTAGATACATGGGCGGACACTGTACTTTGCGGATAACCTAAATAATATCCGCTTTGGATAGTCAATCTTTCATGTCCATCAGTATCATCACTAGCCCATATTTGTGGGAAGTAAGACAAGATACCTAGGTCAAATCTATTTCCGCCACTGGCACAGCCTTCGAATAAGATGTTAGGGAATTCTTTTACGAGTTCATTCATCACTCGATATAAACCGAGGATATAACGATGATAGAATTCTCCAGGATTATATCCGTTGAAAGTGATATCTGATATGTTTCTATTCATATCCCATTTCACAAATTCAATCTCAGCGGATGTTAATGTGTCAGAAACTGATTTGATGATATAGTCTTGAACTTCCACTTTAGATAAATCGAGTAATAATTCGTGCCTACCTAAAGCGGGTTCTCGATCAACACATTTAATTGCCCAATCTGGGTGCGCTCGATAACAATCGGAATCTGGATTAACAGCTTCTGGTTCAAACCATAAACCGAATTTGAGGCCTTTTTTGTGGATTTTTTTGCTTAAACCCGATAAGCCACCAGGTAATTTCTTCTTGTTAACGTTATAATCGCCGAGACCGGCAAAATCGTTATTTCTCGCTCCAAACCATCCATCGTCTAAAACAAATAGTTCGGCGCCGTATTTCTTTGCATCGTTTGCTAAGGCTAGTAACTTCGATTCTGTAAATTTGAAGTATGTGCCTTCCCAGTTATTAATAACCACTGGTCTTATCGTGTTATTCCACTGGGATGGAATGACATGGTTATTCGTAAAATGGTGCATGTTTTGGCGAGCACCATTAATTCCTTTATCGGA
>JAEEGL012519562.1_pt1 | contig 10446 bp, 9 predicted proteins | sample 9134231 | NCBI WGS metagenome assembly JAEEGL01 (sample SAMN16246548, study PRJNA631951) | gut metagenome | biome: gut microbiome; feature: rumen; material: fiber-attached | host: Bos | place: Iran: Karaj | collected 2018-10 | reverse complement strand
TTCTCCATGTTCATGTCCAACACGGCCACCGCCGCCATGATGCTGGCCTTGCTGACTCCGGTGCTCTCCAAGTTGCCGGCCGATGACAAGGGTAAGATCGGCCTGGCCCTCTCCATTCCCGTAGCTGCCAACCTGGGTGGTATCGGTACCCCCATCGGTACGCCTCCCAACGCTACCGCCAAGGGCGCCCTGGAGCAGGCTGGTATCGACGTGAGCTTCGGTGAATGGTGCGTTCACATGATCCCTTACGTGATCATCATGATTGTCATTGCCTGGATCGTGCTGCGCATGATGTTCCCCTTCAAGACCAAGAAACTCGTTCTTGAGATCCCCGAGAGCAGCCAGAAGAAAGACTGGACACTCTATGTGGTCTGGATTACCTTCGTCGGCACCATCCTCCTGTGGGCCACGGAGCAGCTTACCCATATCAACTCCAACATCGTTGCCCTCATCCCGCTGGGTGTGTTCACCGCCACGGGCCTGTTCGGCAAGGAAGAAATCAAGGAAATCAACTGGACCGTGCTGTGGCTGGTGGCCGGTGGCTTCTGCCTGGGTTACTGCCTGCAGGATACCGGTCTCGCCAAGGTGCTCATCCAGGCCATTCCGTTCGGCAGCATGAGCGTGGTGGTGGTGCTTATCATCGCCGGCCTGGTGTGCTACTTCCTGTCCAACTTTATCTCCAACTCCGCTACCGCAGCCCTGCTCATCCCTATCCTGATTGTGGTTGCCAACGGTATGGCCGATCCTGAGGCCGCCAACAACGCTCAGTTCCTGGCCATGGGTGGTACTTCGGCTATGATCATCTTCGTCGCCGTCTGCGCCTCCATCGCTATGCTGTTCCCTATTTCCACTCCTCCGAATGCCATCGCTTCCTCTACCGGTATGGTGGAGACCAAGGATATGACCAAGGTGGGTCTGGTTATGGGTATCATCGGCTTCGTGCTGGGTTACTTCTGGTTAACCAAACTCTTCCCCTTTGCCTAACGCCAAAGGGGAATAAAAGGGCCTTCGACCCATTGGGGGGCTATCCCCCCAAACCCCCTGGGTCGCTTCGCTCCAAAGGATCTTCGATGAAAGAAGTTCAAATATGAAAAAAGGTATCATTATTGTCTTGGCCGCCCTGCTTACTGGCAGCGCCGCCTTCGCGCAGGAAGAGAAACCTGCACACTTCAAGCTTTACGGCTTTATCCGTAACTACATAGCCGCCGATTCCCGCGCTGTGAACGCTGGCACCGAGGATCTCTATTTCTACATGCCCAAGGGTCATGACATGTCCGGTGGCGTGGATCTCAACAGCGGTTTCAACTGGCGTTTTGTCTCCCTTACCACCCGTCTGGGACTGGATGTTTCCGCTTACAAGTGGGGCACCATGGGTGTTTCCGGTAAGGTAGAGGCCGACTTCTACTACCTCAGCGGTTCCGTTCCCACCCTGCGTCTGCGTCAGGCCTTCATGAAGCTGAACTGGGACAACGCTCCCGTGAGCCTCACCATCGGCCAGACCTGGCATCCCATGGCGGCCGACATGCCTCACATGAACAACCTGGAGACGGGTGCTCCGTTCAATCCCTTCAACCGCAGCCCTCAGCTGATGGCCGATGTGAACCTGGGTTCCGGTTTCACCCTTACCGCCAGTATGCTGTACCTGAACCACTATCTGCCCACCGGTCCTGCCGGCAAGAGCAAGGATTACTACAAGTACGGTATGCCTGAGTTCTATTTGGGTATCGCTTACAAGAATGCCAAGATTGTGGCCAAGGCCGGTGTGGATATGGTAAACATCCGTCCCTACCGCACCATTGCAGACTGGAGAGTCCAGGACGGCAATGCTCCTACCATCGAGGTCAAGAGCCTGATGCATACCTTCTCTCCGTTTGTGTTCTTCCAGTTCACCAGCGGCAAGTTCCAGCTGCGCGCCAAGAGCATCCTGGCCCAGGCTGGTGAGCACATGAACCTCCTCTCCGGTTACGGTGTACACTCCTTCAACAGCAACGGCACCATCGAGTACACCCCCATGCGTGACTGGGCTTCCTTCGTGAGCTTCCAGTACGGCAAGAAGTTCCAGGTCATGGGTATGCTGGGCTACATGAAGCAGCTGGGTACTACCAAAGATCTGGTGGATAACTCCGTTTGGATTAACAATTCCGCCGATGTCCACATCCAGCAGGCTTTCCGTGCCACTCCTACCGTGGCCTGGAACCTGGGTAAGTTCACCGTTTCCCTGGAGTACAACCTCACCGCCGCCGAGTTCGGCAGCGGCTCCCGCAACGCCCGCGGTATGTTCACAGGCGACAAGGAATGGATCCTGAACCACCGCTTCATCTGCATGACCAAATTTAATTTCTAAAGTCATTGAAAGGCATAGAAGGCCGGGGCCCGATTTTTGCGGGTCCCGGTTTTTTTAGTAACTTTGTGAATTACTAAACCGCAAACCTATGGGAGCATTTCACGCATATGACATCCGCGGTATCTGGGGCAAAGACTGGGACCTGGACATCGCATATAAAGTAGGATATTTCATCCCTATACTTCTGAAAACCAACAAAGTACTCGTGGGGCGCGACTGCCGCACTTCCTCCATGGAGATTCACGACGCCGTGATCAAAGGCATCAACGACGCCGGGGCCGATGCATACGATATCGGCCTGAGTTCCACTCCTATGGTGTACTTCGGCACGGCCAATTATGGCTTCGACGCCTCCGTGCAGATTACCGCCAGCCACAACCCGGCCGAATACAACGGCATGAAGGTGTCCACCACGGACGCCCAGGCCGTGGGCTACGACGCCGGTCTGGGCCAGATCAAGGCCTGGATCGACGAAGGGAAGCCCACACCCGTAGCTGCCAAGCGCGGTCAGGTGTTCCAGAAGGAAATCATGGCCGATTACCTGGCCTTCATGCGCAAGTTCGCGAAGGACTATAGCAACCTCACCATAGCCATGGACCTGTCCAACGGCATGGCCAACCTCTTCGCCAAGGAAATCTTCGGTACCGGCAGCAACATCCATTACCTGTTCGATACGCTGGACGGCCGTTTCCCCAACCACGAGCCCAATCCGCTCATCGAGAAGAACTGCTTCCCGCTGGAAGACAAGGTGAAGGAGGTGAAGGCCGATGCCGGCGTTATCTACGACGGAGACGCCGACCGCGTCATGTTCATCGACGAGAAGGGCCAGTTCATCAGCCCGGACCTCATGATAGCCCTCATGGGCCGCTATTATGTGGGAGAAAGGGGCCTGAAGGGCATCGTACTGCAGGATATCCGTTCTTCCAAGGCAGTAGGGGAGTACCTGGCTCCCATGGGTTGCACCATGGAAACCTGGAAGGTGGGCCGTGCCTTTGCCGCCAAGAAACTCCGCGAAATTGACGGTGTATGGGGCGGAGAGCTCGCCGGACACTATTATTTCCGCGACTTCTTCTATAGCGACTCCGGTCTGCTGGCCTCCATGATTCTCCTGAACATCGTGGACGACCTCAAGAAGGAAGGAAAGACCCTGAGCCAGGCCATCGCAGAGATTGTGCGTTATAAGAACTCCGGTGAGATCAATTTCCGCCTGGAAGACAAGAAAGGCGCCATGGACGCCATCAAGGAGCACTTCATGGCTGCCGAAAAGGCCACGGCCTTCATGGACTTCGACGGATATCGCGTAGAGTTCCCGGACTGGTGGTTCAACATCCGTCCTTCCAATACCGAACCCTATCTCCGTTTCATCTGCGAGGCCACGTCCGACGCCCTGCTGCAGGAAAAGATTGCCGAGACCGAAAAGATTCTGACCAGCCGCTTCGGCGCCAAACGATAGCGAATGAGAAGATTCTTTACCATTATTCTGTTAGTTAGTGCAGGCCTTACCTTGAAGGCCCAGGAGAATACCCGTGAGGCCGATTCTCTCCGCCACGCCTTTGGCCGTCAGTCTTTGAAATCGTTCACCCAGCGGGCCACTCCGTATGCAGACACCCTGGATACGGGTAACCCGGCCGTGAAGGTGGTGCTGTACAACAACGGCACCTACCGCTATGTGAAAGACCCCAGCATGGTGGCGGCCGACAGCGTCTTTACGGAATTCTGGGATACCCGCACCGTGAATCCCTATAAAGAGGAGCCTGTCGCCATCCCGGACCGTTTCTCCCTGTGGATTGTAGATACCCTGGATTCCTATGTGTGCCCCTATGTGGTAAAGCCGCGTTCGCAGTACGGTTACCGCCATGGCCGCCGGCATCAGGGCATCGATTTGCCGTATCCTACCGGGACGCCCGTCCCTGCTGCCTTTGACGGTCGCGTGCGCATCTCGGACTATGTAGGAGGCTATGGTAATCTGGTGGTGGTTCGCCATGCCAACGGTCTTGAGACTTACTACGGCCATCTGTCCAAACGCAACGTACAGCCCGGAGACTGGGTCAGCGCCGGCGATATCATCGGCCTGGGTGGTTCAACAGGTCGTTCTACCGGCCCGCACCTGCACTTCGAAACCCGCTACAAGGGTGCCGCTTTCGACCCCTCCTGGCTTATTGACTTCGAGACTGGCACGCTCCGGCACCGTCTGTTCAGAATCCGTTCCTGGTACTTCAATCCCAACCAGCGCTATGTGCAGAACATAGACGACGAAGACGAGATTTTCCGCACCGACGAGGAGGACCGCCTCCTGGCCGAAGAACAGGCCAAGAAGGAAGCCGCCGCCCGCGTGGCTGCCGAGGCTGCGGCCATGCGTTACCACACCGTCCGCAGCGGCGACACGCTCTACAGCATAGCCCGCAAGAACGGAACCACCGTCAAGCATATCTGCCAGCTCAACGGCATCAAGGAAACCACCGTCCTTCAGGTTGGTAGACGCCTGAGAGTCAGATAGTTAAACGCAAAGGGGTGCACTTGGATGTGCACCCCTTGTTGTATAAGTGGCTGATTTATTTTAACTTGGAGTTATAGTGGGGGTGGACCTTACCCTTAGAGATGTTCTGCAGCTTGCTGGAGAGCATCTTTTTGCGAATGGGGGCGGCGTGGTCCGTGAAGAGGTCTCCGTCCAGATGGGACATCTCGTGCTGGATCATACGGCAGGCGAAATTGTCAAAGACCTCGGTCACCTCTTTCAGGTCTTCGTCGTAGTAACGGACCTTCATGCTTTTGGGACGCACCACGTCGCAGTAGATGCCGGGGATAGAGAGGCAGCCCTCGGAATAGGTGACCTGCTCATCGCTTTCCTCCAGGATCTCGGGGTTGATGAGGGTGCGGCGGAAGTCCTTCAGATAAGGATAAGTGTCTGCAACCACATCTCCGTCCACGATGACCACGCGGAGGCTCACCCCGATCTGCGGGGCGGCCAGGCCGCAGCCATCGGCCTTGACCAATGTGTCCTTGAGGTCTTGCACCAGCGTGGCAATCCCTTCTTTGTCTTTCAAATCGGCCGGCTTGGCGGTCTCGCGCAACACAGGTGCGCCGTAGAGGTAAATGGGCTTTATCATTTCTTTCGTCTTGTCTTGTTCTTGGACAGGCTTTCCGGGACGCTCAGGGGGTCTATCCCTCCCAGTCCCACGCTGCCGTTGAGGCGGTCCAGGTAGCTCTGGAGGATCAGGGCGGCCGATATGCGGTCAACCGAACCCTTTTCCCGGCGCTCGCTTTTTTTCATTCCGCCGTCTATCATCACCCTTTGCGCCAGCACCGAGGTGAAGCGCTCGTCTTCCAGATGGACAGGCACTCCCGGGAAGGCTTTTTCCAGCCGTTTCAGGAAAACGTCCACATCGGCCTGAGCCTCAGAGGGCTGTCCATTCATGTTCACCGGATACCCTACTACAAAAGCAAGGATTCTCTCTCCGTTGGCGTAATTTTTGAGATAATCTATTAACTTTGTAGAATCAATTGTATCCAGGGCAGAGGCAAAGATTCCCAGAGGGTCGCTTGCGGCAATCCCCGTTCGCTTGCGTCCGTAATCTATGCCGATATATCTGTCCATTACAATTTGCAAAGGTAAGCATTTTTATGGAGAAATCAGATAAGAAGAATTCGCGTAACTACCGCCTGTCGCTCATCGACGCCGTCTCGCACGAGCGCTTGTGGAGTGTGCGTTTCACAAAACCCATATTTATAGGAGCCCTGGTATCGGGCATAGTGGTTGCTATGGTGGTTTTCTTTGTCCTGGTGGCTTATACGCCCATGCGCACCTTCATCCCCGGTTATCCCAGTGCCCAGACACGCCGCCAGGCTGTGCAGAACGCCCAGAAGATTGACTCCCTGGAAATGCGCCTCCTGCAGTGGCAGCTCTATTCCGAGAACCTGCGCCGCATCGTGGCGGGAGAAGCCCCCATCCGCCTGGACAGCGTGATGCTGGGAAGAGAAAACAGCCGGGACATCACGGACGCCCAGTATTATGCCATCAGGGACTCCCTCCTCAGGGCCGATGTCCTTACCCAGGAGCAGTTCAATGTGGATGATTCCCCCAAGAAGAACCTTCCCATGGAGGCGTTGTCCTTCTTCCCGCCCGTGAAAGGCGTGGTATCCGAGGGTTTTGAGCGTACTATTCACCCTTACATAGACATTACGGCCCCTGCCGGCAGCATGGTTACTTCCGTGCTGGACGGAACGGTGGTCCATACTTCCTGGGATCCCGAAGACGGTTATCTTATCGTCATCCAACACGACGGAGACATCCTCTCCCTGTATAAGCACAACCAGAAGCTCCTGCACCGGCAGGGAGATGTGGTGAAGGCCGGAACGCCCATCGGCCTGGTGGCGGAATCCGAGTCCCTTACCAAGGGAAATCACCTCCATTTCGAACTCTGGTACGAAGGTCAGGCCATGGATCCCACCCAGTTCATTAAGTTCTGATGAAACAAGTCGCATTACTAGGTTCAACCGGTTCCATTGGGACGCAGACGCTGGATGTGGTTAGACAGAATCCGGACAAGTTCAGCGTATTCATGATATCGGCCAACAACAGTGCCGATTTACTTATAGAGCAGGCGCGGGCTTTCCGGGTACCGCACGTGGTCATCTGCAATCCAGACAAGTTCCAGCAGGTGAAGGACGCCCTTCCGGGAGTGGACGTGTGCCTGGGAATTGATGCCGCCTGTGCCCTGGTCCAGGCTCCGGAAGTGGATGTGGTGGTGGCCGCCATGGTGGGCTTCAGCGGGCTCAAACCCACGCTGGCTGCCGTCCGTGCCGGCAAAACCATCGCCCTGGCCAACAAGGAGACCCTCGTGGCCGCCGGTTCGCTGGTGATGGGGGAGGCCTCGCGGTGCAAGGCTCCCATTTATCCCGTAGATTCCGAGCATTCGGCCATCTTCCAGTGTCTGCTGGGGGCCGATGGAAACCTGGTCAAAAAGATTCACCTCACCGCTTCCGGCGGACCTTTCCGCACCTGGGAAAAGGAGAAGATAGCATCGGCCACCAAGGCGCAGGCGCTGAAGCATCCCAACTGGGATATGGGCGCCAAGATTACCATAGACTCCGCCACCATGATGAACAAGGGTTTCGAGGTCATCGAGGCCAAATGGCTGTTCGACGTGGATGCCTCCAGGATTCACGTGGTGGTGCATCCCGAGTCCGTCATCCATTCCATGGTGGAGTTTGAGGACGGTGCCGTGATGGCCCAGCTGGGCTGCCCGGATATGCGGCTTCCCATCGCCCCGGCCCTGGCGTATCCCACCCGCCTTCCGCTGGAAGGGAAGAGGCTGGACTTCGGCACCCTGGGTTCCCTTACCTTCGCCGAGCCCGACCGGGAGAAGTTCCCCTGCCTGCAGCTGTCTTTTGACGCCATCGGCCGGGGAGGCAATATTCCCTGCGCCATGAACGCTGCCAACGAAGCCGCCGTGGCCGCATACCTGCAGGATAAAATCCGTTTCTACGATATTCCGGAGGTGATTTCCGCCATTATGGCCGGCACTTCCTTTATACAGCAGCCTTCCCTCGAAGACATCTTTGCCACCCATGAGGAGGCCTATGCACAGGCGCAGAGGAGGATATCGGCCCTATGATGGTACTTATGAAAACCCTCCAGGTTATCCTGGCTCTGTCGGTGCTCATCCTCATCCACGAGGCGGGGCACTTCTTTTGGGCCCGCGTGTTCCACATCAGGGTAGACAAGTTCTTCCTCTTCTTTGACATTGGTGGCACCAAACTCTTCTCGACCCGCATGCCGTGGTTCGTGAAGGTATTCCCTAAAGCCGCTGACTGGGAGACCGAATATGGTATTGGCTGGCTGCCCCTGGGCGGCTACTGCAAGATAGCCGGCATGGTGGACGAATCCATGGACACGGAGCAGCTCAAGAAGGATCCGCAGCCCTGGGAGTTCCGTTCCAAGCCCGCCTGGCAGCGGCTCTTCGTGATGTCCGGCGGCGTACTCAACAACTTTCTCCTGGCCATAGTGCTGTTCTGTGCCATCCTGGGCATCTGGGGAGACAATTACATCCCCAACGACAGCCCTGTCTATGTGAACGAACTGGGGGAGGACCTGGGCTTCCGCACCGGTGACCGCATTCTCCGTTACGACGACTACATCCCTACGGATTTCCTGAATTTACAGGCCGATCTGGCCCGCCGTCAGGTGCGGCAAGTTGAGGTGCTACGTGGGGCCGATACCCTCACGCTGTACATGGACCAGTCCCTGATGGGAGCCGTGGTGAATACGCCCGGCATGTTTGACATCGCCCTTCCCTTTGTGATTGACAGCGTGATGTCCACCTCGCGGAATGTGGGGGCCGGCCTTCTGAGGGGAGACCGGATCGTGGCGGTGAACGGAGTGGATTCTCCATACCTGCAGGATGCCCAGAAGGTGCTTCGCGCCCATCCCGGCGAGGCCCTTCCCGTAACGGTAATCCGTTCCGGCGACAGCCTCTCGATAACCCTTCAGGTAGATTCCCTGGGCATGCTGGGTGTGTATCCCCGCAACATTGCCATCGAGCACCGCTCCTATAACCTGGCCCAGTGCATCCCCGCTGGCTGCGCCCTGGCCTGGGATACTGTGACCGGATATCTGCGGGACCTCCGGCTGGTGGCGACGCCCTCTACCGGAGCCTACAAGTCCGTGGGCAGCTTCGTCGCCATCGGCCAGGTGTTTCCTTCTACCTGGAACTGGCATCAGTTCCTCTATATCCTGGCGTTGTTGTCCATTATGCTGGGCGTGATGAACCTCTTGCCCATTCCCGCCCTGGACGGCGGACACATCGTTTTCTGCCTCTATGAGATGATAACGGGCCGAAAGCCCAGCGACCGCTTCCTTATGGTGGCCCAGGTGATAGGAATGGCATTGTTATTGCTGCTGATGTTCCTGGCATTTGGAAACGATATCGCAAGACTAATTCACTGACTATGAAACATATTTCCAGACTGATGGTCCTGGTGGCCTGTGTCCTGTCCCTGGCTGGTTGCAAGCAGGGCGACAAGAAGAACCTCCTCCCCAACGTGAGTGGTAAGGCCGGCGAAGTGCTGGTCGTTATCGAGCGCGAACAGTGGGAAGGCAATCTGGGTGTGGCCATCCGGGATGTCCTGGCCATGGATACCCCTTATCTGGCCCAGCGGGAGCCCCTCTTCAATCTATCCAACGTTCCTCCGGGAAGCTTCAACAGCATGTTCAAGATGCACCGGAATATGTTGCTGATCAACATCAACCCGCAGAACCAGACCAACGGTGTGGTGTACAAGAACAATATGTGGGCGCAGCCCCAGGCCCTGGTGCAGATCAATGCGGCCGATGCCGATGAAGCCCTGGCCCTGTTCAACGAAGCCTCTGCCACCATCTCCGAGTTCTTTGAGCAGAGCGAAAGGGACCGCATCATCGCCAATTCCAAGCTGTATGAGGAGAGCGCCCTCCGCGAACCGGTGAGAAAGGTTACCGGGGGCATCCTCCATTTCCCCACCGGATACCGTTGCCGCAAGTTCACGGACAGTTTTGTCTGGATTGCCGATGAGAAGCAGTATGTCCAGCAGTATGTGATGATCTATCGCTATCCCGTCCCTGCAGAGGGGGAAGTCTTCTCTGTGGAGAATATCATCAATACCCGCAACCGCGTTATGCAGGACAATGTGCCGGGTATGTTCGAGGGTTCTTATATGACCACTTCCACGGCTCAGGAGCCCACAACCCGCTCCCTGCGCTACCGGGGACGCGATTTCATGGAAACCCGCGGTTTCTGGGAAGTGCACGGAGACTTCATGGGAGGCCCCTTCGTTTCCCATTCCTTCTACAGTCCCGACGGCAAGGATATCATTGTGCTGGAAGCTTTTGTTTTCGCCCCCAGATACGATAAGAGGCAGTACCTCCGGCAGGTAGAAGCGCTGCTCTATTCGTTTGAATGGGATAGTGCCGAAAAAGATTAAAAATTATTTTGCTTGGTAAGAAAATTTTCTTACCTTTGCAGTCCCAAGTTTGGTGGGTTCGTATAACGGTTAGTACTCGGGATTTTCATTCCCGCAATAGGAGTTCGATTCTCCTACCCACTACCAAATATAAAAAAGTAAAATAA
>JAEEGL012508187.1_pt1 | contig 10446 bp, 7 predicted proteins | sample 9134231 | NCBI WGS metagenome assembly JAEEGL01 (sample SAMN16246548, study PRJNA631951) | gut metagenome | biome: gut microbiome; feature: rumen; material: fiber-attached | host: Bos | place: Iran: Karaj | collected 2018-10 | reverse complement strand
TTTGATACTTAACTATTCCTTCCAAAGATGCTGGTCTCTGTCAATCTTGTCGTAGTGCTTTAAAAGCCATGGCTCGATGGCAGCAGTCAGTTTCATGTCGAGATTGAAGATGTAGACTGTGAAAGTGATACCAAAAAATGCGATACAGATTAGTGCAAGAGTTCTGAGTATCTTAAATGTTTTTCGCATCTGTTTATCATCTCCTTTCACCATGACATATCGTCAGGTAATATTTCAAGTGATGGGTCAAGCGGCTCCTCCTGCATGACTGTCCGCATGAAGGAGTTGATCTGGTCCCGGACTCCCTGGCGGGAGATGATGCGTGGATCGAAGAGGTCATGGGATACCCATACAAGAGGTATGCCTTTCTCACGGGCCTTTTCTTCGAACATGCCGTGCATGCCGTCCAGAGCCTTGCAGCTCATGTGCTCCCAGAGAATGACCATGTCGGCATTGAACATCTCTACAAACTCCCAGAGCTCGTCAAGAAGTACCTTGTAGCCGCCGTGGGTGCGGTTTCTCATTATCATGTTTTCAGTGAGCCATGCCATGTCGTAGATGGCCTGTTCCCTGTTCTCGGGGGTGTCCTCTGTCACAAGCTCCTTGGTGGATACCATGGAGAGCATATCGGTCAGGGGAACGATTCCCCAGCAGTTGAGGAGCCATACAAGGAAGTCCATGTAGTAGTGGGACTGAACACCCCACACGATGGCCCGGTGTCTGTATTCTTTGGCGGCCATTTTTTTCTTTTCATAGGCCTGCCTTGCAAGCTTGGTTATCTTTCTGTCTGCCTTCTCAAAGGCGGCGATCCTGCCGCAGATAGCCATGTAGTTGGTCTCGGTGTAGAGGGCAAGGTTGGAACCGAATACCTGTGGGTATGGAGTGCGGTTCATCTCAAGCCACTCCTGCCTGCACCTGGTGGCATAGTTGACACGCTTTGCACATTCGAAATATGCGTCCCAGTCCCACTTTACGCCTGTGTGCTTTTCGATGAAGGCTATTGCATTTCTGATCTCCTGTGCTGCGTAGTCCTGTACGTCGTCCTCCCTGTGGCGGAGTGGGGCAGCAAGCTGGAACACGGGGATCCCGTCCTCGTGCTCAAGGCGCTGGGATATTACACCGTTGCCGAGAAGGGAACCGTCGCAGGTGGTGTTGCACTGGATGGCACATGCGCCGAGGATAGGGGCATCATCATCTATCGATACACCGGCCTCAGCCTCCGGCATCGGACACACATCGCCGGCAAGGCCGAACTGCTGGGCCACGTCAATGTAGTGGCAGGCTGCCCTCTGGTTCAGGAGAACCGATACATAGGTGGAGGGCGTCTCACGGCTCAGACATTTGAGAGTGGGAAAGCCCATCATCACAGCCGTCATCTCGTTCTCATCCACAAGTACCACCTTGTCGGAAAATTCTTTGTCATTGCCTATACGTCTGTCGCCCCTGAAGAGTGAATCCAGGAGATTGGCCACGTCCTTTATTACAAGATCCTGCTCCTCGTGACAGATACGCAGGTATTCTCCCCTGAGTCCCTGGGTGTGTCTGTCCACCATCATGGGAACAGCCAGGTAGTTGGCCATCCAGCGATACCTGAACATGGCCTTTACATTTCTTGGTTTTGCCACAAATTTCCCCAGGGTCATCATTATCCCAAGCCACCTGGAGTAGTCGTACATGGTGTCTCTGACACCGCGCCACTCCCTGCGCTTTCTTACCCTGGAACCTTCTTTATAATAATCGCCTAATCTGTCGGCACCAATTTCTTTAGCCATTTGCTCTTTCACCTCTCTGAATCTTTTTGATCTCTATGCTCTCGACAAAGGCCTGCACCCTGGTCTGCATCTGACCGGCTGATGTGCCGATGGAGTAGGGCCTGTCCACAGCAAGAACGGGATAGCCGTATTTTTCATTTAGGATGTGGGAGCCCATCATCTTCTCATAGGCCCAGGGATCGCAGAACTTCATCCGCTCGTAGATGATGCCGTCGGCCCTGTACTCCCGGGCCAGCTCATCTATGTATGCGCGCCTGTGATCCATCTTGTCAGTATTCATGAATCGGGGGCACTCGCCCTTGTTCATGTAGGCGCGGCAGATCTGTGTAAGGGCATCCTCCTCGTCATTTAGAACGATAGGGTTTCTGCCAGGAAGAGAGCCGTAACAGAAGCGGTCTGCACATACGTAGGCGCCGCAGCTCTCGATGAGCTTCACAAAATCAGTGTCATCAACCTCGCTTCCTGCCACAAGGACCCTTGCCCTGAAGGGACTCTTTTCGTCGGGCTCGCGGCTCTTCAGCTCCTCCAGGGTCTCCTCAAGCATGGGGAGAAGAAGATACTTGGGAGCCACATAGGTGGCAAGTGTTATGACATTGAACTCATAGCCGGTGATTCTGGGATTGTCTTCTTTTCTGAAATCACCAATGGCCCTTATGAGCTCGCAGACCCGGTTGTGCTCGGCTACAGCCTTCCTGATGGCGTCCTCTGATATATCTATTCCGTAGTGGTCACTAAGGGGCTTCAATATGTGGTTCCTGCACTGCAGCACATAGAGGTCAAGGCCGTTGGCATCTGCCTTCATGGGAATCTCCATGTATTCGAAAAAGAAATGGTCCTTGTCCCTGCCCATAGTCTTTAAAAGCTCCATGTTCTCGATGCAGCGGTTCATCATGGAGCAGCCGTCCGGGGTTATTATGCAGTCTGCAAAGTTGTAGCCCCCCTCAATGGCCCTCTCAAGAAGTGCGCGGCTGTATTCGCACAGAAAGCTTGTTAAATAATAGGTAGAAATATCCAGTGATCCGGTTCTGGGTGCCCGGAGCCTTGCGGAAAAGCATCCATCAAGGTTTAGAAGGGGCTCAGGGGTGTTTTCACAGGTATATGCGACACATACCTTCGAGTCAGCCTGCGCCCTTTGAATCAGCTCATTGTTTGCCTCAAGGAGCAGATTCTCAAAGAATATCAGGTGTTTAAGATCTTTCACTTTATTAATCTCCTGCCAAATGTAAAGTTATGAAACCCATGTTTTCATCAGCGTTTCCATATACATTTAGTCTAAAGTAAGCGGCCCTTAAAGTCAATTAATAGTGCAAAATTCATAAATATGCATTATATTCATGATTCCACTAAAATGAACAGAAAATTGTATATCTGAAAGGGCATATTAAATTTTTTCTGAATATATAAAAAATTGCTAAAACGATAGATAATTTAACAAAAATACGTCTTGTTGTTTTATAATAAATTATGAATACCAATGTAAAATAGACCAAATGGGGACTTTATGGCAGAAACTCTGACTCGTCAACAGAATAGGTACACCGGACTTGACGCATTTGGCGACAACTCCTACGAGAGAGAACTGGAGCTTTGCAGACAGGTTGGGGCAGATGTTGAGTTTCTAAAGAAGATGAAATTCAACTCCCTTCAGCTGGCCGAGATCCGCAAGGGGATCAATGACAAGGTGGACGTGTCCAAATATATGGATCCGTCCCTGTCCTGGACTGCCATGGAGGAGATGCGCCAGGAGATGTATCAGGGCATCGACATGTCGGAGTACAGGAAGCAGGGCTTTGATGTTCTGCAGCTGTCTCAGATAAGGCAGGGACTGTCCTCCGGTATAGACGTCTCGATCTATGCCAAGAAGGTCTATTTTGCGGACCAGATGAGAGAGATCCGCCTGGGACTCCAGAGGGATACCGCGGTTCCAATTATTTTCTATCAGGATCCCGCTTTTGATGCCCTTCAGATGAGGGAGATCCGCCTGGGACTCCAGGCCGGAATGGATATATCTTCCTATGCCCATGTCTCCATGCCGTACATGAAGATGAGGGTCATCAGGGAGAGCGCCGAGGACGGACTTGTCTTTAGCGAACTGGACATCCAGAGATACAATGCCAACATCCTGGATCAGATGCACAAGGCATATCTTGACAAGGTCGACATCAGCAAATACATCAAGGACAGGTTTGATGCCGAGCAGCTTGAACAGGTTAGGATCGCCATCAAGGAAGGACTGCCCATTGACAGTTACATAACCGGTGACATGAGGGGCGATGCCATCAAGGAGATCAGGATAGGCCTTGAGAACGGTGTGGATGTGTCCCTTTACGCAGACGCTGCCTACGGCTGGCAGCAGATGTACGAGATGCGGACAGGCCTCGAGCACCAGATAGATATAAGGCCTTACTGCAAGCCGCTCTATCAGGCGGACCAGATGAGAGAGCTGAGGCTCGGAATAGAAGAGAGCCTTGATATAAGCAAGTTTTCTACTATGATGTATACTGCCAAGGACATGCGCAGGATACGTCACAAGCTCCTGGCGGGTGACTACGACAGCGACAAGTCCATGACCAGGAAGGTGGAGAATGCTGTCAACTTAGCAAATATTTCCACCGTCGACGCCTTTGTCAACGACATGCTTGCCCATAAGGATGCATACCTGCAGTTTGCCGAGAGCAACATGATGTGCTTTTTGACCCTCCCAGAGAGGCTGGATGGGCGCAAATATACAGAGGAGATAATCCTCAAATTTCTTGACAGATCCAGGGTCATCTACGGTGTCGACAAGAAAGAGATCAAGAAGATAGGCGATGCAGGAAAGCCCGTTAAAAGAGCTCTCATCGCAGTCGGCAGGGAAGTGGTGAACGGCACCAACGGCCACTATGAGTTCTTCTTTGATACAGAAGTCAACGAGGAGCCGGAGATATTAAGGGACGGCTCTGCAGACCTTGCCAATGTGGACTGTCTGCAGCAGGTAAAGGTTGGCGACAGGGTGGCGCTGTATCACAAGGCCACCAAGGGAAGCGACGGATACGATGTTTTCGGCAATTTCATAAAGGCAGTTCCGGGAAAAGAGATACCTATCCTCAAGGGCACCGGCTTCATGATAATGAATGACAGGGTGAGCTATGTGGCCACCTATACCGGAGCCATCAGGATGGTGGATGGCAGGGTCGAGATCTCCAAGCTTATGGTGGTTCAGGAGGTCAGGATCACAGACAAGAGGATCAAGTATGACGGCACTGTCTATGTAGTGGGCGATGTATTTTCCGGAAGTGTTATTGAGGCTACAGGTGATGTCATTATTGGCGGTCACATGGAGAGTTCCGACATCACAGCGGGCGGCAACGTCATCATCAAGGGCGGAGTGACCTGTCCCATCAGGGGCGGTGTGAACGCAGGAGGGGACATCTCTGCCAAGTACTTTGAGGGTGCCACTATAATCGGGGCAAACATATCTGCCAACTACTTTATCAACTGCAAGATAGATTCCAAGGGACGTGTGAGGACCTACGGAAGAGTAGGCATGCTCTATGGCGGCACGGTAAACAGTCTCTACGGCATCGAAGTGGCGTCGGTTGGAAACAAGACCGGTGTCAGGACCATCATCAACCTCGGCGTAAACACCAGCATTCTGGCCAGTTACAATGCCATAAGGAAGAACATTGGAAGAGAGGAAGATCAGCTTGAGACCCTCAACAAGGAGAAGGAGAGGCTCAAGGAAGTTGGTGGCGGCGACAGGCAGATGATGCAGTGGAAGGTCAAGATCAATGCAGCGGTTGCAACCAAGGAGGCCAGGATAAAAGAGCTGACAAACGAATTAAAGGCCATGGAAGAGGAGATTAACAAAGGAAACGGAGCTCAGGCTGTGATCACCGAGATGGCCTACGCCAATACTGTATTTGTCATTTCCGGAGTTATTTACAGGCTGGAATCCGACAGAAAGACCTACGACAAGCTGATCTTTAAGGTTGATGCAAAGCGCGAGAACATAGTAGTCATATAGCGTTTCGTATAACAGCATATAACAAATGGGCAAAATCACTGTCAGAGTTTTTTTTGACAGTGATTTTTTTGTGCATTTTTTTCTGTTGTCTTGGTACAGAATATATGTTACGTTTGATTATAATTATGCACTTTATACATCAGGAATATAGAGGTGAAACAGATGGCACAGTTATGGGGCGGTAGATTTACCGGAAGTATCAGTGAGCTTGCGTGGAACTTTAACGCATCGATCTCTTTTGACAAAAGATTCCTTGAGAAGGATGTGGAAGGCAGCAAAGTGCATGCCAGGATGCTGGCAAGGCAGGGCATTATCAATGACAGTGAGTGTGAGAGCATACTGGAGGGACTGGACGGGATCCTTGCAGATGTCCGGGAGGGCAGACTGGAGATTACTGACAAGTACGAGGACATCCACAGCTTTCTGGAGGCGAATCTCATAAAGAGGATAGGTGATGCCGGCAAAAAGGTACACACGGGCCGGAGCCGCAACGACCAGGTGGCTCTTGATATGAGACTTTATGCAAGGGATGAGGTCAGAGAGGTATCGGATCTCCTTGTCAGGATGCTTAAGACTCTTTTGCAGATCATGAGGGACAACACTGAGACCTACATGCCCGGGTTTACCCATCTGCAGAAGGCGCAGCCTGTGACCCTGGCCCACCATGTGGGAGCATATTTTGAGATGTTCAAGAGAGATGCCCAGAGGGTGAAGGACATCTACGAAAGGATGAATTACTGTCCGCTGGGTGCAGGAGCGCTGGCCGGAACCACATATCCCCTGGACAGGGATTTTGTTGCCAAGGAGCTGGCCTTTTACGGACCGACTCTGAACAGCATGGATTCGGTATCAGACAGGGATTACCTGCTGGAGTTTATGTCGGCTCTTTCCATTATTATGATGCATCTCTCAAGATTTTCAGAGGAGATCATCATCTGGAATTCCAATGAGTATGGGTTCGTGACCATAGATGACGCCTATTCAACGGGCAGCAGCATCATGCCCCAGAAGAAGAATCCGGACATTGCGGAGCTTGTCAGGGGCAAGACCGGAAGGGTTTACGGAGACCTGATGGCCCTTCTTACCACTATGAAGGGAATACCTCTTGCATACAACAAGGACATGCAGGAGGACAAGGAGGCGGCCTTCGATGCCATGGATACGGCCAAGGCTTGTCTGACGCTCTTTACGGATATGCTGGGGACTCTCAAGTTCAACACGGATGCCATGGAGAGGAGCGCCACCAGGGGCTTTACCAATGCCACTGATGCGGCAGATTATCTTGTGAACAAGGGCATGCCATTTCGGGATGCGCATGCTGTTATTGGAAGGCTGGTACTTGCCTGCATAGACAGAGCCTGTGCGATAGATGACCTTACTATTGATGAGCTCAGAGAATTTTCGGAGCTGTTTGAAGAGGATATATATGATGCCATAAGCCTTAAGACCTGTGTGGAGAAGCGTCTCACTGTAGGGGCGCCCAGTCCGTCCATGATGGAACAGGCCATAAGTGCCGGCGAGAAATTTTTAGAGGATTACAATCTTTAAAAGATGTATATAAAGGAGGCGTTAGTAATGAGTGACAAGTTAAAGGTAGCAGTTCTTGGCGGAACGGGAATGGTTGGACAGAGGTTTATCTCTATTCTTAACAATCACCCTTGGTTTGAGGTCAGCACAGTTGCTGCAAGTCCCAGATCTGCAGGAAGTACCTATGAGGAGGCAGTTGCAGGCAGATGGAAGATGGATGAGCCCATCCCCGACAGCGTTAAGAATCTTGTTATCAAGGACGTAACTGATGTCAAGGCAGTTTCTGAGGATGTTGATTTTGTTCTCTCTGCGGTAAATATGTCCAAGGATGAGATCAAACATATCGAGGAGGAGTATGCCAAGACTGAGACTCCTGTTGTTTCCAACAACAGTGCCCACAGATGGACTCCGGATGTGCCGATGATCATCCCTGAGATCAACCCTGATCATATGGACGTGATCGAGTTCCAGAAAAAGAGGCTTGGCACCACAAGGGGATTTATCGCAGTTAAGCCCAACTGCTCTATCCAGAGCTACACTCCGGCTCTTACAGCCTGGAAGGAGTATGAACCCTACGAGGTGGTAGCAACGACCTATCAGGCAATATCAGGCGCCGGCAAGAATTTTGATGAGTGGCCTGAAATGGTGGGCAATGTAATACCTTTTATATCAGGAGAGGAGGAGAAGTCTGAAAAAGAACCCCTCCGCATCTGGGGAAAGATCGAGGACGGAGTTATCGTTCCCGCTGACGATGTAAGGATCACCTGCCAGTGTATAAGGATTCCGGTTCTTTACGGCCACACTGCAGCAGCATTTGTCAAATTCAAAAAGAATCCCACGAAGGAGGAGCTCATTGAGAAACTTGAGCAGTTCTCAGGCCTTCCACAGAAGCTCCAGCTTCCAAGCGCACCCAAACAGTTCATTCAGTATATGCAGGAGGACAACAGACCTCAGGTTGCCCTGGATGTCAACTATGAGAACGGAATGGGCGTCAGCATAGGAAGACTTCGCGAGGATACTATCTACGACTGGAAGTTCGTAGGTCTCTCACACAATACACTACGTGGAGCAGCCGGCGGTGCCGTAGAGTGCGCCGAGCTTCTCAAGGCAAGCGGTTATATTAACCAGAAATGATAATATATGGAAGAACTAAGGAAAATCGATCTGGCTTTTTTAAACAGGTACTATGACAGCGGTATCTCCAATATCCTTGTGGTCTATGGCCAGAGGAACGTGGAGCAGGTATCACTGCTTCGTAGCTTCATAGAGAACAGAAGGCATGTGTTCTACAGTGCCAGGAAGGTCTCAGAAAGGGAGCAGATAAGGCTGTGGAAAAACGAGCTCATGGAGGATAAGGCTGATCTTTCTGAGAAGGCCACCTATACAGACATTTTCAGTGCTGCCATGGGCACGGGCAACAGTCCCTATGTCTTTGTGATAAGGAACTTTGAGTACATAATCAAGGGATCGGAGAGCTTTATCAGGGAGCTTGTGGACTTCATCGAAAAGAATGGCAAATTCAGACAGATATTGGTGATACTTGCCAGCAGTGATGTGTCCTGGGTTGAGAATAACATGGTCTCTGCCCTTGGATCATATTCATCGAGCATTGCGGGATTCAAGAAGATCAAACCACTTCCTTTTTCCGAGATGAGAAATTATTTTGGGAAGATGCCCTACAGGGATGCAGTCCTTACCTACTCTGTACTGGGGGGGCAGACTCTGCTCTGGAAGTATTTTGACGAGACCCTGTCCTTCAAGGAGAATATCTGCAGGAATCTGCTTGATCCGGGCTCTTACCTGTACGGGGAGGCAATTCGCCTCACTGAATACAGCCTGAGGGAGACAGCGGTTTATCACACCATACTGTCCCAGATGGCTCAGGGTGTCAACAAGCTCAATGACCTTTATCACGCCACCGGATTTTCCAGGGCCAAGATCTCAGTATATCTCAAGACCCTTATACACCATGACTTTGCCTACAAGGCATATTCCTTCGGAAACACCGGAAGGGAGAACGTGGTGAAGGGAGTGTACAAGATACTGGATCCGCTCCTCAACTTCTATTTCAGATTTGTATTTCCGAATGAGAGCAGCCTTCTTCAGATGCCGGCAGACAAGTTTTATGACTTATTCATATCTGCGGGTATTCAGGAATATGCCGGTGAGTGTTTCAAGACCGTCTGTAGGGAGTATGTCGGAAGGCTTGAGGAGAGAGGTCTTCTCGGGTTTGAGATAAGCGATGAGGGCGAATGGATCGGCAAGGAGGGCAATATAGATATTATAGCCCAGAGCGACACGGGAGATACGGCACTGGGTATATGCTCCTTCAAGAAGATGCTGACTCATGAGGATCTGCAGAAGCTGGAGTACGTGGCCAAAAAGGCGAGACTCGAGGGAGATGTTTTCTATCTCTTTTCCACAGGCGGCTTTGACGAATGGCTTCTGGATGCATCCCTCAAGCCAAACTCACCAATCCGCCTTGTAGGTATAGATGAGCTTACAAACGGCTGACAGATATAATATTTGTAAAGAGAGATTAAAACAACTATAATCATTCTCTGGATTATAGTTGTTTTTTCTTTTGGGAAACAGATTACACACAGAAGGGGAGTTCCAAAGATAGTGTCTAAACATTTGATTATTACTGAAAAACCATCAGTTGCAAGGGATTTTGCAAGGGTTCTTAATGTTTCGGGTAAGCAGAACGGTTATATAGAAAATGATAAATATGTTATTTCCTGGTGTTATGGTCATCTTGTTCAGCTGCTGTACCCGGAGGCGTATGACGAAAAATATGGAAAATGGCGGCTGGAGGATCTTCCTTTTCTGCCTTCAGTGTATAAGTACGGAGTAGTGGAGAGCGCCAGGGATCAGTACAGGGTGGTCAACAGTCTTCTTCACAGAGACGATATTGATACGGTTTTCTGGGCAGGAGACTCCGGAAAAGAAGGACAGACCATAGAGGAGAATATAAGGAATTACGGCGGAGTAAGGCCTGGAATGAAGGAACTTCGTGTATGGATCGATTCCCAGACCGATGATGAAATAAGAAGAGGAATTGATGAGGCCAGGCCGATGTCAGATTATGCCCTGCTTGGCGAGTCAGGAATAATGCGTGCGATAGAAGACTACAGCCTT
>JAEEGL012356546.1_pt1 | contig 10446 bp, 5 predicted proteins | sample 9134231 | NCBI WGS metagenome assembly JAEEGL01 (sample SAMN16246548, study PRJNA631951) | gut metagenome | biome: gut microbiome; feature: rumen; material: fiber-attached | host: Bos | place: Iran: Karaj | collected 2018-10 | reverse complement strand
TGCGGGAACAGCATGTGTATGCGGAGATCCGTCTGTATGACCGGATCACGCCGGAAGAGATCCAAAAAGAAAACTACCGGGGCATCATATTTACCGGAGGACCGAACAGCGTATATGACCCGGATGCCCCGGGGTATGATCCGCGGATCCTCGGCCTGGGGATCCCTGTTCTGGGTATTTGCTACGGCATACAGCTGCTCGCCCATCTGGCCGGCGGGAAGGCGGGCCCTGCGGAAAACGGCAGCGAATACGGCAAAACGATCATGACAGTAAAGGAGCATCCCCTGTTTCGGGACGTACCCTGGGAGAGCGTATGCTGGATGAGTCACACTGACTGTATCACCAGCGTGCCGCCGGGCTTTGCCGTCCTTGCCTTTACGGAAAAATGCCCGTGCGCCGCCATGGGCGATGATACAAAAAAGCTGTACGGCGTCCAGTTCCATCCGGAAGTAACGCACACGACGTTCGGAAAACAGATCCTGCGCAATTTCCTGTTTTCCGTCTGCGGCTGTCAGGGCGACTGGAACGCGCTGGACTATGCTGGCTGGGCCATCGACCGGTACAGGGAAGACTTCAGGAATAAAAAGATCCTCCTTGCGCTTTCGGGCGGGGTCGACTCTTCCGTGGCGGCTCTGCTCCTCTACAGGGCCGTCGGCCGGAATCTGATCTGTGTTTTTGTGGATTACGGCCTCCTGCGCAGGGACGAGGGAGACTTTGTGGAGAGTACCTTCCGGCAGAAATTCGGCGTGAACCTGATCCGGGTCAACGCGGGCGGACGTTTCCTTAAGAAGCTGGAGGGCGTCCGTGAACCGGAAAAGAAGCGGAAGATCATCGGCGGGGAATTCAACAACGACTACCGGGACCGTCTTTCAGCCTGCGGACTGACCCTGAGCGGAATATCCCCGGACAATAAGCTGGTCGAGACCGTGGAGATCACAGAGCTGCCGTTTTACGTGGGAGTGCAGTTCCATCCGGAATTCAAGAGCCGCCCGAATAAGCCCCATCCTTTGTTCAGGGGCTTCATCGGCGCGGCCATCGAAAAGTCCGGGGGAACATAAAGGAACAAAGGAGATACGAATCTATGCTTACACTCAACATGCATTACGCGGATCTGAAAGACTCTTATCTTTTCTTTAACATTGCGCAGAAGATCAGGGGATATCTTGAAGAACACCCCGGCGCGCATCTTTACCGCATGGGTATCGGCGATGTCTCCCTGCCTCTCTGCGGCGCGGTCATCAGGGCCCTGCATGAGGCGGTGGACGATCAGGCGGATCATACATCTTCCGTCCGGTGAGGCCGACGGCTTCCTGCCCGAACCCTGCGGGGAGACGGCAAAGGCGGATATCCTGTATATCTGCTCGCCCAACAACCCGACGGGAGCCGTATTTTCCCGGGAACAGCTGAAGCGATGGGTTGATTTTGCCAACGAAAACGGCTCTGTCATTCTATTTGACGCGGCATACGAGGCGTTTATTGAAGACGACGCTCTCCCGCACAGCATTTTTGAAATAGAGGGTGCGGAGACCTGCGCCATAGAGATCTGCTCCCTGTCCAAGACCGCCGGCTTTACCGGCACGCGTCTCGGCTATACTGTGATCCCCAGGGCGCTGGTCCGCAGCGGAATGTGTTTAAACGATATGTGGGTACGCAACCGGACCACTAAGACCAACGGCGTCTCATACATCCTCCAGAAAGGCGGCGCAGCCGTTTTTACACCGGAAGGACAGGCGCAGATCCGAGGGAATATCCGCTTTTATAAGGAAAATGCCGCAATACTGATGCGGGCTCTGGACAAACTCGGCATCTGGTACTGCGGCGGAAAAAATGCGCCGTATATCTGGATGAAATGTCCGGGCGGCATGGGCAGCTGGCAGTTTTTCGACTATCTTCTCCATGAGATCCAGGTCGTCGGTACCCCGGGCTCGGGCTTCGGCTCCTGCGGCGAAGGATATTTTCGATTTTCCACATTCGGGAACCGTGACGATACTCTGGAAGCCGCCGGACGTCTTACACAGCTGCTGAAGTAAACCTGCGTCTACAGGTTCGTGTAGCCTTCGAGTGCTTCGTCGACCGCTTTGGCGCAGGCACGGCCCTCCCGGATAGCCCAGACCACCAGGGATGCGCCGCGGCGCATATCGCCGCAGGCAAACACCCGGGGATCGTCTGTGCCGAAATCTGCGCCGCCCAGACGGCCGCGGTCATCCAGGGCCAGGCCGAAAGCATGCGCGGTCTCAGGCTCCGCGCCGGAAAAACCTGTGGCTGTGAGAAGCAGCTCTGCCGTGAGCTCCTGTTCCGCAGCCCCACTCCGGATCACGACTGAACGGAGGGCGCCGGTTTCATCGGCGATCAGCTTTTTTACTGTGGCGCCGTACATCCGGGGATCATTTCCAAACAGGGAGACGGCTTCTTCCTGACCGTAACCGGTCATTTCACCGCGGGCAGGATAAGGCCAGACCCGGGGGCCGGCTTCAGGCTTCGGCTTTCGGACCAGCTGGATCACGGACAAGGCGCCCTGCCGGAGGGCGGTGGCGAGGCAGTCGGCGGCGGTGTCCCCGTTTCCTACAATGACCACATGGCGTCCTTTTGCGCTGATCTCGCTTTCCGTTCCCTGCAGTACGGCTTTGGTAGCGGCTGTCAGGTAGTCCAGTGCCTCCGTCTTTCCGGCTGCCGCAGATCCTTCTGCCTCCAGTTCCCGGGCTTTCCTGGCGCCGCAGCAGAGGATCACCGCGTCAAAGTTCTTCTTCAGGTCTTCTCCCGGGATATCCTTTCCGATCTCAGTCCCGCAGTGAAAATCAATGCCCTCGGCAGTCATTTTCTTAATGCGCCGGGCCACAATGTCCTTATCCAGCTTCATGTTGGGAATGCCGTATACCAAAAGACCGCCCGGGCGGTCGTCGCGTTCGTAGACCGTGACGGAGTGGCCCCGCCGGTTGAGCTGATCTGCAGCAGCCAGCCCCGCCGGCCCGGATCCCACTATCGCGACCCGCTTGCCGGTACGTACCTTTGGTATGACGGGCGCCATGAGGCCTGCTTTCCAGGCGGTTTCTATGACTGCCAGTTCGTTGTCCCGGACAGTCACAGCCTCGCCGTTTAATCCGCATATGCATGCGTTTTCGCACGGCGCCGGACAGACCCGGCCTGTGAATTCGGGAAAATTATTGGTCTTAAGCAGACGTCGGAGCGCGTACTCCATGTTTTCCGCTGCGATCTCATCATTCCATTCGGGTATCAGATTACAGAGCGGGCAGCCGTATTCTGACTGGCAGAAAGGGATGCCGCAATTCATGCACCGGGCACCCTGCTCCGTCCGAAGGACGGCGGGCAGCTCACGGTGGAACTCACCGAAATTTCCGAGCCGTTCCGGCGCCGGCAGGACGGGCCTCTCTGTGCGGGCGTAGTCCAGAAAGCCTGTGGGTTTTCCCATATTATCGTTCCTCCCCTCGCTGTATATTATTGAATGCTTCCAGTGCCGCCTGTTCCCTGGGGATGCCTTTTTCCTCCAGCTGCCATATGGCGGTCAGCATGCGGCGGTAATCATTCGGGATGATCTTCTTGAACAGCGGAAGCTTTTCCTCCCAGTTTTCCAGCACCGCCCGGCCTCTTGGAGAACCCGTTTCCGCTACGTGACGTTCGATGAGCTCCCGAAGCTCCGCGGCGTCCGATTTCTCCCCGACGGCACTCATGGAGACCAGCTCCTTGTTTAGATTCCGATACAGCGCATGCTGTTCATCCAGTACGTAGGCTGTACCGCCCGACATTCCGGCGGCAAAATTCTTTCCGGCGGGACCCAGTACCACCACCGTACCGCCGGTCATGTATTCGCAGCCGTGGTCACCCACGCCTTCCACTACCGCTCTGGCGCCGGAGTTGCGGACACAGAAGCGTTCGCCCGCCATGCCGTTGATGTACGCCTCGCCGCCGGTAGCGCCGTAGAGGGCTACATTGCCCACAATGATGTTATCTCCCGGGATGATCGCGCTGTTCTCCGGCGGACACAGTACCAGCCTGCCGCCGGAGAGACCTTTTCCGAAATAATCATTGCTGTCTCCGGTAAGACGCACAGTCATCCCTTTCGGAAGGAAAGCCCCGAAAGACTGACCGCCGCCTCCTCTGGCATGTACGGTAACGGTATCGTCCGGGAGACTTCCGCAGCGCCGTGTGATCTCGGAGCCCAGTATGGTGCCGAAAGTCCGGTCCACGCTGGATACAGCAACGCTGACGGTACCCGGCCTGCCGCTGCGGAGCGTCTTTTCGAAGGCGGGAAGCAGTATGCGCATATCCGCCGTTTTTTCCAGCGCAAAGTCATACACGGCCGAAGCCTCGAAATGAGCCGGACGGTCTGCGCCGTCCTCCAGCAGGCCGCGGAGCGCCGCGGAATTGATCCTCAGGCCGGAAACATTTTCCCGGGGCTTCAGAAGGCTGCGGCGGCCCACCAGCTCTTCAACGGTGCGCACTCCCAGCCGGGCCATGATGCGGCGCAGCTCCTCGGCTGCAAACAGCATGAAGTTCATCACGTATTCCGGCTTGCCGCGGAAGCGGCAGCGGAGAGCCGGGTTCTGGGTAGCCACGCCCACGGGACATGTGTCCAGATTGCATACACGCATCATCACGCAGCCCAGGGAGATCAGGGGTGCGGTCGCAAACCCGAATTCTTCCGCACCAAGGATAGCGGCTACGGCCACGTCCCGGCCGGTCAGCAGTTTGCCGTCCGTCTCAAGGATGACCCGCTCCCGGAGCCCGTTTTCAATAAGAGTCCTGTGCGCCTCGCTGAGTCCCAGTTCCCATGGCAGGCCCGCGTTGTGAATGGAATTGCGGGGCGCGGCCCCGGTGCCGCCGTCGCATCCGGATATCAGTACCACCTGGGCTCCCGCCTTGGCCACTCCGGAAGCGATGGTGCCTACTCCCGCTTCGGAGACCAGCTTCACGGAAATCCTGGCGTCCCGGTTGGCGTTTTTCAGATCAAAAATCAACTGGGCCAGGTCTTCGATGGAATAGATGTCGTGGTGGGGAGGAGGGCTGATCAGGCTTACGCCCGGAGTGGAACAGCGGGTCTTCGCGATCCAGGGATAGACCTTCTTTCCGGGCAGATGTCCGCCTTCGCCGGGCTTGGCCCCCTGGGCCATTTTAATCTGGATCTCCTTAGCTGAGCACAGATATTCGCTGGTCACGCCGAAGCGTCCGGAGGCCACCTGCTTGATGGCACTGTTTTTCTCCGTGCCGAACCGTTCGGACATTTCCCCGCCCTCCCCGGAATTAGACTTGCCGCCCAGACGGTTCATCGCCACAGCCAGGCACTCGTGGGCTTCCTGGGAAATGGAACCGTAGGACATGGCGCCGGTCTTGAAGCGGCGGACGATGGAAGCTGCCGGTTCCACCTCATCCAGGGAAACGCCCCCGTCGGCGGGATAATTGAAATCCAGCAGCGACCGCAGGGTCTGGGGCGCCCGTTCCTCATTGATCCTGTGGGAGTAGGCGAGAAATTTATCAAAATCACCCTCCCGGACCGCTTCCTGCAGGGCGACGATGGTCCTTGCGTCAAAAAGATGGCTCTCGCTCCTGTCTCCGGTGCGCAGCTTATGAACGCCGACGCTGTCCAGGGTGGTGTCTACGCCCAGGTCCAGCGGGTCGAATGCGTGGTTGTGATGGAATTCCACTGCCTGCTGTATCTCCTCCGGCCCGATGCCTCCCGCATGGCTGACCGTATGCGTAAAGTACCGGTCTATCACATCCTGCCGGATGCCCACCGCCTCGAAGATCTGGGCGGACTGATAGGACTGCAGAGTGGATACACCCATTTTGGAGGCGATTTTTACAATGCCGTGAAGGACGGCGCTGTTGTAATCATCGATGGCAGTGTGGGGATCCTTGTCCAGAAGGCCAAGATCGATGCTTTCCTCGATGCACTCATGCGCCAGGTAAGGGCAGACCGCCCGGGCCCCGTAACCCAGCAGCAGGGCAAAGTGATGCACGTCCCTCGGTTCCGCGCTTTCCAGGACGATGGAGACTGCCGTGCGCTTTTTTGTACGGATCAGGTACTGCTCCATGGCTGATACCGCCAGCAGTGACGGGATCGCCATATGGTTTTCATCCACGCCCCGGTCGGACAGGATGACAATGTTGGCTCCCTGCTTATAGACCTTGTCGCAGGCAATGAACAGCCGTTCCACTGCCCGGTCCAGCGGCGTGTTTTTATAATAGAGCAGGGATACGGTCTCCACATGGAAGCCGTCCCGCTTCATGGACCGGATCTTCATCAGGTCCGTGCGGGTCAGGATGGGATTATTGATCTGCAGTACACGGCAGTTTTCCGCACGGTCCTCCAGCAGGTTTCCGTCCCGGCCGAGATAGACGGTGGTATCCGTGACGCATTCTTCACGGATCGCGTCGATGGGCGGATTGGTCACCTGGGCAAACTGCTGCCTGAAATAGTCAAACAGCGGAGGATACCGCCGGGACAGCACGGCAAGCGGCACATCCGCGCCCATGGCGGCAGTCGCTTCCTGTCCGGTGCGGGCCATGGGGAGGATGGCGTCCTTGACTTCCTCATGGGTATAGCCGAAGGCGCGGTAGAGCCGGTCCCGCATTTCCTGGGTATGGGACGGGACCTTTGCGTTGGGGATGGGAAGATCGCCCAGCCGCACCAGGTTCTGGTCGAGCCATTCCCCGAAGGGCTGCCGGGAAGCGTACCAGTCCTTGATCTGTTCGTCCTCCAGCAGGATGCCCCGCCTGGTATTGATCAGCAGCATCTTGCCCGGGTGCAGACGGTCCTTGCGGACGATATGACGTTCGTCCACATCCAGGACGCCGACCTCGGAGGACAGGATCAGCCGCTGGTCGTCGGTGAGATAATACCGGGAGGGACGCAGGCCGTTCCTGTCCAGTACGGCTCCCACCAGCTCACCGTCGGAAAACAGGATGGATGCCGGTCCGTCCCAGGGTTCCATCATGGTGGCGTAATACCGGTACATATCCCTCTTTTTCCGATCCATGGAGCGGTCATTTTTCCATGGCTCCGGAATCGTGATCATCATAGCCAGGGGCAGCTCCACGCCGTTCATGACCAGAAATTCGATGGTATTGTCCAACATGGCCGAATCGGAGCCGGAAGCATTGACCACAGGAAATACCCGGTCCATATTACCCTGCAGCACGGATGAGGACAGGGTTTCCTCCCGGGCCAGCATACGGTCCACATTGCCCCGGATAGTATTGATTTCCCCGTTGTGGAGCAATAGCCGGTTGGGGTGCGCCCTTTCCCAGGAGGGAGTTGTGTTGGTGGAAAACCGGGAATGGACCATGGCGATGGCGGAAATATAGTCTTCCGACTGAAGGTCCGGGTAAAAACGCCGGAGCTGACCCACCAGGAACATGCCTTTATACACGATAGTACGGCTGGACATGCTTACCACATAGGTATTGTCATTGGACTGTTCAAACTCCCGGCGGGCCAGATACAGCTTACGGTCAAAGGGAAGTCCCCTGGCTGCGTCGGGGCTGCGCCCCACAAAGCACTGCCATATACAGGGCATGCATGCTTTCGCCGTTTCCCCGAGGATATCCGGACAGACAGGCACTTCCCGCCAGCCCAGAAACGGGAGTCCCTCCTTGCGCAGGATGATCTCCAGCATCTTCTGGGCCTGACGGCGCCGGAGGGTCTGGTGGGGGAAGAAGAACATTCCTACGGCGTAATCTCCGCTTTCCGGCAGGATAATCCCGCACTTCTTTGCTGCGGCGCTGAAAAAGCCGTGCGGTATCTGCGTCAGTATGCCCACTCCGTCCCCGGTTTCACCCAGGGCGTCCTTTCCTGCCCGGTGTTCCAGCTTTTCCACGATCCGGAGTGCATCATCCACCGTCCGGCGGCTTTGACGGCCCGGAATATCTACTACCGCGCCGATGCCGCAGGCGTCATGTTCCTCTATTGTTCCATAGGAAAGCCATTGTTCCCTGGTCATCGTATTTAGTCCTTTCAGCTTATCCTGTGTTTTCCGCCGCGTCCGTGTTTCACCGCGGAGGATTCAGATTAAAAGCGGATCCCTCAGCATCCGGGGCGGATGCACGGGGATCCGCCTGGCAGCATCCGCGAATACAGGCGCTTATACGCCGAAGAGCAGATCCCCGTAGGTGGGGAACGGCCAGTATTCCGCTGAGGTGAGTGTCTCCGCCTCGTCACAGCCGGCACGGAGCTCGGCCATCTTCGGGATGATCTCGTCCCTGGTAAAGTCTCCCGCGGCTACGAAATCGTCCAGTGCGTCCAGCTGCGTCACGGCGCTGTCCAGCACCGACACCGCTTCGTCGATCCTGTCCGCCAGATTGGACAGCCGGCCCGCGATCCGGGACTCATAGCCGAAGGAGATGCCGCCCATGGCTTTTTTCTTTTCCATGGAGCCGAGCAGGGCGGTGACATAGGCCGTGATGGCCGGCAGGATATCCTTTCTCGCCATGCCTGACATGGTCAGCGCCTCAATGCGTACGGTCCGGATGTAATTCTCCAGCTGTATCTCATAACGGGACCTGAGCTCGATCTCGGAAAAAACCTTGTGGGAAGTCAGCATACGGACATTTTTCTCATCCAGGAGCGTCCGGAGCGCGTCGGGGGTCGTACGGAGATTTTTCAGGCCCCGTACTTCCTCCGCCTCTTTGATCCAGGCGTCATCGTAGCCGTTTCCATTGAAAATGATCCGCTTGTGGGCCCTGATGGTATCCCGGATCAGGTCGTGGAGCTTTATGTCAAAGCTCTCCGCACCCTCCAGCGCGTCCGCGAACTGCCGCAGGGATTCCGCCACGGAGACATTGATCATGATATTGGCGCAGGCGATGGAGTCGTTGGATCCCACCATGCGGAACTCGAACTTATTGCCGGTAAATGCGAATGGCGAGGTCCGGTTGCGGTCGGTGGCGTCCCGGTTGAAGCGCGGGAGCACATCGGCGCCCAGCCGGATGCGCTTCTTTTCCGAACCTGCGTAAGGCGTGTCGTTTTCGATGGCCTCGAGGACTGCGTTCAGTTCGTCCCCCAGGAAGATGGAAATCACGGCGGGAGGAGCCTCATTGGCGCCCAGCCGGTGGTCGTTGCCGGCGGTGGCCACACTCAGGCGCAGAAGATCCTGATAATCGTCCACGGCTTTGATCACCGCGGCCAGGAAAACCAGGAACTGGGCGTTCTCATAGGGGGTCTCCCCGGGAGAAAGCAGGTTCACGCCGGTATTGGTGGCCATGGACCAGTTATTGTGCTTGCCGGAGCCGTTGACGCCCGCAAAAGGCTTTTCGTGGAGCAGGCAGGCCAGATTGTGGCGGCGGGCCACCTTCTTCATGATCTCCATGGTAAGCTGGTTGTGGTCCGTGGCCACATTGGTGGTGGTGTAGATGGGGGCCAGCTCGTGCTGGGCCGGGGCCACTTCGTTGTGTTCCGTCTTGGCCAGGATGCCCAGCTGCCACAGACTTTCGTTCAGATCTTCCATGTACGCCTGTACGCGGGGCTTGATGGCTCCGAAATAATGATCCTCCAGCTCCTGTCCCTTGGGCGGCATGGAGCCGAAGAGGGTACGGCCGGTATATACCAGGTCCTTGCGCTTAAGGTACATATCCCTGTCCACCAGGAAATACTCCTGCTCCGGACCCACGCTGGTGATGACCCGCCTGACATCCTCGTTTCCGAAGAGCCGCAGGATCCGCAGGGCCTGCCGGTTGAGGGCTTCCATGGAGCGGAGCAGCGGCGTTTTCTTATCCAGGGCTTCCCCGCCGTAGGAACAGAAAGCCGTGGGGACGCACAGGGTATTATCCTTGATAAATGCGTAGCTGGTAGGATCCCAGGCGGTATAGCCCCTGGCTTCAAAGGTGGCCCGCAGTCCTCCGGACGGGAAGCTGGAGGCGTCGGGTTCGCCCTGGATCAGTTCCTTGCCGGAAAACTCCATGATAACGCCGCCGCCCGGCGAGGGATTGATAAAGCTGTCGTGCTTTTCGGCTGTAATGCCCGTCATGGGCTGGAACCAGTGGGTGAAATGTGTGGCGCCGTTTTCCACCGCCCAGGCGCACATCGCCTGTGCCACGGCATTCGCTACGGACAGATCCAGTTTCTTTCCGTTGTCAATGGTTTCCTTCAGGGAGGCGTACACCTTCGCGGTCAGTCTGGCGCGCATCTGGCGGTCGTCAAAGACCCTGCAGCCAAAATATTCGGGTACCGTCATAGTTTTTCGATCTCCTTTGCATGATATAAAATAAAAAAAACGACGCCGCGGCCAGGCCGCGAGACGTCGTTATCTCTCAATGTGGCGTAGTATACTCCAGAGGTTTTCGGAAGTCAACTGTTGTATACCAAAAAATACCGGGCTCACTCCGCGTCTGTCGAATAAAAGTTTTTACCCGTTCATTCCAAACGCCGCGCTGACTTTCTCCAGTTCTTCCCTGATGGAAATGTGCTGCGGACATACTTCTTCGAACATGCCGCAC
>JAEEGL012253560.1_pt1 | contig 10446 bp, 8 predicted proteins | sample 9134231 | NCBI WGS metagenome assembly JAEEGL01 (sample SAMN16246548, study PRJNA631951) | gut metagenome | biome: gut microbiome; feature: rumen; material: fiber-attached | host: Bos | place: Iran: Karaj | collected 2018-10 | reverse complement strand
TGCAGGGTGTCCTGGTTGATGAGTGTGGTGTCGCGCAACCAATAGGTGATGGTGTCACACTTGGTGGTATGCTCCGTGAGGAAGGCATCTTTGGCATAAAAATTGAGTCCCTCCAACTCAGGTATGATGCTGTCGCCGTAAGTGAAATAGAAGTTGAGCCGTTCGGGATTGACTCGCTCTCTCTTGATGAGGTAACGGTCGGTTTGTTTTTCGGTGAAGGCACGCAGTACGATGTCGTCGGGCAGGAAGTGCGTGTAGCCTGTTTGTATGATGTCTTCGATGTGCAGCGAGTCGCGCCAGATGGTGTCCTGTCGGATGTCTGGTTTGGCCGACGGCACGATGATATCATGATTGAACGCCACCATCTCGCTCTTCTGTTTGAACATATAGTCACCATCGGCGTCTTGCAGCGCATAGGCGCGGTATTGGCCATGAGCAACACCTTTGATGACGAAACGACCGCGACTGTCGGTGCGCGACACACGCAGCATGGGTTCATGTGTAAATGCACTGTCGGCCAGATTGTTATAGAGGCCAACGAGGATACCTTTCAATGGTTCAAGGTTTTGTGCATCAACCACATACCCCGACACCTCCATCGTATCTATCTCGCCTCCTGTAGAGAAACTGTAAGTGTAGTTGCCCAGCGGGTTGCCCTCATTATTGTCGGTGATGGCGTCGCTGAAGTCGATGGTATAGGTGGTATTGGGTTTGAGGGTGTCTTTCAATTCCACGATGATGCGCTTGCCTGTGGCTTTGATTTCAGGCATCTCCAGTTGTGGGGGCGAAATCACCACTTTCTCCTGTGCATTTTCCAGCTTGATAAACTCATCGAAGTAAATGATGACCTTTTGTGAATGGACATCAGTGGCACCATCTTCGGGCATGCACGCCATCACGCTCGGCGGGGTCTCGTCGTACCATCCACCGTCGGGTTTGCCCATCTTCGCGCACGAGAGAAATGTGAGCAGTGCCAGGCATACGGTCCAGATATGTATTACTTTTGGGTTGATGAGTTTTTTATTTTTTCGTTATTACGTTTTGCAGTTATTTCGTTATGCCGTCATTCCGTTATCGCGTTATATCGTTAGCATTATATCGTCATCACGTCATTTCTTGATATCATTATGACGTTAAAACGGCAGAATCTTTTAATTTTGTAATGTTATAATTATTTAATTTTGAAATGGAATATCGTTTATGGTTGTGATGTTTTCTTTATTCATCTCAATCAACTCTTCGATGGTTTTACGGTTGTTGGAGAGCCGGGGCACCTTATGCTGACCACCGAGTTTTCCACGCGATTTGAGCCAGTCGTTGAAGAGGTTTTTGCGTGCCTTGATGATTTCCAAGTGCTGCAAGGTGATGTTTTTATAGCGCTTGGCCTCGTAGTCGCTGTTAATCTCTTGCAGTTTTTGGTCGAGCAGGTCGGCAAAGTGATCCATATTCTCGGGCTCTTTGGCGAACTCTATTATCCATTGGTGGCGGCATTTGGCTTTACCGTCCATAAACACGGGGGCAGCGGTATAGTCGAGCACCTCGGCTCCGGTCTGCTGACAGGCATAGAACAACCCCTGTTCGGCATTATCCACAATCAGTTCTTCGCCGAAGGCATTGATGAAATGCTTGGTGCGCCCTGTGATAATGAATTTATAGGGATTTTTTGAGGTGAATTTCACGGTGTCGCCGATGATGTAGCGCCACAGTCCGCAGGTGGTGGAGATGACCATGGCATAGTTGACATCGGTCTTGACGCCTGTGAGCGGCACCACCGTGGGATTCTCGCTGCCGAACTCGTCCATGGGTATGAACTCGTAATACACGCCGTAGTCGAGCATGAGCAGCATGGAGGGGTCATTGAGGTCGCTCTGGATGCCGAAGAAACCCTCGCTGGCGTTGTACGTCTCCATATAGTGCATGTCGGGCGAGGTAATCAACTCTTGATATTGCTGGCGATAGGGGGTAAAGGCCACTCCTCCGTGGAAAAACACCTCAATGTTGGGCCACACCTCTTCGAGATGGGTCTTGCCCGAGAGTTCCATCACCCGTGTGAGCACTGAGAGCATCCATGAAGGCACGCCCGACAGGTTGGTGACGTTTTTCTTCAGCGTCTCATGGGCGATGCGGTCGCGTTTCACCTCAAAGTCACTCAGCAGTGCCGTTTGTTTCTTGGGCACACGCACAAAATTGACCACAGGGTTGATATTCTCGATGAGGATAGCACTCAGGTCGCCCACCAGACTGTTGTTGAGGTTGTAGTTCGATGAGTGGCTCCCGCCGAGGATGAGTCCTTTGCCGTCGAACATCCGACTCTTGGGGTTGTTGAGCAGGTAGAGTGCCACGCTGTCGAATCCGCCGGCATAGTGGATTCCTTGCAGACCCTCATTGCTCACAGGTATGAATTTACTCTTGTCGTTGGTCGTGCCTGATGACTTGGCATACCATCTGACCGTTCCAGGCCAGAGCACATCGGTCTCGCCGTGGCGCATACGGTCGATGTCAGCCTTGAGTTCCTCGTAGGTATTGAGTGGCACATTGGCTGAAAAATCTTCATAACTTTTGATGGTGCTGAAGAGGTGCTTTCGTCCGTATTCTGTGTCAGAGGCACGTTCAATCAGGTGCCTGAGTACCTGTGCTTGAAGGATGTCGGCTTCGTTGTTATGCCGCTGCAAGTCTTTTTGTCTTGAGCGGAAGAACCATGATGCGATGCTTGTTAATCCCATTTTCTTGACATATTGAATTGCAAAAATAGCGCAATCTTTTGGAATAGGGGAAATTTTTTAATTATTTTAATATATCTGTGCTTGACAGACTCTCGGAGCCGCTGAAAGCGGCAGCTTCGGCGGCAGCGATGATGTCTTCGCGGCTCATGGGTTTCGGGGAGGGCTCGGAGATTTCAGCGAGCTCGGTGTTCTTTGAGTTCTCAGTGTTCTTTGAGTTCTCCAAGTTCTCCGAGAGTTCGGAGTTCTCCGAGTTCTCTGAGTTTTCAGAGAGCTCTGAAAGTTCTGTCACGGAGATGGGTTCCTCTTCCATTTTGGTGCGCTGCGACTTGCTGGCGAAGATGCGCTCGATGAGTTGGGGTTCACGGCGAAGGCGAGCCAGGGTGAGTTGAGATGCCTCTTGTTGACTTTCCTTCTTGGAATATCCGCAGCCGCTACAGCAGTTGACGCCTTCGAGCAACACCATATATTCGAAAGTGGGACTGCCCGTGTCGTCTTTGCTTTGTTTCACTTCTTTGAAGTTGATGGTCACTTTGTTTTTCTGGCTCCACTCGATGAGTTTACTCTTGAAGTTGACCTCTTTATAAGCCACTTTGTCGATATTGATGAGTTGCGTTAGGATGCGTCTCTGCATAAATCTCTTGCACGCCTCATATCCACGGTCAAGATAGATGGCTCCCACCAGTGCTTCAAACGCATTTCCTCCCATATAACTGTTATGAGAGGAAGTGTGTCCTGATGATACAATGAGTTTGGTGAGTCCAGTCTCCTCGGCCAGTTTATTGAGCGACTCCCGCTGCACTATCTTGCTTCGGGTGTTGGTGAGGAATCCTTCGCGTTTACCTGTAAAGTGGTTATATACAATGTCACCTATAACGGCATCGAGGATGGCATCCCCCAAAAACTCCAGCCGCTCATTATTGAGCGGCTTGCCTTTCTCGCGCCTCATGATGCTTTTGTGCATGAGGGCGAGTTTGTAATAACTGATGTTTTTGGGGTAGAAACCGATGATGCCGTATAGAGCCGAAAAAAGCTCCTTCTCCTTTCGGAAAGGGAGCCTTATTCTGTCGATAATGTTATTCAGCATACTTTTTGAAAACAACGCAGGCATTGTGTCCGCCGAAGCCGAATGTGTTGCTGATGGCGGCACGTACAGTACGTTTCTGTGCCTGATTGAAGGTGAAATTCAAATTGTAGTCTATTTCTTCATCCTTATCATCCTCGTTATGGTTGATGGTCGGGGGGATGATGTCGTTTTTGACAGCCAAAACAGCCACCATGGCCTCAACGGCTCCAGCTGCTCCGAGAAGGTGGCCGGTCATGGATTTGGTACTGCTGATGTTCAGCTTGTATGCATGCTCACCGAACACATCCTTGATGGCTTTCGACTCAGAAATGTCGCCCACGTGTGTGGAGGTGCCATGCACATTGATGTAGTCGATATCCTCGGGTTTCAAACCAGCATCTTCGAGTGCGCTCTCCATCACCAGACGTGCTCCCAGACCTTCGGGGTGAGAGGCCGTGATGTGATAGGCATCGGCACTGAGTCCCTCGCCCACCATCTCGGCGTAAATCTTGGCTCCGCGGGCCTTGGCGTGCTCCAACTCTTCAAGGATCAGACAGCCGGCACCTTCGCCCATGACGAAACCGTCGCGCGAGGCACTGAAGGGGCGTGAGGCGTGCTCGGGGTCATCGTTGCGGGTAGAGAGGGCTTTCATGGCGTTGAATCCTCCCACACCGGCAGCACAGATAGCAGCCTCGGCACCACCGCCAAGCATGATGTCGGCCTTGCCCAGACGTATCTGATTGAAAGCGTCGGCCAGAGCGTTGCTCGATGAAGCGCAGGCAGATGTGGTGGTAAAGTTGGGACCGTGGAAACCAAAGAGGATGGAAATCTGTCCGCTGGCAATGTCGGCTATCATCTTGGGGATGAAGAAGGGGTTGAACTTCGGTCCGTTTTCTTCATTCAAGGCGTAGTATTTCACTTCGTCCTCAAAAGTTTTCAGACCACCGATGCCGACACCATAAATCACACCGATGCGGTTCTTGTTCACTTTCTCCAGGTCGATGCCGCTGTCGGCCACCGCCTGCATGGCGGAAACCATGGCCAACTGGGTGTAGCGGTCCATCTTGCGGGCCTCTTTGCGGTCAATATATGCGTTGATGTCGAGGCCTTTCACCTCGCAAGCAAACTGTGTCTTGAATTTAGAGCAGTCGAAGAGCGTAATAGGTGCTGCACCGCTCTTACCGGCCAGCAGATTGCTCCATGTCTCTTCAGGGGTGTTGCCCACTGGGGTCACAGCACCTAATCCGGTGACAACAACTCTTTTTAGTTCCATGTTTATAAATGACTAAAATTTCACATTCACTCAACTTCTTCTCAATGCGAAAGTTGAGTAAAATGATATGTAATGTTAATATTTATGGTTTATAGCTAAGGGCATCAGACCATGCTGAAGCCGGAAACTATAAACCATAAAAGTAAAAGAAACCAGAGTTATTTACTGGCGTTCTCAATATAAGCAATAGCGTCGCCTACAGTGCTGATCTTCTCTGATTGGTCGTCGGGAATAGAAACACCAAACACTCTCTCAAACTCCATGATCAGTTCTACGGTATCGAGAGAATCTGCACCCAGATCGTTGGTGAAGCTGGCTTCGGGTTTCACTTCGGCAGCGTCCACGCCTAATTTCTCAACGATGATGCTCTTCACTTTTTCTTCAATTTGTGACATAATTCTTTCTAATTAAAATGGTTATAAAAATATTTTCTATTTCAAAATCGGGTGCAAAGGAACAAATTTAAATTGATGTGTGCAAATTTTTTTTAAAAAAAAGCATCATTTTTGCACACATACCCTATGAATGTGCAATGAAATAATTGCTATTTTGAGATAAATCAATTTTTTTGTCCTCTTTTTTTTTGTTTTAATTGTGAAAACCCGTATATTTGCAACATCAACCAATTATCAATCATTTTTACTTATGTCTAATACACAACTTTACAATGATATTTTCAGACAGGTGATTAGTGATTACCATGTCAAAGACCATGTCGATACAGAAATCAACAACCCATACGACCGCAATTCTTTAGAAAACAGACTCTATCTGAAATGTTGGATTGACACGGTACAATGGCATTTGGAAGATATCATCCGTGACCCCCATATCAACCCCGTGGAGGCGCTGCAAATCAAGAGGCGTATCGACCGCAGCAATCAAGACCGCACCGACCTGGTGGAACAAATCGACTCCTATTTCAGACAGTATTACTCCGATGTGAAAGTTTTGCCCGATGCCCGCATCAATACCGAGAGTCCGGCATGGGCTATCGACCGACTCTCTATCCTGGCCTTGAAAATCTATCACATGCGTGAACAGGCAGAGCGTACCGATGCCTCAGCCGAGCACATCGAGCGTTGCCAGCAGAAGTTGCGTGTGCTCTTAGAGCAGCAGGTGGATCTCTCCACGGCCATCGACCAATTACTCGAAGACATCGCGGCAGGACGGAAATACATGAAAGTGTATCGGCAGATGAAAATGTATAATGACCCGTCAACCAACCCAGTGCTCTACGGGAAACGTTGAACGTTGAACATTGAACGTTGTGATAACTAAGTAGGGACGCGGCGTGCCGCGTCCGCCAGAATAGAAGACCACGTGTTTGCGGACGCGGCACGCTGCGTACCTACTCGCGAAACTCACCAACCCCTTAAAAACCTCCCAAACTCCTACACTCCCAAACTCCCCAATAACTATTGTCTTCACTCCTTCACTCCTCCACTCCCCAATAACTATTGTCCAAACTCCTACACTCCCAAACTCCCAAACTCCCCCCAAAAACCTTGGAACACCTTTTAATCATTCGTTTTTCAGCTTTAGGCGATGTGGCGATGCTGGTCCCTGTGGTCAGTTCGCTTGCACACCAATATCCTGACTTGCACATCACGGTGGTGAGTCGAGGGTTTGCGCGTCCCCTCTTTGACGGGTTAGCACCTCATGTTGGATTCATGGAGGCTGATGTGAAAAACGACTACCGTGGGTTGCATGGACTGAATGTGCTCTATCGTCGGTTGAAGGCTAAACACTTTACGGCAGTGGCCGACATGCACGGTGTGCTACGCTCATGGTATCTCCGACAGCGTTTCCGGTTCGACCGCTATCGGGTCGCTTCCATCGACAAACACCGTAAGGGCAAACGGCTGTTGGCGGCGAAGAATGGCAAGGTGATGGCGCAGCAACCCACCTCGTTTCAGAACTATGCCGATGTGTTGGCCAAGTTGGGGTATCCTGTCAAACTGTCCTTTCACTCTATCTTCGGCGAGAAAGGCGGTGATTTGAGTCTGCTGCCTGCTACCGTGGGCAGTAAGCAACCGTCGGAACAGTGGGTGGGCATCGCTCCTTTTGCGGCGCATGAGGGTAAGATACTGCCTGTGGAGAAAACGGAAGAGGTAATCAGCCAACTCACGAAACGGCATCCCAAGATGCGTATCTTCCTCTTTGGAGGAGGACAAAAAGAGTGGGAGCAGTTGGATCAGTGGTGCACCCGCTATCCTCAGTGTTTGAATGCTTCGGCTCAGACGGCGGGACTCTTGCAAGAACTCATCATCATGAGCCATCTCGATGTGATGGTGTCGATGGACAGTGCTAATATGCACTTTGCCTCGCTCACCGGCACCCCTGTGGTGAGCGTGTGGGGTGCCACCCATCCTTATGCGGGATTCCTCGGTTGGGGGCAGCGCGAGGAGGATGCCGTACAGACCGACCTGCCTTGTCGCCCTTGCAGCATCTATGGCAACCGCCCCTGTCATCGTGGCGACTTCGCTTGTATGCGCGACATCAAGCCCGAAGATATTATTAATAAGGTGGAGGAAAGAGTAAAAGAGTAAAAGAGTAAAAAAGTAAAAAAGTAAAGAAACACTTAGTAATGTCTTCACTCCTCCACTCCTTCACTCCTCCACTCCTCAATATTATAAGAACCCTCATCCCTAAAAGAAACCTAAACCCCTCAACATTATAAAAAACCAAACATTATGAAAAAGTACATTTGCGACGTTTGCGGGTATATCTATGACCCGGTAGCAGGCGATCCCGACAGCGGCATTGAGCCCGGGACTGCTTTTGAAGACATCCCCGAAGATTGGGTTTGCCCGATTTGCGGAGTAGGTAAAGACGATTTCTCTGTCGTGGAGGAATAGTTTTGAAGATAAGAAATGAAAGAAGTTAAGCCAAATGCTCACACATCCTTTTCGTGAGTATTGGCTTAACTTCTTTTTTCCCCTTTCTGTCCGTGCTGTTGTCGTTATTCCTCCGAGGATGGTGTTCTATCCCATTGCTTTGAGGTTGCGCTCCAGTTGTGCCACGCTGCTGGCACCGACAATGACGGAGGTGACACCTTGTTGGGCAAGCACCCAACGGAGAGCATGGTCGGCGAGGGTGTGTCCTTGTATTGCCGCCTCTTCGTTCCACGCACGTAACTGTTGGAGTAGTTCGGGGGTCAGTTCGGTGCTTTTGAGCGAAGTGTCGCGGCTCATGCGCGAGTCACTGGGGATACCGTTGAGGTAGCGGTCGGTGAGCAGACCCTGTTGCAGTGGCGAGAACGAGATGAAACCGATGCCATGTGTGCGACAGTATTCAAGGGTGCCGTTTTCGATGGGTTCCTGACTCAGCATGTTGAGTTTATCCTGGAAGATGAGTAGGGGCACATCGCGGTCGCGCAAGTATTGGTCGGCAAATGCTAATGCTTCAAGCGGCCAGCGAGAGATGCCCACATAGAGGGCCTTACCGCTGCGCACGATATCGACAAGCGCTTGCAGGGTCTCCTCCATGGGTGTGTCGGGGTCGAAACGGTGGCTGTAGAAGAGGTCCACATAGTCGAGGTGCATGCGACGCAGACTCTGGTCGAGACTGGCCATGAGGTATTTGCGCGAACCCCAGTTGCCGTAAGGGCCGGGCCACATGTCATAGCCCGCCTTGCTGCTGATGAACAGTTCGTCGCGGTAGGGGCGGAAATCATCGTCCATCAACCGGCCCATCGTCTCCTCGGCCGAGCCGTAGGGAGGGCCGTAGTTGTTGGCCAGGTCGAAGTGGGTGATGCCGTGGTCGAAGGCATAGTGGGTGATGGCACGGCTGCGCTCGTAGGGGTCAACACCACCGAAGTTGTGCCAGAAACCTAAAGAGATTTTTGGCAGCAATACACCGCTGCGTCCGCAACGGGTGAAAATCGTATCGCTATCATCGTAGCGATGAATGGATGGAGTGTACATTTCTTTGGGTTTAGGGGTTATTTTTTCCTATTAACTCTAACAGCCGTTCGACGGCCTCTTCCTCGGGGATATTCTTCATCACACATTCTTTGCCGCGATAAAGGGAGATTTTTCCTCGTCCGGCACCCACATAACCATAGTCGGCATCAGCCATCTCACCCGGTCCGTTGACGATGCACCCCATGATGCCAATCTTCAAGCCTTTGAGGTGACTGGTGGCGGCCTTGATGCGCGCTATGGTGGTGCGCAGGTCGTAGAGTGTGCGCCCGCAACCCGGACAGGAGATATATTCCGTCTTGGTGAATTTGATGCGTGCCGCTTGCAGAATGGTGTCGGCGAGCGTGGTCAACTGTTCCTGGCTATATTGTTCGCAACGGAGCACCAACAGATGAGCCTTGCGGTCGATGAGCAAGGCACCCACAGCCATGGATGCTTTCAGTTGCAGGGTCTCCCAGTCGGGAGCATCCAGTTGGAGTGTGATGGTGTCATCTTCGATGGAAGCCTCTGCTTGTTGTCGCAATAGGGAGCATTCCGGTATGAGGTCCACCAATTGTCGCGCCACGGGAATCTCTGCCTCGGGTTCCTCGCTCAGACTCACGCGGATGGTGTCGCCGATGCCTTCAGTAAGCAGGGCACCGATGCCCACAGCACTCTTAATGCGGCCGTCCTCACCTTCACCAGCCTCGGTCACGCCCAGGTGCAGGGGGTAGTGCATGTCCTCGGCATCCATCGCTTTGACGAGCAGCCGTACGCTCTGCACCATCACCACCGTATTGCTGGCTTTGATGCTGATGACTACATCGTCGAACTGTTCGCGGCGGAAGATGCGCAGAAACTCCATGCAACTCTCTACGATGCCCTCGGGCGTGTCGCCATAGCGCGACATAATGCGGTCGGAGAGCGACCCGTGGTTCACGCCGATGCGCACAGCAGTATGATGCTCCTTGCAGATGGTGATGAAAGGCACGAGTCGCGCCTCTATCTTCTGCAGTTCAGCCTGATATTCAGCGTCGGTGTATTCGATATGTTTGAATGTCCGTCCGGGGTCCACGTAATTGCCGGGGTTGATGCGTACCTTTTCGCAGTATTGCGCAGCCACGTCGGCGGTGTGGGCGGTGAAGTGCACATCAGCTACCAGCGGTTGAGGATAGCCGTCGGCTTTCAAGCGGGCAGAGATATTCTTCATATTCTCCGCCTCGCGCGTACCTTGCGTGGTGAAACGTACCAGTTCACCTCCGGCATCGATGATGCGTTTGGCCTGCGCCACGCACCCTTCGGTGTCATTGGTATCGACGGTGGCCATTGACTGCACACGGATGGGATTGTCGCCGCCGACGGCGATGTGTCCCACACGGCAAACACTGCTAATTCGTCTTGTACTCATATTTCAATTCTGCCAAATCCTTGTTCGCCTTTTCTATCTTTGCACCCAGACCGCTCTTATAGGCCGCCACTCTC
>JAEEGL010094911.1_pt1 | contig 10446 bp, 5 predicted proteins | sample 9134231 | NCBI WGS metagenome assembly JAEEGL01 (sample SAMN16246548, study PRJNA631951) | gut metagenome | biome: gut microbiome; feature: rumen; material: fiber-attached | host: Bos | place: Iran: Karaj | collected 2018-10 | reverse complement strand
TATTACGAGGTACGTCCCAAAACGATGGATGTTGACAAGGACATCATTAAGTTCATCAAACAACACCCAGGCAAGAGCGGTATTATCTATTGTTTGTCGCGCAAGAAGGTGGAAGAGTTGGCCGAGATACTAAAAGCAAACGACATCAAGGCTGCGCCCTATCACGCTGGATTGGAGTCTACGCTGCGTTCACAGACTCAGGACGACTTCCTGATGGAAGAAATAGACGTCATTGTGGCTACCATTGCTTTTGGAATGGGTATTGACAAACCCGACGTGCGTTTTGTCATTCACTATGACATTCCCAAGTCATTGGAGGGTTACTATCAGGAAACTGGAAGAGCCGGTAGAGACGGTGGAGAAGGCATGTGTATTACCTTCTACGCACACAAGGACTTGCAGAAACTGGATAAATTCATGGAGGGAAAACCTGTTGCCGAACAGGATATTGGCCGACAGCTGTTGGCTGAGACTGCAGCATACGCAGAAACCAGCGTCTGCCGACGCAAAATGCTGCTACACTACTTCGGCGAGGAATATACCCAGGAGAATTGTCACAACTGCGACAACTGTCTGCATCCTAAGAAAAAGATTGAGGCCGAGGAGCTGCTTGTCATTGTACTCAAGACCGTACAGGCATTAAAGGAGAACTTCCGGACAGACTACATCATAGATTTTGTGATAGGTCGTGAAACGGAAGAGATTCTGGCTCACAAGCATCAGAACCACGAACTCTTCGGGGCTGGTGAAGACCACGAAGAGAAGCACTGGAATCCAGTCATCCGCCAGGCCCTGATAGCCGGATACCTGAAGAAAGACGTAGAAAACTATGGTCTTCTGAAACTCACGTCGGCCGGTAAGAAGTTCCTGAAGAACCCATCGTCATTTATGATTGTGGAGGACAACGAGTTTGCTGAGGACTACGAAACGGTCAGTGGGGAGCAAGAGGGAGGCACCAGTGCCCTTGATCCTACGCTAAGCGCGATGTTGAGAGATCTTCGCAAACAAGTCAGCAAGAGAATGGAACGCCCGCCATACGTCATCTTCCAAGATGTCAGTATCGAACAGATGGCGACCGACTACCCCATTACACTGGAAGAGTTGAAGAACATTCAGGGTGTGGGCGAAGGAAAGGTACGCCAGCCTTATGCCAAGGAGTTTGTAGATCTTATCAAACGCTACTGCGAAGAGAATGAGATTGTGCGCCATAGCGACCTGCGTGTAAGAACCGTGGCGAAGAAATCCATTCTGAAAGTCAAGATTATTCAGGCTATTGACCGTCAGATAGCCCTCGACGACATTGCCACCGCCCAGGGACTTGAGTTTGAGGAGCTCCTGGATGAAGTGGAAGCTATCGTCTATAGCGGCACTAAGCTGAATATTGACTACTTCCTGGAAGAAGTGATGGACGAGGATCATATTGATGACATCTACGATTATTTTGCTGACAGCGAGACCGACTCGTTAGAGGCAGCCATTGACAATTTGGGCAACGAATGCACAGAGGATGAAATCCGACTAGTGCGTATAAAGTTCATATCTGAAATGGCGAATTAGCCATTGGCCGTTGGCTGTAAGCAAATTGCTATTAAATCGTGTTAATATTGCGTGCAAATGACTGCTATCTCGGAAAAAAGCAGTAAATTTGCACGCAATAATTTTTAATAGGAGTATTTTATGTCATCATTTATTGCAGACAAGATTGTCATGGACGGACTGACTTTCGACGATGTCCTGTTGATTCCGGCTTATTCTGAGGTCCTTCCCAAGACGGTAGAACTGAAGACCCGTTTCTCACGTCACATAGAATTGAACGTGCCCTTTGTAACGGCAGCGATGGACACCGTAACAGAGAGTCAGATGGCCATAGCCATTGCCCGTGAAGGCGGTATCGGTGTGATACACAAGAACATGTCAATAGAAAACCAAGCCCGTGAGGTTGCCATTGTCAAGCGTGCAGAGAACGGTATGATTTATGACCCGGTCACCATCCTCCGCGGTAAGACTGTTGCCGACGCACTGGCGATGATGGCAGAATATCATATTGGCGGAATCCCCGTTGTTGACGAGGGGAATCGTTTGGTAGGCATTGTCACAAACCGCGACCTGCGCTTCGAACGCAGACTGGACAAGAAGATTGACGAGGTAATGACTCATGAGCATCTGGTGACGACCCATCAGACCACAGACCTGATGGCTGCTGCACAGATTCTGCAGGAGAACAAAATCGAGAAACTGCCCGTAGTGGACAAGGATAACCACCTGGTAGGACTCATCACTTATAAGGACATCACCAAAGCCAAGGACAAGCCTATGGCTTGCAAGGATGAGAAAGGTCGTCTGCGCGTAGCTGCCGGTGTAGGTGTTACGGCAGATACACTGGAACGCATGCAAGCACTGGTAAATGCTGGTGCTGACGCTATTGTTATCGACACCGCTCATGGACACTCCCAGGGTGTTATCGATAAGCTGCGTGAGGCCAAGATGTCATTCCCTAACATAGATATCGTCGTGGGCAATATCGCCACTGGTGACGCAGCCCGTATGCTGGCAGACAATGGAGCAGATGCCGTAAAGGTGGGCATTGGTCCCGGCAGTATCTGCACGACACGCGTAGTAGCAGGCGTCGGTGTTCCCCAGTTGAGTGCCGTATACGATGTTTATCAGGCGCTGAAAGGCACTGGCGTTCCCCTTATTGCCGACGGTGGTTTGCGCTATTCCGGTGATATCGTCAAAGCAATTGCCGCTGGTGGTTCCTGCGTGATGATAGGCTCACTGGTGGCTGGTACTGAGGAGAGTCCTGGCGATACCATCATCTATAATGGGCGTAAGTTCAAGAGCTATCGCGGCATGGGTTCTCTGGAGGCGATGGAACAAGGTTCGAAGGACCGCTACTTCCAAGCCGACACCAAGGACGTCAAGAAGTTGGTACCAGAGGGTATTGCCGGTCGCGTGCCTTATAAAGGAACAGTACAGGAGGTCATCTACCAGTTGGTTGGCGGTTTGCGCTCTGGTATGGGCTACTGTGGTGCTCCCACCATTGAAAGACTGCATGAGGCCAAGTTCACCCGCATCACTAATGCCGGTGTCAACGAGAGCCATCCGCATGATATAACAATTACATCTGAAGCTCCAAATTATTCAAGACCTAACGATTAAGATGAAAAGACATTTGATTCTGGCAGCATGGCTGCTGAGTGCTATGGCGGCTACGGCACAAACCGCCGACCCCATTATTATGACTGTGGCAGGAACTCCTGTTCCACGTTCAGAATTTGAGTATTCCTACAATAAGAATAACACAGATGGTGTTATTGACAAGAAAAACGTTGAAGAGTATGTTGATCTATTCATCAACTACAAGTTGAAAGTGCAGGCTGCACTGGATGCACGTATCGATACGACAACAGCATACAAGAACGAGTTTGCGCAGTATCGTGACCAACAGGTGCGCCCCACCTTTGTGACAGATGACGATATGCTGGTAGAAGCTCACAAAATCTATGACCAGACGAAAAACAACATCGGTCCTGATGGTTTGGTAAAGGCCAGCCACATCCTGATTAAAATTGACCAGAAAGCTACGCAAGCACAGCAGGATGCCGCCAAGCAACGCATAGACTCCATCTATACCGCTTTGAAGGCTGGTGCTAACTTCGAGGAACTGGCCAAGAAAGTTTCGCAGTGCCCCTCTTCTTCACGCGGCGGCGACCTGGGCTGGTTTGGCCGTCACCAGATGGTAAAGGAGTTTGAGGATGCAGCCTTTGCCTTGCAGGCAGGGGAATTGAGCAAGCCCGTCTTGTCACCCTTTGGCTGGCACGTTATCCTGATGAAAGAGCGCAAACAGCTGGAGCCCTTTGAGTTTCATCAGAACGCTATCATGAAGTTTATGGAACAGCGCGGCATCCGCGAGTCCGTTATTGACCGCAAACTCGATGTAATGGTGAAGAACTCGAACGGTGCTTATACCAAGGAGGAGATTCTGAACCTGCGTGCAGACTCTCTCTCTGCCACCGATATGAGCATGCGCTACCTCATCAAAGAATATCACGACGGACTGCTGCTTTATGAAATCAGCAACCAAAACGTATGGGACAAGGCAGCTAAAGACGAACAGGCTTTGGAAAAGTACTTCAAGAAGAACAAGAAGAAATACACGTGGGATGAGCCTCGCTTCAAGGGTATGGCCTATCACGTAAAGAATCAGGAGGATGTCAAGGCTGTAGCCAGATGCGTGAAGAAGCTGAAGTTCGACGAATGGAACGAGGCGCTGCGCAAGACCTTCAACAACGACTCCATTATCCGCATTCGCGTAGAAAAGGGTCTCTTCAAGAAAGGTGACAACAAACTGATTGACCGCGAACAGTTCAAGGTGGCTGATGCTAAAGTAGACAGCATAAAAGGCTATCCCATTGACGCTACCTATGGCAAGATGCTGAAGAAACCGGAGGAGTATACTGATGTCCGTGGACTAGTAACTGCTGACCTCCAAGACGAATTGGAGAAACATTGGGTAGCAGACCTGCGCAAGAAGTACACCTTTACGGTAAACGAAGAAGTATTAAAGACCGTCAACAAACATGAATAAAAGGATTCTAGTATTACTAGTATCACTAGTAGCACTAGTCGCACTAGTAAAGGCTCAAAACCAGAAGGACAGCATCGGCACCGTTGTCGATGAAGTTATATGGGTTGTGGGTGACGAGGCCATTCTGAAATCAGACGTGGAAGCTATGCGCATCCAAGGCCAGCAAGAAGGCATGAAGTGGTCAAGTGACCCTGACTGTGCCATTCCTGAGCAGATTGCTGTCCAGAAATTGTTCCTCAATCAGGCCATTATCGACAGTGTAGAGGTGACTGAAGCGGAAATCACACAGGGCGTTGAGCAGTATATTGATAATATGATTGCTGCCATCGGCTCACGTGAGAAACTGGAAGAGTATCACAAGAAGAGCATGAGTCAGATTCGTGCCGAATTGCGTGACACCTACAAAGAGCGCCAATTGGTACAGGGCATGCAACAGAAAATTACGAAGGACATCGCCGTATCACCTGCTGAGGTGCGACGTTATTTCCAGAATATGCCCCAGGATAGTCTGCCTTTCATCCCCACAGAAGTGGAAGTACAGATACTCACCCAAACGCCACGCGTAGAACAGGAGGAAATAGACCGTGTAAAAGATGAGTTACGCAGTTACACTGATCGCATCAATAAAGGTGAGGCGACTTTCCAGATGTTGGCACGACTCTATTCCGAAGACCCAGGCACTGCCCGACGTGGTGGAGAACTCGACTATACAGGACGAGGAATGTTAGATCCTGCCTTTGCCAACGTGGCATTCTCGCTGACAGATCCCAAGAAAGTATCGAAGATTGTGGAGTCGGAATTCGGTTATCACATCATTCAGCTGATTGACAAACGCGGTGAGAAAATCAAGGTGCGTCATATCCTTCGCAAACCTGTCGTAAGCAGTGACGCTATTACTAAGGCCTTAGACCGTCTGGACTCTATCCGCACAGACATTGTGGATGGAAAGTTTACTTTCGAGGCTGCAGCCTCTGTCATCTCTGACGACAAGGATACACGCAACAATCAGGGTTTGATGGCTAATGCCACTCAAGAAGGTCGTACCTCACGTTTCAAGCTCTCCGAACTGCCCCCTGAGGTAGCAAAGGCCGTAGAGAAATTGGATATTGGCGGTATCTCTGCACCTTTCGAGATGATAAACGAAAGAGGAAAGACGGTATGTGCCATTGCCAAACTGAAGAATCGCACCGAAGGTCATAAGGCAACCATTACGGAAGACTTCCAGATATTGAAGAACGTGGTTTTGAACAAGCGCCGTGAAGAAAAACTGCATGAGTGGGTGGTAAACCGCATCAAGTCTACTTATGTGCGTATCAACGACCGCTATCGCAACTGTGATTTCCAGTACGAAGGCTGGGTGAGATAAAGTGGAGAGTGGAAAGTGGAAAGTTGAACGTTTAAAGAACAGAGTTTAGAGTTGAAGAAGTCGCTGTTTGTACTGTTAGGGCTATTGGTTTTGACCTTTGCCTTGGCTATGACTCCTGCCAAGAAGCGTAGTCCCCGCAAGAAGGTCGAACAGGACAAACGCGTCTATCTCGTACATTCAGACCGCCTGCACTATGACCAGTATCGAAATGGTGACGCTCAGGTATTGAACGGAAATGTACACTTCCGTCATCAGGGTGCCAATCTCTATTGCGACAGTGCACACTTTTATCAAGAGTCCAACTCCTTTGAGGCTTTCGGACATGTTCGCATGAAGCAGGGCGACACGCTGAGTCTGACTAGTGACTATGCCTATTACGACGGCAATGACCAACTGGCACAGGCTCGCTACAATGTGGTTCTGCGACATCGTAAATCTACGCTATATACTGATTCGCTGGACTATGACCGCATGTATAACTTCGGCAACTTCTTCGAGGGTGGAAAACTGGTTGATGGGAACACCGTGTTAACTTCCGACTGGGGCGAATATCATACCGACAACAAACAAGCCATGTTCTATTATGATGTTCGGCTGAAGGACAAGAAACTCTATCTTACCACAGACTCCCTGTTTTATGACACGCAGACATCAACAGCTCATATTGTAGGACCTTCAAACATCACGTCTGGCAGCAGTCACATCTATAGCGAGGACGGCTACTATAACACCAAGACAGAGCAATCAGAACTTTACGGACGCTCTGTTCTCAGTGACCAAGGTCGTACGCTTGTCGGTGACAGTGTTTATCACAATGCCAGCGACGGCACCAATTATGCCTATTGGAATGTGGTTTATAATGATTCCGTCAACAAGAACATGATGACGGGCGACTATTGTGAGTATAACGACTCTACAGGTTTTGCAATGGCTACGAAGAAGGCTGTTGTCATTGACTATTCACAGAAAGACTCGCTGTACATGCATGCCGACACCTTTAAGATATTTACGTTTAACATTCGTACTGATTCCGTCTATCGTAAGATACACGCGTATAATAAGGTACGCGCATACAGAACAGATGTTCAGGCTGTCTGCGACTCGCTGGTCTATAATACTAAGGACTCCTGCATGACTATGTATAAGGATCCCATTATTTGGAATGAGGGGCAACAGCTTCTGGGAGAACTGGTAAAAGTCTACATGCGAGACTCTACCATCGATTATGCACACGTCATAGGACAAGCCTTCTCTGCAGAGCAGCTCCATGACTCAATACACTTCAACCAGATATCATCCAAGGAGATGAAGGCATTCTTCAAGAATAAGGAACTGGATGAGTTCCAGGCTATTGACAATGTGCTGCTGGATTATTTCCATATTGATGAGGAGGATAGTGTCGTCACGATGATGAACTATCTTGAAACCTCGTTGCTGAAGATGTTCATGAAGGATCGCAAGATGAATCGTATCTGGACGAGCAAAGCCACCTGTACTTTGTATCCGACGAACCAAATACCGGAAGACAAGAATCCGCTGCCTGGTTTTGCCTGGTTTGACTATGTCCGTCCTGTTGATAAGAACGATATCTTCAACTGGCGTCCCAAGAAGGCAGGAACGGAACTGAAGGAAATTAAACGCCGCGAACCACCCAAGAGAATCATTAGAAGCCATGAGTGACGTCATACAGTTGCTACCCGATAGCGTAGCTAATCAGATAGCCGCCGGCGAAGTGATACAGCGGCCAGCCTCAGTAATCAAAGAGTTGGTGGAGAATGCCGTTGACGCTGGCGCATCAACCATCAATGTTTTGGTGGTTGATGCGGGACGTACGTCTCTGCAGGTCATAGACGATGGATGTGGAATGTCTGAAACTGATGCCCGTCTGGCTTTTGAGCGTCATGCAACTTCCAAGATACGCAAAGCCGACGACTTGTTTTCCTTGCAAACGATGGGATTCCGCGGTGAGGCCCTACCCTCTATCGCTGCAGTTTCTCAAGTAGAGCTGCGTACTCGTCGAGAGGAAAACGAGATTGGCACTTGTCTGACCCTGTCAGCCTCCCGTGTAGAAAGTCAGGAGCCCTGCTCTTGCGCCGTCGGCAGTTCCTTTACGGTGAGCAATCTTTTCTTCAATGTGCCGGCGAGGCGTAAGTTCCTGAAAACGAATGCCACAGAACTGAACAACATCCTAACCGCTTTCGAACGTATTGTGCTAGTTTACCCCCACATTCATTTTACCCTCCACAGCAACGGGCAAGAGTTGATGAACCTCAAAGCTGGCTCACTACGGCAACGTATTACTGATATCTATGGTCGGAAGTTTGGCCAAGACCTGCTTCCGGTCAATGTTGAGACGGCGATGTGTCGCATTTCTGGCTTTACCGCAAAGCCAGAGACCGCACGAAAAAAGGGTGTCCACGAATATTTCTTCGTCAACGGAAGATATATGAAGCACCCCTATTTCCATAAGGCAGTCATGCAGGCTTACGAAAGATTGATACCCGCCGGTACGCAGGTTTCTTATCTCATCTACTTTGAGGTCAATCCAGCAGATATCGATGTGAACATTCATCCTACCAAGACTGAAATCAAGTTTGAGAACGAACAGGCTATCTGGCAAATTCTCTCTGCTGCCGTGAAGGATGCAATAGGTCAGTTCTGCGAAATACCACAAATTGATTTTGATACCGCGGGACGTCCAGATATTCCTGCCTACGACCCGAGCGACACCAAACCAATGTCCTCGAATCCCACACCCAAATACAATCCTTTCTATAATCCTTTCAAGGAAAAAGCCTCCAAAAACTGGGAACAGCTCTATCAAGACCTGCCTCAACAGCCGGCTAAGGAGGAGATGTCTCTGTTCGGTGCTCCCGAAGATACTGCACCATCAGCGACATCAGTCGCTCATCCCGTGGAGTTGACAGACCTCAGTCCCTCCCATTATCAGTATAAGGGAAGATATATCATGACTGCCGTCAAATCGGGATTGATGATTATTGATCAATATCGTGCCGACGTGCGAATTCGATACGAGCAGTATTTGCGCCAGTTGACAGAGGCTTCTGCACAAAGTCAACGCATGCTTTTCCCCGAAGTATTGGAAATGGCCCCCTCCGAAGCTGCCTTGATGGAAGAACTGCTGCCCGCACTTACGTCCGTAGGCTTTGAACTCACACCGTTAGGACCAACCAGCTATGCGGTCAATGGTGTACCAGCAGGTATCGACGGACTAGACCCCATTCGTTTGCTACAGTCTATCCTTTCAGCCTCTGCTCCTGTCAGTCACGAAACCAAGTCACTAAATGAAGAGGTGGCACTGGGTTTGGCCCGCCATGCAGCCATTCCCTATGGTCAGCAATTGACCAACGAAGAGATGGATATCGTCGTCAATAGTCTCTTTGCCTGCGAAAATGTCAACTATACTCCCGACGGACAACCTATTTTATGTATTTTGCCCCAACAGGACATTGAACAACTTTTAGGATAATTTTATGTTTATTTTGTGCCAAAATACCGAAAAAATCATATTTTTACCACAAAGATTAAAGATTTCTTATCAAAAATTTTGTTAATTCAAAAAAAATATCTACTTTTGCAGCAAATTTCGAAATTAAATATTTTTTAAACTTATTTAGTATAGTATGAAAAAGTTTATTATGATGCTGGCTTTTGTCAGCGTATCTGTAGCCTCAATGGCACAGGCAGATCCTACAGAAAAGTATAGCGTAGCTACTAACTCTTTCTGGAGCAATTGGTTCATTCAGACGAATGTAACATGGAATTCTTACTATCGTGGCGGCACGGATCACGTGTTTGCTTCTCCTTTCCGCAAGTTCGGTCTGGGTTCAGAGCCTTTGAACGATGGCAAGCACCCCACAGGTCTTGGCTTCTCAGTTGCCGTTGGTAAGTGGTTCACTCCCGGTCTCGGTCTCCGCACTAAGGCTAACCTCGGTTGGCAGGGTAAGGCTTTCAAGACCATCGACTATGACAAGCTTCCCATCGAGGGTACTCCGTTCTATGTAACTGTTAACGAGCAGGTACTTTTCAACCTGAGCAACATGCTCTGCGGTTACAATGAGACACGTGTTTGGAACTTCATCCCCTATCTGGGTGCTGGTGTATACCACAAGTTTGGCAAGCACGACAAGGCTAATGGTACTGTTCTGAGTGCTGGTATCCTGAACACCTTCCGTCTGGGCAAGGTTGTTTCTCTGAACTTGGAAGTTGGTTACATGAACTACGACAAGGAGTTCCTGTCTAAGAACATCGAGGCTGGTCTGAACGCTCACCGTCGCGACCATCAGCTGACTCTTGAGGTAGGTGCTACCTTCAACCTCGGCAAGGGTAACTGGAAGAAGACTCCTGACGTAGACGCTATCAAGGCTCTGTCACAGGGTCAGATCGACGCTCTGAACGCTCAGCTGTCTGACGCTCAGGCTGAGAACGCTCGCCTGAAGAACCTGCTGGCTAACCAGCCGAAGGCTACTGC
>JAEEGL016985351.1_pt1 | contig 10447 bp, 10 predicted proteins | sample 9134231 | NCBI WGS metagenome assembly JAEEGL01 (sample SAMN16246548, study PRJNA631951) | gut metagenome | biome: gut microbiome; feature: rumen; material: fiber-attached | host: Bos | place: Iran: Karaj | collected 2018-10 | reverse complement strand
CTTTTTGATATACAGTTCAAAGGTTCCGTCCCCGTTATCATCAAGCCTGAGCACTTCATGTCCTTCTTCCGCCACGCTGCGGGGTACGTTCTCTTTCGGCTCGCCGCCGTTTAAATGCACCTGAAGGATCTGACCGTCATCGAGTTCCTCCAAGGCCACCTTTGTTTTGACAAAAGTCACCGGGCAATTCACGTCTGTAATATCCACTGTATCGTCTACTGTAAATCCAAGATCTGCCATATGTTCATCCTCCAATTTATCAGTTGTTTTTCGGCTCACAAGATAACCAGTTCCTCTTTGCGAACCGCCTTTTCGCCATCAACGGTCTCAATATGAAAAGCGTTCAAAACCGGTTGATCCTCTTCCATCAGGGACAGGATCAGATAGCTTGCCTTGCTGTCATTTGCCAGTCTCTTGTCCTCCTCGGACGGACGCGAAGGAGATTCGGGATGGGAATGCCAGTTCCCCAGCGGTTTGAGTCCCTCGGAACGCATATCCCTGATCGCCGACAGCTGTTCCCTCGGATCAATGGAAAAGTGTTCATTGGTATGATCAATGTTCGTCAACAGATAGACTTTCCGAATGACTCTTGTGCCGTCTTCCGCATCCAATCCCGCGATCAGGCCACAGGCTTCATTCGGCCTTTCGCTGCGTGCATGTTCATACATTTTTTCAAAATCCGATTTTGCTATCGTAATTTTCATGATCGCTCCTCTTCTTTAATTGATCAGCAGTTTATCGATTCCGTTTTTCATATCGTGCTTTACCGATCGATCAGTCGTTTCAATCCCGTATTTCACGGTTTCATTCCGAATCTTATGCAGCCCTTCTGCCTCCTGTTCATCGACTTTTACTTTTCCTGTCAGGCATTAATGTCCCTTCAGTTCACAGGCTGCCTGCTCATAATCGATCAGCTCCGTGATCGTCGGCTCGTCCGAGCAAACCGCGCATCCCTTGCCTCTGGGCGGGAGTTTGATCTTATGGAATTCCATTTTCAGGGCATCATAAGTCAGCAGATAACCTACCAGCAGATCACCGACTCCGGTGATATATTTAACGGCTTCCATCGCCTGAAGGGAACCGATCACACCACCCATGGCTCCGATGACGCCAGCCTGCTTACAGGTCGGTACCGCATCCTTTGGCGGCGGGTTTTTGAAAATACATCTGTAGCAGGGACCTTCTCCCGGAATGATGGTTGTCAACTGACCCTTAAACCGGATGATCCCCGCATGAGATAACGGTTTTTTCGCCATGACGCAGGCATCGTTGATCAGGAATTTAGCCGGGAAATTATCGGTACCGTCCAAGATAAAATCATAATCACTGATCAGGTCCAGGATGTTTGCACTGCTGACAAAATCATAGTAGGTGTTGACCGTGACATCCGGGTTGATCGCACGCATGGTCTCTGCTGCGGATTCTACCTTCTTCTTTCCGATGTCATTCGTGGTATGGATCACCTGTCTTTGCAGGTTGGAAAGATCCACCACGTCCGCATCCGCAATTCCGATGGTTCCCACGCCTGCTGCAGCCAGATACATGGCAGCCGGTGCACCCAGTCCGCCGGCGCCGATGATCAGCACCTTGGCGTTTAATAGTTTTTTCTGTCCTTTCACACCGATCTCTTTTAAGATGATATGTCTCGAATATCGTTCGAGCTGCTCATTGGTAAAAGCCATTACCTTCCACCTCCCATAAAGTACAGGAACTCAACTTCATCGCCTTCCTTTAAAACCGTGGTATCAAAGGCACCTGCATCAATGAATTCTTCATTAACCGATACCGTGACATACTGCGGGGTCTCCACATTCTCCTGCTCGATCAGAGCTGCTACGCTCAGCGCATCTGCAACTTCCTTTTTTTCTCCCGCTACTGTGATCTTCATATTTTTCCTCCTCCTGTTAGATGATGTAGTACCACTCTTCCGACTGGCTTAACTCCTTTGTCCTGATCTCATTTTCCGCTGTCCTGAATTCCATCTCGGGGTTTTTCATGCTGACTTTTGTGCCCGCTTCCACTGACCTTGTGATAAAGGTATTTCCACCGATCGTGGAACCGGCTCCGATCACCGTATCCCCGCCTAAAATGGACGCCCCGGCATAGATGGTAACGTTGTCGCCAATGGTAGGATGACGTTTTTTTCCTGCCAGCTTCTGTCCGCCTCTGGTAGACAGCGCGCCGATGGTCACGCCCTGATAGATCTTGACGTTTTCTCCGATCACTGCCGTTTCTCCGATCACGATGCCCGTCCCGTGATCGATAAAAAAGTACTTACCGATCTGTGCTCCCGGATGGATATCGATACCGGTTGTTGAGTGTGCATATTCCGTCATCAGCCTCGGCAAAACCGGAATATTTAAAAGGTAAAGTTCATGTGCGATCCTCTGTACCGTCACGGCCATCAGCCCCGGATAGGCCAGAATGATCTCTTCAAAACATCCGGCTGCGGGATCCCCGTCAAAAGCCGCCAGAAGATCGCTCTCTATATATTCACGAACCTTGGGGATCTGCTGAAAAAACACCTTGCAGACGCGGTAACTTTCACGCTCCCTGTCCTCGGTTGTCATCGTTCCCCTCTTCGTGCAAAAGTCAAGTGCCCGAAACACCTGTTTATTCAGGTGATAGAAAATGTCCTCAATATTGACCGCAAAACTGTTCTTCGGATTATAGATCTTATAACTGCGATCCCTGAAATACCCCGGATAAATCACTCGGAACAGATTGTTGATCAGATCAACAACCTCCGCCTTGTCCGGTCTGTTATAAATATTGATCACATCGATGTTTTTTCCCCTGTCATAATCCGCTATGATATCCGAAACGATCTGATCGATCTCCTCTTCTTTGATGATATCGCTCATTGTTATCCCCTTTTTATGATCCAAATCCGGCTTCCCCCTTTGATGGGGGGAAGCCATATTGCAAAACTTTTTCCGCATGCATCATGCGAATGTTTTTAATACTTTCACCAGGGCGTCAATATCGTCCGGTGAATTATAAATTGCCAGCGTCGGCCTGACCGTGCTTTCCAATCCGAAATGACGAAGGACCGGCTGTGCACAGTGATGTCCCGTGCGGACCGCAATGCCGTAAGCATCAAGGCGTTTTCCCACTTCCTCGTCAGAATAACCATCCAGCTTGAAGGCCAGTGCGGACGCTTTATTCAGAGCCGTACCAACCAGATGCAGTCCCTTTACCGTCTTCATTTCCTTCAGTGCATATTGCAGCAGTTCATGCTCCCAGCGATAGACACAGGGCATGCCGATCTGCGACAGATAGGTCAGTGCTGCGCCCAATCCTACTGCATCCGCGATACTGCCGGTACCTGCTTCGAATTTATTCGGCGCCGGATTGTAGATCGTCCTCTCAAAGGTCACGTCTGCGATCATATTTCCACCGCCGTGATAAGGCCTTGCTGCCTCGAGCAATTCTTTTTTTCCGTAAACCACACCGATACCGGTGGGTGCAAAGATCTTATGACCGGAGAAGACAAAAAAGTCAGCATCCAGCGCGGAAACATTCACCGGTATATGTGCCACCGACTGTGCGCCGTCGATCAGAATGCGAACGCCGTGTCTGTGCGCCGTCGCGATCAGTTCCTCAACCGGAGTAACCGTGCCAAGCACGTTGGACACATGTGTCACGGATACAAACTTCGTTCTCTCCGTAAACAGTTTTTCATATTCATGCATCAACAGCTGACCGGTCTCATCACAGGGGATCACCTTGATGACCGCTCCTGTCTCCTGTGCCACAAGCTGCCAGGGTACGATATTGGCATGATGCTCCAGAATGGAAACAATGATCTCATCTCCCGGTGCCAGAGTCGGCTTTACATACGCATTTGCCACCAGATTAATGGCTTCCGTTGTACCGCGTACAAAAATGATCTCTTCCGAAGAAGGAGCACCGATGAAATCCCTGACAATATCTCTGGCATTTTCATAGGCATCCGTAGATCTTGCCGCCAGTGAATGTGCGCCTCTGTGGACATTGGAATTTTCATGCTCATAGTAGTATTTCAATCTGTCGATCACTGCCTGCGGTCTCTGGGTTGTGGCACCGTTATCGAGCCATACTAAAGGATTTCCGTTGATCTTTTCGGACAGGATCGGAAAGTCGCTGCGGATCTGCGCCAAGGTCTTAGAACCAATCCGGATGGACTCATCACGGGATGAATAGGGCGCATCGCCGCCTTTGTCCTTCGCCACGCTGTCACCGCCGAGAGATGTCGGTGCATCGATCTTTTTTCCGCCTTCCGCTGCCTGGCTCTGTGACATCACAACCGGTGCATAACCGGCGGAATTCGTCTCACTGACTGTCGGTACATCACTTCTCTGCGCCGCGAAAACCGCTTCCGGCGCTGCAGCACTTTCTACGGTCTGCAGATACGGATCTGTTGAACTTCCGCCGTAAGCAAAAGGATGCTCCCAGTCAAATTCATAGCCTCCTGCAGCTGATCCTACATCCGGCGTATTCCCATAACTTCCTGCTGATACAGGTGCACCTGTCGGTACAGCCGACGGCACATTTGCCTGTGATGTATTTACCTCAGGAACTGCTCCTATGGAAGAAACCTCCGGCGGGATGACCGGATCGGAATGCGCTTCCGGCGACTGTGCAAGCGGTGCATAGGATGATACCGGTGAAAGCACTTCCGGATTTGCTCCGGGAAGTCCGTATCCGGGGGCATTTACTTCAGGAACGGGAACCGCTCCAGTATCAGCCACCGCAGGTGTCAGGATGCTTCCGGTCAGATCGGGAAACAATTCGTTTGCAAGGGAAGCGAGCTGCTCAGCGCTCGGCACTCCTGCAAGGTTCTCAATCGTAGTCATAATATTCACCCACCTCTACATCTTCAAGCACTGCAATTGCGTCGTCTGCAAGGATTGCTGCCGAGCAGTATAAAGACAAAAGATAAGATGCTACTCCTTTGTTATCGATACCTCTGAATCTTACGGAAAGGCCTCTGGAATGTTCATTTTTCAGACCGGCCTGGAACAGGCCTACAACGCCTCTCTTTGCCTCGCCTGTGCGGATCAGCAGAATATTTGTCTTGCCGCTCTGAGACTTCGGATTCTTCAGGCCGTCAACCAAAAGCTTGTCGGTAGGGATGATGGGAATGCCTCTCCATGTCAGGAAGGTTCCGCCGGCGATATTAACAACTACAGGCGGTACGCCTCTCTTTGTGCACTCTCTTTCAAATGCAGCGATCGCACGGGGGTGTGCCAAGAAGAAAGAGGGCTCCTTCCAGACCTTGGTGATCAGTTCATCAAGATCGTCCGGTGTCGGTGCACCGTTCCTGGTCTGGATCCTCTGTGAATCTGCCACGTTTTTCAAAAGACCGTAATCATCATTATTGATCAACTGGCTTTCCTGTCTCTCACGAAGGGATTCGATCGCAAGACCGAGCTGTTCCTGAACCTGATCGTAGGGTGCACTGTACACATCTTCGATAGCAGTATTGACATTGATGATCGTTGAGATGGAGTTGAGTCTGTACTCACGGGGCTCTGTTTCATACTCTACATAGCCTTCCGGAATGATGTCTGACTTCTTGGTCTGGCTGCAAAGTACATCCAGGGGTGTCTCCCCCTCAACTACTTTGTTGACTCTGTAGATTCCTGTTTCCAGTCCCTTGAACTCAAGGAACTTTGTAAGCCACTTGGGTGTCAGTGATCCGAACTGGGGTTTTGTCTTGGTGACGTTGGCCAGATTATAGGCCACTCGTGCTCCCAACGCGTTGATCACATCCTGATTTGCTGCAGTTTCTTTTGCCATTTTTTTATCCTCCTCTTAATTGATTAGCAGTCTTCGGCTTCGTATTTTCATACCGGGCTTTCGGCTGCTTGTTTAAATAAATGGAAATTTATTATGTTAGCCCGAAGGCTGAACTGCCGTTTTTTCTTACAGCCAAGCTCCCTCATGGGAGAAAATGATATCTTTCATAGCATCAATACCACCCTTTAAGTTGTATAAAGGTCCGGTGTAACCCGCCTCACGAAGCGTGTTGATAGCAAGTATACTCCGCTTTCCTTCCTTGCAGACAAAGATGGTATCCTGATCGGGATTGAGTTCCTTCTGTCTGCGAACCAGCTGTCCGATGGGGATCACGACAGCGTTCGGGAATCGCATGATCGCCCTCTCATGCGGTTCGCGTACATCGATGATCATGATCGGATCACCGTTTTCAATCCTCTTCGCCAGTTCATCCGGCGTAAAGCCTTCCACCGGTATCTCGTTTTCCGCTTCCTTCAGGCCGCAGAATTCATCATAGTCAAGGTCAGCGAGTTCACCGATGGACGGATGCTTGCCGCAGATCTCACAATCTTCCTGACGGCTCAGATTCACAATCCGTGAACGCAGATAAAGACTGTCAATGACGAGCAGTTTCCCGCTTAAGTTTTCACCGATGCCGATGATCAGTTTCAGCGCCTCATTTGCCTGTATGCTTCCGATGATCCCGGCTAATGGACTGATGGTTCCTCCCTCTGCACAGGTCGGCACAAGTCCGGCAGGCGGCGGCGTAGGAAATGCACACCGATAGCAGGGACCGCCGTTATAGTTAAAGACGCTGACCTGGCCTTCAAACTGGTAGATTGCACCGAAGACCTCCGGTATCCCGCAAAGCACGCAGGCATCACTGATCAGATATCTTGCCTTGTAATTATCCGTACAGTCGATCACCAGATCATAACCGTCTAAGACATCCGTGATATTATCTGCTTCCAGCCGGATGTTTTCTGCCTCAAACTCTATATTTCTGTTGATATTCCGCACGCTGTCCTTGGCGGATGCAACCTTGGGCCTGTTTAAATCCCGGCTGGTATGCAATACCTGGCTTTGCAGGTTTTCCAGCGATACCTCATCAAAATCCACTACCTTGATGGTTCCGACGCCTGCTGCTGCCAGATACTGGATCACCGGAGATCCGAGGGCGCCCGCGCCGACCACCACCACTCTTGCGGCCTTGATCCGCTTCTGTCCCTTGACGCCGATCTCACGCAGCAGAAGATGCTTTCCGAACCGTTCGATCTCCTTATCGTCCAAAGAAACCGCCTTGCGTCTTTCATCCGAAATGATGCTTTCCTGCGGAACGCCGCCTGCAATAGCCGGCAGCAGCAAAATCTCATCCTTCTTCGTCAGCGGAATCACCCACCGATCCTGCGCCGTCCTGTTTTCCGATCCCACATAGATTCTGATAAACCCACGGAGTTTTCCGTCTTCATCAAAAAGACCTTTTTTTGCATCGGGATAATCCGAGATAAGCTGATCAAGTACCTCCCGGATATTCCCTCCTTCAACTTCGAGTTTTGCGTTTCTGTCAAAAAAACTTCTCAGTGTTGCTGATATATAAACATTCATTATGCTGCTACCTCCAAGATAAAAATCTCGGTCACAATACCGTTTGATTCTCTTTTTTCAAATACTCTGATATCCCTGCATCTTCCTTTTACAATAGAAAGGATCATATAGAACATTCCCGGGATCATGTATCTGCGGTCTTCTTCCGAAAGGGCCGCTTCATGATCCGGATGCGAATGATAAAATCCCAGGATATCAAGTCCTTTTTTCTCTGCTTCCCGCTCAGCCTCATAAACCTTCAGCGGGTCCAAAACAAAATGCTTACCCGCCCTGTCCGGGGACGCTGTGTTTTCCAACTGCATAAAATCCGTGACCAGAAATCTGTCTGCCTGACCGAGAAGCAGACCGCAGCCTTCCTCCGGATATGTGCCGAGCAGGCTTGTCTTTAAAGTGCCCAGCGCCTCATGTCTGATCAACATATTTTTCCCTCTAATTTATCAGTAGTCTATCGCACCGATTCTTCATACCGGGCTTTAAACTACGCTTGATTACTCATTGCCGCTGCTGATCGCCTGTGTAAAATCCGCAATCAGATCCTCGGCATCCTCTATTCCGACGCTGACGCGTATCGTATCGTCATACACGCCCGCCGCCTCCATCTCTTCTTTCGTGGAATGAATATACAGTGTGGATGCGGGATGGATCACAAGGGTTCGAAGGTCTCCGATATTGCTGGCGATCAGGGCATATTTCAGGGCATTGATGATCCGAAATGCCCTTTCTTTAGAGCCTGCGCGGATCGTCAGGATCCCGCCTCCGTGTCCCCCTAAATACCGATCCACATAAGCGTGATAAGGATGATTTTCCAGTGTCAGGTAATCAACCGTTATTCCATCTATTTCTTTTAATGCATGTGCCAGCCTGTCCGCATTCTGATTGATTCTTTCCATCCTCAGCCCCAGCGTATCAAGGCCGATATAGTTCAGAAACGCATTAACGGGGGCCAGACAGCCGCCGATGTTTTCCCATATATCCGTACGGAGCCGGACCGAAAATGCTCTTTTTTTGTATTTTTCGAAATCCGCCAGAGCCGTATGTTTCCTGACGTCCCAGGGAAAAGACAACCCGTCTACGATCACGCCGCCGATGGCATTTCCGCCGCCGTTTAAGTACTTGGAGGTGGAATGGATCACCACATCCGCCCCCAGCGCAAGCGGCCTTGCAATATAAGGCGTTGCTGTCGTCGCATCCACAAACAGCGGGATCCCTCTTTCATGTGCTGCCGCCGAAAGCGCCGGCACATCCAGCACCCGCTGCGCCGGATTGGAGATCAGTTCACCGAATATCACCCTGGTCCGCTCGCCGGCAAGTTCCTCAACCGCCTCTTTTGTCAACTGCTCTGCAAAAACCGTATGAATCCCCAGTTTCTCCAGATCTCGCAAAAGATCGATGGTACCGCCGTAAAGACCGCTGGCCGCGATGATCTCATCCCCGCTGCTACAGACTGCCAGAAGTGCCGCTGTAATCGCGGACATGCCACTGCTGCAACAGACTGCCGAGCCGCCGCCTTCCAGTTCTGCGAGCCTTTGCTCAAAAGCAGTGATGGTCGGATTGCCGATCCTTGTATAGGCATAGCCCATACTTTTATGTAAAAATACTTTTTCCAGTTCTTCCATGCTTTCGTATCGAAATGCCGATACCTGCGAGATTGGCGGAAGGATCTCTCTTCCCGGATACTTTGCGATGGATGCTCCGTGGAGCAGTATGGTATTAAATCTCATGACTGATTCTCCCTGATTGATTGTCATGTTGCCCGTCAAATGCATGTCCATGCAGGCATGGCCTGCGCTTTCCGGGCTTATCGCGCAAAACAGCCCGGAAGCTTTATGGGAACTCCCGGGCTGATAGTCTGCAATGAGAATCTGTGTCACTTCCAAGAAACAGGACGAATGTGCATGCAGCCAAACGTCCCGGCCATTGCACCAGCCCGGGAGTTATACATTCGCCAACACATGTAAGAATTCAATTGATCGCTATAAGAACAACTCATATCTTTATTTCCTATTGATGAATATTTATTCCTCCGGTTTTTACCGGATTTTCATAACAACTTTCATTCACTCTGATCATTTTGTTATGAACGTGTTTTACTTTTGAAAGATTATCATAATTCGCCTACTGTGTCAATAGGTTTTTCTCATAATCCTTCTGACAATTCCTCCGGAAAGCATAAGCATTCCTACTGTCACAATGAGACCGGCAGGGAGTTTATGTCCGGCCGGCGTCTTTTCTATGTCAGTTTCCTTTGCTTCCTGATCTGCCGTCTCACTTTCTATGTTTTTTTCTTTTATAGTTCTTTCTTGTATGGTGTTTCCTTCTGTGTTTTTTTCTTCGCCGGTTCTTTCTTCATTGATGTTTCCCTCCTTCAAAGGTACACTGAACGACTGTCTGTCTTCCTGTTCATCCGAATTTTCATCAAATTCCTTATCCCCAGCCCGATACATATCTGTATTGTGTGACGTATCATCTGCTGTGTCTGCGTCATCAGTTCTTTTGACTTCCGTCTTCTCCGCCTTTCCGGTTACTCCGGAAGACTTGTGTTTTTCAGATTCGTTTCCTTTATCCGCCGCATTGTTTCCCCGTTTAACATTTTCGCTCTCGCTGACGCCTCGGCCGGAGCCTTCCTGCTTACCCTCCTGAGATGTGGAATCAGGATCAGCAGCCGAACCGGAAGCCGGTTCGGAATGATCTCCGGCTGACACCGCCGTCCCCGAATGTTCTGAAGGAGCCATCTCACTCTCTGCCGCACCCGGTCCGATCTCTGCTTCTTCCTCAAAAACAGCCGCTTTCGCCGTAACAGAGCCGCTCTGTCCGCAGCTGAGATAACAGCCGGCCATAAATATAAAAAGGAAAAACAAATAGAAAATTTCTGAATTTTTACACATGACAAATACTCCTTTCGCTTTTTCAGATAAGCGTCAAAGAGTATCGACAGATTTGTTCCGTTTTTGCCCGAAATTTGAAATGATAAACCTGTTTCGGAACTGATCAGGTTCCGAAATAGGAGAAATGCATATAGTCGCAGCGGTTGCCCCAGAGTCCCTGGGAGAAACCGTATTTTTTCATGATCTTTGCCACT
>JAEEGL015172499.1_pt1 | contig 10447 bp, 10 predicted proteins | sample 9134231 | NCBI WGS metagenome assembly JAEEGL01 (sample SAMN16246548, study PRJNA631951) | gut metagenome | biome: gut microbiome; feature: rumen; material: fiber-attached | host: Bos | place: Iran: Karaj | collected 2018-10 | reverse complement strand
TGGCAACTTCCGTTTGCCACGCACGTTCATTGACGCTGGCCGAGGCCGACGCCCTCATCATCATTCTAATAATCCTCGTAATAGTGCTTATTGTACTGGGAGGCATCAGTTTCCATTATAACAGGATTGTCAGTCGTCGAAACGAGCAGCTTCACCGAATACTCAATACGCTGGATGACTACCGTGCCATTGTAGGCGACGGCGTATTGTCACTGGATGACCAGGAAGAGTTGTTAAAGAGATATCAGTCGAAGTCGAAGACTACCAAGGCGGTCGATATTGACGAGAGTCAGGCCTTCTTAGTGAAGATGGATGCCCGCATGAACAAGGAGAAGCCCTTTACGGATCCCGATTTCAACCAACAGTCGCTGGCTGATTTTATGGAAGTAGATCTGGAGACATTCTGCAAACTGGCTCCGCGTTACTCGAAGCCCGACAGAACGCTCGATTACATCAACTCCCTCCGTGCTGAATACGCTGCGAAGATACTCATGGACCAATCGGACCAATCGACGGACGATATGGCCAGCAAGTGCGGCTTCAAGGATTCTGCGGCTTTCCTCAGCGCCTTCAAGTTCGCTTTCGGCATCACACCAACGGAATATCTGCACGGCATGAGCCAGATGTTTAAGAAGAAAAGGTAAAGTCGGCCACTGAGAAAGATGTTACACCAGTGTTTATTGATTTGTAATCGTCAAAAACATGACTTGACTGTTTTGTTCGTTTGCAAAGAGACGGTAAATACGTTCTCACCATTGGTGTACTCATACGCTACTGATTCCGCCTTCTTGATAACCAGATAGATGCCCAGTCCGCCAAGCTGACGCTGCCCCATCGGAATCGTCGTGTCAGGCGCATCTATCTCAAGCGGGTTGAACGGCACGCCCCCATCACGGAAACGGAACGTAATGCGTTCTGGCTGACGTATGATCTCCACATCGAGGTATTCTGAACAGGAATAGCTCTCTATATTCACCACTACCTCCTCAACCACCAGATGGATGATGCGCGATATATTTCCCAACGATGCCACCTCCTCAGTATGGAGAATGGCATCGATGATATCAGAGCTCTTACCCTGAACAGGCTGGAAATGCAACCGCTTCATGTCTTTGATTTCAGTTTGTAAAGTTACGGATTTTTCTTCTAACAATATCACACTTCGTTCGTGAATTTGCTTTTTTTAACCTTTAGAAGAGTAAAGGAAATCACTTTTTTCATATCTTTGCACCATCGATTATATAATCATGATGATGAAGAAAACAAAATACATCGTATTAGTCCTGATGCTAATGGTATTGGGAAGCAGTTTATATTCCTGTAGCAGCGACAGCTATGAGAGTCAACTGAAGGAGCTTCTGATCTACGATCTGAAGTTCGGTTCAGGTGCAGAGACCCAGAAGATCGTATTACGTGGTCAGGATCTGTCGAATTACGAGATCCAACAATCCGATTCCGACACTGTATCCTGGTACAAGGCATGGATCGACTACAACAACTCTACCATCTACGTGAGTGTAGAGAAGAATACCACCTATGATTCCCGTTCTGCGAATATCACGCTCGATGATATCATCGACGGCTACACGCGCCCCCTCAAGATTACCCAGGATCAGCTCGACGCCATCGTTATCGAAGGTGATACATGTACCGCTCCTTCCGATGGCGGCGATGTACAGATAGAAGTTCAGCATAACATCAGTTATAAGGTGGTCATCCCCGATAGTGTGAAGTGGATTACGCAGAAGAAGGCAAGCACCAGAGGCTTGCAGACTGACACAGTGACACTGACCATCTCGAAGAACAACAGTGGAGGCGCACGTAGTGCTGCTGTCAATATTCAGAATGGAGACGGATCGATCAACAAGTCGATCACCGTCAATCAGAATTTCACGCCAAGCTACCAGTTTGAACAAACGGAATTTACCGTCGACGAACTGTCGCAGAAGATCAGTATCAGTTACACGGCAAACTTCAAGTTCGATGTCTCGTCAAGCGACAGTTGGGTTTCCAAGGGCGACCTGACCGTTGTCGACGATTCGAATTACGTGCAGACCATCGATGTGAAGAAATTCACCAAGAAGGAAGACAGCAGAACCACAACGGTCGATTTCCATGCCTATATTCAGAAAGCTGTCGGTGAGAAGGCTACAGAGGTCAAGAAGTCGATTACGATTACCCAGAACCGCACGCTGTATATCCCTGACGATACCATCAAGGTGCAATATGGCGACAGTGCCACCATCAATGTCACCAATACGGGTGGCTATGAGCTGAAGTGGAGCTCATCGAATGAGGATGATTTCACCGTCGATGAGAACGGACAGGTGAAGTGTGTAGGTACCGACGGCGATGAGAAGGCCATTATCACCGTGAAGTCGAAGGACGGCAAGTACTCCGACCAGATTGTGGCTGTAGTGGATAAGCCGAAGGACCTGACCAACTACCTGAGCTGTGAGTGGAATGCCGGCTCTAAGACAACAAGTTCGGGCACCACCTACTCTATTGGCTGTACGGTCTTTATGGCTAAGGGCGGTCCAACCATAACGCTGACAGGCTACACCTTCTATAACGACAATGCTTCGGTAGAAGCCGTTACCTGGGATGGCAAGAGCCTCAGTGCCAAGGGATCCATCTCCACCACCGACGTATGGATTGGTGAGAAGAAGGACTATTACATCGAGTGGACGTACAAGTATATGAAAGATGAATATATTCTGAAGTACACGATGGATAAGCAGCTTACCATCACGAAGAAATAAATAAGAGGGGTTAGAGGGGGCTCCCCCTCTAACCCATGGCCTGTGCTGCGGCAGAACCTCCCAGTGCACCTAACAATGCTGTGAGCACCGCCACTGCCACCTTCAGAATAAGCTTCCAGTTCTTCTTCAACATAATAATTCCTCCTTTCTGAACATTAATTGGTTAAACTTTAGGAGTTCAGGAGCTTTTCCTGAACTCCTTTACTTAATCACCAGTCCCGGGCTCTTCGTCCTTCGGCTTGCTGGTGTCGACATCGTTCTTCGGCGCCTCCTGAACACTGCAACCGGTGATGAACGTCTTCTGACGCTGACCGTTCGTGTCGGTCTTCACCTCGGGCTGAAACAGCACGTGCAGACCCTTGATGTGCTTACCGGCACTGAAGTCGGCTGCCGTCTCGGCACCGCCCTTCGCGTTCTCGATGCCGATCTTGAACGAGCCGAAGCCGTTCAGCTTCACACGGTTCGAGTTCTGCAACTGATCCTGCATGGTCTCAATCAGCTCAGTGATCACAGCGAGGATATCGCTCTTCTTCACCGTACAGTTGCGCTGCATGATCGTGGCCAGTGCGTCAGTATCCACGGTGTTCGTCATCACCGCGTGTGAGAACCACTTGCCATAAGCCTTCGAGAACCGGTTGTTGTTCTTGCTTAATCGATACAATACTGCCATCATGTCCTCCTTTCTTTACTCGGGATTCGCATCCCTACTGCGTTAAACACTCTGACTTTCGTCAGGCTCAGGACTTTCCTGAACACGATTGCAAGTGAAGTGCAAGGCGAACGCAGAGCCGAGCTCGCTCGAGCTATGCTGAGCCGCAGCCTTCACTCGCCGATGCATCTCAAATGCATCGGCAAAGGTACTACTTTTTGAAGCCGATTCCAAGGAAATCCGCTTCAAGCAGTTAGCCAAAATGCAGTTATGCAGGGCGTTGCCCTGCGATCTTCCATCAACCCCAACCCCTTCTTCATAAGAAGGGGCTTCAGACCACTCCCCAAACCCCTCGCCAATCTCTGGCAAGGGGCTTAACTGAAAATCGCGGAACCCGTCGATTTTCAGAGCTCATTAAGGTAAAATCGACCATCAAAGGTCGATTTTGGTCTCTCCACTGCCGTTGCACAACACCATTGTGAATCGGTCTTAGTAGGGGGAACCGTGGAACCGACAAGCGTTTAGCGTAGTCGAATACAACATGGCTCGCCCCGTTAGGGGCACAGGCTTTGCGAGCCATACAAAAACTCTGTGAGTGAGCTTAGGCGAACGAACAGTTAAGTCTCTTTCCAACGATTGGAAAGAGATTTAGAGATAGGTTCGAAGCCCCTTCTTATGAAGAAGGGGTTGGGGTTGATGGAAAACCGCAGGCTTCAGCCTGCAAAAGAAGGTGCAGGGCGTTGCCTTGCATAACAATCTACAAAAGATACTGTTTTGGGGGGTGAAAGATAGTCTTTTGGAAGGTAAAAGATAGTCTTTCGGGAGGTGAAAGACTATCTTTTGCGGGCCTCCAGATCGCGGAGGATGCGGCGATCACGGGAGGGCTTCACGTAGTAGAGCCACTTGCAGTGGTTGCACACGCGTCGGCGCGTTCCCGTCTTCATCAGTTCTAATTTCGAGCGCGGCAGATACTGCCCGCACTTCATGCATTGCATGGTTTCTTCCATAAGTTTTTTCAATTTTGATGTTTCACTTCTTCAAAACGGCAGATCATCTACTGGTGGGGGTTCGGGGGTGAGGAAGTCGAGCTCTGCTTGTGTTGAGCGGTCGAGCCAGCACTGGGGACTGACGGGCAGTACACGGTATTGGTTCAGCTGCTCAGTAAGGTGGATGGTCTGTACAGTACCATGCCGATAGTTCGTGGGATCGAACGACAGGTGGCAAACGCCCTTATGCCCCATCTCATCGTCGCGCACCTTGTCGACAATCACTTTCAGCAGATGGAGCTGCTGTGGCGAGCCTGGTGCACGGTTGGCACGGTCGTCGTTCTGCAGCACCAGTCCGTAGTCGGCACGGTTGCGGAACTCGGCTGAGCCCGAGGCATTGTAAAGCGAATCGATCTGCTCGCCCTTTTGCGGTTTCGAGGGGTGCACCACTACCACCACGAGTATCCCCGTTCGGTGGGCAAACAGTTCTATCTCGGCCAGCACGTCGCCTATCTTCATCGTGTCGCTCTTTGCCCCGTCGGGCAGTTGTATGTAGTTAAAGGGATCGAGCAGCAGCTGACGGATGCCATAGCGGCGCTGCAGCTGTTCGGCCCGATGGAGCAGCTTATGGATGGAACGCCCCTTCTCCTCGGTGACGAAGAAGATGTTTTCGCCAAGCCAGCCGAGTATGCGCTCCGCCATCGGTTGAGGGATGCTGGTGCGCCGGTAGTCGACGCCCCGCTCGGTGGTGATCATCTCCTTACGGAACTTGCGCCCTGCGATGGTGGTGGCCAGTCGCCCGATATGGCGTTCCGGCGGGAACATCTCCGGTGAGTAGATGGCCGCCTTCCAGCCATGTAGCAGTGCCAGGTTGAGCACCAGATCGTCGGCCAGTGTCGACTTACCCGTGTTCGGTTCACCCACAATGATGACCGAGCGCCCCAGTTCGAACTGCACATAATCGTCGAACTCGCCCCACCCTACCTTCTTGCCTGGCTCGATGCCGTGTTCCCATATCTGCAGAGCCTTCTCCATATACTCTCCTACGGTTTCTACGCCTGCTATCGGACAGGGTTGTGCGTGATTGATGCACTGATGTACGGCATCGGCTCCATGATGGATCAGCATATCATTCGCATCCTTCTCGATGATTTCCCCTCCTATACACCACTCCACGATACGGCAGCGCGCCTCTCCGAAGTACTCGGCCATCTTCTGCCGCAGCTGCTCACCGGCCTCGTCCATATCGCCCGCCAGATAGATGGTTTTCAGTCCGTCGAAGTGCGAGTAGCGGAACCGGTCGAAAGTGTGCATGTCGGTATCGCAACCGTTGCCAACCGATACCACGTTCTCGTAGCCTACCTCCATGAGCGCCAGTGCGTCCATCATGCCTTCGGTAATGATGACACTCTCCTGTCCGATGCATGCATCGACGTTCCAAGGGATGATCTCGCAATCGCTCTCCATCGCGAAGTGCTTGTCGGTACTCTTGTACTGGATGTTCACAATCCGATGCCCCTCGCGAAAGGTAAAGGCCAGACAGTATCGCTCCGTGCCACGGATATTGTACTTGGCCGAACACACGCCCGCCCTGGCAGCCGTAGCGGGCTGTATCTTGCGCTTCAGCAGGTAGTCTATGGCCACTGCGTCGAGCGGTGTCAGGTGGGTGGTATCCGGCAGTTTCCAGTTCTGCTTCCTGAACGGCTGCTTGCTTTTATACGCGGTTACCTTGCTGCTGATAATGAACTCAAAGCCGCAGTTATAGCACTTGCCAAGACCTGTTTTCATATCAAGCCTGACACAGTCCTGATCCCGATGATCCAGCTTGCGGTTGGCAGAACAGTCGGGACATGTGCTGCGCACGATGGTGGCATTTCCGTTATCATCGGTCTTCGACCGCTTGATGTCCAGCGCTTCAAACGGCACGATATAATAGCCCGTCGGTGTGCGCTGCCACTCCTTTTGTGGTTTAAAACTCTCTCCTCGCATAGTCTTGAATACGTTGTTGTTGCTGTTCTGTTAATGCCTCATAGGCCGTTTTCATCATGAAATCCTCCGGTGCCATCTCCCTGCGCCGCTGCCGCTCCCTGTGACGATCTACCTGGTCGGGCGGAACCCAGCTGTCGGCAACGACACTCCATCGGAGTCGGATGTCAGTCTGAGGAGGCGCCCACCATGGCACTTTCTCACCACGACTGCCACGGCGCACCCCATCCCTGTCTATCATCTCGTAAGCCGAAGGGCCTATCTTATCCAGAGCCGGGTGCGTGTCGTCAGACACACGCACATCGGCTTTTTCTTTATTTTCTTTTTCTATATCTACTTCTAATTCTTCGCCTGCATACCTATTTATACGCGCAGGTGAGTGTGACGGTTTTGTTGAGATTTCGTTGAGACTCTGTTGCAAATTGGGAGCCACTCTGAAGCGTTTTCCATCAACCTCAAACAAGTGATAACCGCAGATAATCTGACGTACATATCTACGGGGCTTGCGTGCCTGGGCAGCAAAGGCCGACAGCTGTCCGTTGGTAAAAGCACCTTCGAAATCATCACACTGCGAGAGATAGAGTAACACCATGATATACACGCCGAGACCAGCCGCACCCTGTTCGGCTACAAGGTCGGTCATCTCGGGCTTCGACAACACGTTACGGTAAAGCTTGATAAATCCTCTGTTCTTCATTGTTTCTTAATCAAATTAGAGATGATCTGGTGGCGGTTCTTGCGGAAGTCGATGCGGCAGCTGACGTGTACCCACCATGACTTGCCATCGCGGGTGTGCTCGAGGATCAGCTGGTCGTAGTCGATGTTGGCCTTCATCCACATAAAGAGCATACGGGCTATCTGCTCTTTCGTGGTGCAGCAGAACGGCCAGTGACTGCGGGGGATGGTGATGTCGGCAGCCTCTCCCCTCATGTGCTGCGAGTTGTCGACACCTTTTACGAGGGCGTTGAGTTGCGGACAACGGTAGCCAGAACTGATTTTGATGGGCAGACCGAAATGCTGACGGGTAGGTTCGAGACAGCGCACGGCCAGGTTCTGCAGTGCCGTGATGTGGCACTTCAGCGGCGTGTTTGGGATGTTGTTGGCTGTCGCCGTAGGCGAAGCCACGAATTCACCGAGCACAAAATGCTCCGTAAACCTCTGTTGGAGGTCGATAATAGCTTTCATGTTTAATAGTTATTATAAATTATTTAATTGGTTTTAATGTTCGCGTATGTGAGGGCGCCACTGTGTTGAGTGGCGCCCCATAGTAATAATCTGTGATTGTCGGCGTGTTGTTGCATAATCGTTTAATTTTTGATGTTTATGTTATTCTGAAAACCGATGCAAAGATAATATGAAAAAAGCCCGAATGCAAGCAAATTCGGGCTGTAGAGTTATACTTTTTTTACCTATTCCTCTATGGCTCGGCTGCTTCCCATTCTCTACGGCAGCGGGTCAGCACCTGGTAGAGTGTCGATGACGATCTGCTGAGGTTGGTATGCTCAAACAGATAGTCGGCCAGCGTATGCATCGACGGGCGCAAAGCGCCACGTTCTATCAGCGATATCAGGTCCATATACACTTGTCGGGCTGTAATCCGTTTCTTGTCGAACCTGAATCGACTGAGCTGGAGAGCATCTACCGCAGTATCGTCATCAATCAGAAACGGACGCCAGGAGTTAATCACTTGTCGCAAGTCCTCATAAAACGTGCGACGAAACAGGGCCGATAACGAAGTATCGGCAGTAAGAGATAGTCTTACCATAATCTTTACATTATTAATTTATTTTATTGTAAATTATACCGACAATAGCCTTGCTGGCATTCTCAGATAACCATATCGAGAACACGACACGCGTCAGCCTGTAGACAATCAGACGTAGCTGTGTCTATCAAGGGCCAGACGGCAAGGCAGGTTTACACCGCTATTCGCAGTGAAAACCCAAAACATTTGGGGAGTTTTCGCGCAAAGCGCCCATCTTTAGGAATGCAGCCCAACAACATCCACTTGGACTGTTATAGTGGTTAACGTATATCATGTTGATCTCGTTTTTTTGAGGTGCAAAGTTACAAAAACTTCTGCAAACATCCAAATATTAAGCCAACTTTTTAACTACAAAATTCATTACCGACAAAATAATGTCTAAAAACCAACAAAATAATGATGGTTAGGACAAAATTTTGTCTCCAAAAACAAAATTATTGCAGATATATTTGGATGTTACAACAAAGGTACATATAAATCCCCGAACTGCCAAGCAATTCGGGGAATAATTTTCATTCATAGGATGTCACACTCGGGACAGACACAAAAGTACCGTCCCTGTGTGTTTTTAACAAAAAAAGAAACGGAAGCCACTGACTTCCGTTTCTCTATTCTCATCTTTTGGGGAACTGGCACCCATACCCAGGTGCCTGTCACCATGACTGGATGATTTTGGCTTTAATAGCCTGCTCTTACGTATTTTGCGCTAGCATCTACTGTTTCACTCCAGGTGCTTTTGTCCGAGCTGTACTCAATCTTGCCGCTGAAGCCTTCTCCCTTCGCGAGGGTGACACTTTTTAAAGCTATATCATCTGCACATTCAGCCCACAGCTTGCCGCCATAGACAGTGACGGTTGAAGCACTACCATAAATTCCTTGGTAGTTTGTCCCCTTACCTACAGCCTTAACATCGCCTCCGTAGATGTTCATGGAGCCACTGCTAGCCAGATAAATTCCGTAACCGCGAGTGCCGGTGCATTCGGCATCAACAGACCCGCCATATACGTTAAATGTATTTATACTATAGAAGCCTCCACGACCGTCCTGAGAAGAAGTCGCTTTTACCTGGCAGCTGTGAACTTCCAATGTGGCCATGTACACAATGGCATCATCATCTGGGCAATTAACAACCAATTGTCCAGACTGATTGGCTTGGCCATAAATGCGGAAATTCTTTTTGTCACTAGCAGAACCATTAATAAGCATGGCAGTCAACTTGGCGCCGTCCTTGATAATCAGGTCAACATCACCATTTAATGTAATTATTCCGTTGATGGTGACATCGCCTTCCACCACATAGGTGCCTGCAGCCCAAGTGACACTCCCGTTAGCTTCCTCCACCGTGGTATAATTATCCGGCATCGGTGTTGCCACCAGTTCCTTCTGGTCGGCATCCCACTTCAGATAGCCATCCTTGACGATGACGGTGCACTCGGCGGTCTTGTCGCCGGCCTTGGCGGTCACCTTGGTCTCGCCCTCCTTCAGGGCTTTCACCTTCAGGCCGTCGATGCTCAGGATGGTGGCGTCGGCTGAGGTCAGCTCGACCTCGGTGCTGGCCATCTCCGCGGGCAGGATGGTGAAGCTCAGCGTCACCTCGTCGCCGACGGTCAGCTGGAGCTTGGTCTTCTCGGTGTCGAGATACTTCTCGTCGATCTTCGACAGGTCGACGGTGATGCTGGTTACTTCGCCGCCACCAGAACCACCACCATTGATGATCTCCTCTAACGCGTTATCACCATTTCCGCAACTTGCGAACAACAATGGAAGGCTAAGCAGTACTCCTCCCATCAGACATAAAAAGTTCTTTTTCATAAACTTATAATTTGAATATAATTGGTAAATTGTTAAATATCAGCTGCAAAGATAGGCAAATAAACTGGAACGGATGTTTGAAATCCGTGATAATATGTTTAGAATCCGTTATTTCTGCCGATTTTTGTAAATTCTGAAACCTTTTTGTGAATTCTGCGACTCCTGCATGGGCAAAAGCAGGGAAACGAAGCCCCGCTGACCAGACGGTTAGCGGGGCTTCTTGTTTGCCTTATAGTCACTGGGACAGGTACTTGGGTATGATGACGGCTGCTATGACTCAGGTACCCCAAGACCAGGATTAGAAAGCAATGACAGAGCGAACGTCGCCTACATCCGCCTTCGGCTTTTCACTAAGCATACCAGTCCTGAAATGAAAATACCACGCAGTGGTTTCACTGGATGCTGTACTTGTACAATAGGCTCTATCTACAAAACCTTTACCACCTGCACCGATAATGATACTATTCAAGTTAGTATATTTGTAATT
>JAEEGL015083728.1_pt1 | contig 10447 bp, 7 predicted proteins | sample 9134231 | NCBI WGS metagenome assembly JAEEGL01 (sample SAMN16246548, study PRJNA631951) | gut metagenome | biome: gut microbiome; feature: rumen; material: fiber-attached | host: Bos | place: Iran: Karaj | collected 2018-10 | reverse complement strand
CCATTGCCAATCCGGCCCTGTGCGTGCTGGACATTGAGATGTTTGCCAAAGCCGCGCACAAGCACGGCGTTCCGCTGATTGTGGACAATACCTTCGCCACCCCCGTCAACTGCCGTCCCATCGAATGGGGTGCCGATATCGTCACCCATTCCACCACCAAGTATATGGACGGCCACGGCAGCGCCGTAGGCGGCTGCATCGTGGACAGCGGCAAGTTTGACTGGCTGGCCAACCCGGAGAGATTCCCCGGCCTCACCACCCCCGACGAAAGCTACCACGGCATTATCTACGCCGAGAAGTTCGGCCTGGCCGGTGCTTTCATCACCAAGGCCACCAGCCAGCTGATGCGGGACTTCGGTTCCGTCCAGAGCCCCCAGAGTGCCTTCCTGCTGAACCTGGGGCTGGAAAGCCTGCATGTCCGCATGAAGCGCCACTGCGAGAACGCCCAGGCCGTGGCGGAATTCCTTGCCGCCAGCGACAAGGTTGCCTGGGTCAGCTACTGCGGCCTCCCCGGCGACAAATACTATGCCCGTGCGCAGAAGTACCTGCCGAACGGTTCCTGCGGCGTCGTCTCCTTCGGCGTCAAGGGCGGCCGGAAAGCGGCGGAAGCCTTCATGAAAAAGCTGAAGATCGCCGCCATCGAAACCCATGTGGCGGATGCCCGCTCCTGCTGCCTCCATCCCGCCAGCGCCACCCACCGGCAGATGAACGATGAGGAACTGCTGGCCGCCGGCGTCTCGCCGGACCTGGTGCGCCTCAGCGTGGGCCTGGAAAGCAAAGAGGACCTGATCGCCGATCTGGCGCAGGCCCTCGCGTAAAGCGTCGTTCCGTTCTTCTTACGTTTATTCCGAAGGCAGTGAATCATCTTCACTGCTTTTTTCATGGCTTTTTTCTTCTTTCCGCTCCTTGTAGGCGTGCACTCCCAGCTCACCGATCTTCAGCAGGTGCAGCAGCTTCAGCAGCTGGAAATACTCCGCGAATTTCCAGTAATCGGCTATGTCGTTCAGGACCAGTCCCATGTAAAACGGCAGGATCGCCAGGAACTGCACGATGGTCATGAAGCTCGTGGCATACCGCAGGCGCGGGTGGGGATCGCCTTCGAACCGGACATCCGCCGTCCAGAATCCGAGAATCAGCTCCATGGTGAAAATACCGATGGTGACGGTTTCGATAACCTCAAAGGTTTCGACATAGGGCTCGAACTCCTCCCTGTCCTCGACGATCAGGAAAAAAACGCTGAGGATGATCAGGATAATCAGCGTCCAGCTGAAAATCCGGGCTGCGGTATTTCCCCGCAGCCCGCCTTCGAGTACTTCCAGTATTTTTTCCTTGATTTCCCGTATCCGGCTCTCTTTCTTCTCTTCCATGGAAAATCTGCTCCTCTGCGATGGTGTTCGGAATCAGAAATCCTCCTGGTCCGGCGGAACGGATCCGTCCATATACACGATGGAATATCCGTTCTCCCGGCACCATTCCTCCGCCTTGCTTCCCTTCTCCACCCAGACCCTCATATCCAGGCTGCAGTCCATAAAGATCAGGGATTCGATCCGCTCCACGGTCTCGGGAATCACCACGTTGGTCAGGTTCGTGCAGCCCTGGAAGGCTTTCTTGCCGATCCGGGTCGTCCCGTTGGGCACCGCAATGCCCGTGAGGCCGGTGCAGTTCAGGAAGGCCTGTTCGCCCAGGGACTGCAGGCTGGCCGGCATCACAATTTCTTTCAGGTTCCTGCAGTCCTGGAAAGCGTTGTTGCTGATACGGGTTGTCTTTGCCGGGATCTCCAGCATCTCCAGGGAGCTGCAGCCCACAAATGCCATATCGGAAACCGCCAGCAGCGTATCCGGCAGCTCCAGCGTCTTCAGGCTGCTGCAGTAGCGGAAGGTCATGCTGGGAAGCACGCGCATCCGGGCCGGCAGGTGCACTTCCTGCAGGTTCGTGCAGCCGTTGAACACTGCGGCGCCCATCTCCGTCACGGAATCCGGGATCCGGATGCTCTCCATGGCTTCGCAGTTTTCAAAGGCCCGGCTGCCGATTTTCTCCAGGGAATCCGGCAGTTCCGGCCGGTTCAGCTTACTGCAGCCGGAGAAGGCGTGCTCCCCGATGGATTTCAGCGACTGCGGGAAATGAATCTCCGTCAGCACCGTGCAGAAGTCGAACGCAGCTGTCGGGATCTCCTCCAGGCTGTCCGGCAGCGTGATCTCCGTGAGGAAGTAGCAGTATTCAAAGGCGTGGTCCCCGATCTGCGTCAGGTTCGCCGGCAGCCGGATCTCCGACATCTGGCAGTCGTTGAACGCGTAGCTGCCGATGGCCGTCACCGTATCCGGCAGGACGATCTTCAGCTTGTCCGCGCCGGCGTCCCGCTGTTTGCCGGTGGATTCGAAGGCGCTCATCCCGATGGCCAGCGTGCCTTCCGGCGCCCGGTATTCCAGATCCGACCGGATCCAGGGATAGCACAGAAGCGTCAGGGTCCGCTTGTCCATCAGCACGCCGTCCCGGATCATCAGGGTGGGATGCTGTTCGCTGAGCACGATCTCCGCCAGGTTCTTGCAGCCCACGAAGGGATTGCCCTTCACATCGATCAGGCTGTCCGGAATAATGAACTCCGTCAGCGCCGTGCAGTTGGCAAAGGATTTGTTTTCTATCGTGTGCACGCTGGCCGGGAGCTCCACGCTCAGGATGGCCGTGCAGGAGTTGAACGCGCTTTCACCAATGATCTCCAGGCCTTCCGGCAGGGTAACGCTCTCCAGCTCCTGGCATTCCCAGAAGGCGTCCCGTCCGATGATTTTGATGTCATCCGGCACGGCGAAGGCGCTGCCGTGGGATTCCTGCATGTAGGCGATCAGCTTGTGGTCTTCCTTGCTGATCAGCATGCCGTCCCGGAACTCGAAAAGGTCAGAATCGCCGTCCAGCACGATTTCCTTCAGGTTGTCGCACCGGGCGAAGGGGTTGTCCCCGAACTTCTGGATGGTTCCGGGGATCTTCAGCTTGGTCAGCTTCTTGCAGTTGGAAAACGCCTTGGTCCCGATGGATTCCAGGGACTTCGGGAACCGGATCTGCACAATCCCGTCGCAGTTGCTGAAAGCGTTGACACCGATGGACACAATCCCTTCCGGAATGATGACGGAATGCAGCTGCTCCTTTTTGTTGAACGCGCTGTCGCCGATCTCCACGACCGTGTAGCCGTCCATTTCGGCTTCGATCGTCAGGTCGATGGTTTCCTCGTCCTTCAGGCTGCTGGGAACGGACCACTTGGTGATCCGGACCGTGTTGGCATCCTCATCGATGATTTCCAGCTCGTAGGAACCGTATTTCTTCGTTTCAGCGCTGGAAAAGGAGACGGCTGCCAGCAGCGCCAGCAGAACCGCCAGTGCGACCCACAGGTGTTTCTTTGTCATTTCGCCACATCCTCCAGGTTCAATGCCTGTCTTTTTATCAGATGATCAACCGCTCATCAGTAATTCAGGATCAGGTCCGCTTCCCGGAAGCAGACATTCACGGGAGCCACCGTCCCGTCCTCCGCCTCCCGGAACACCACGCCCCAGACGTTCAGCACCGCGTCCGAAAGGCTGTTCGTGCTTTCCCCGTTGTCGAAGGGAATCAGCACCCGGGTGCCGTCCCGGATCACAAAGGCGTTCCCGTTCTCATCCCGGGGGCCTTCACCGGGAGTCTCCCGGTAGACGGCGATGCAGCAGCCGTATTCCGAAACTTCCCGGATCGGCAGGGACCAGTACGGCAGCGTCACGAAGCAGGACGCGTCGATCACGCACTCCCGGGCCATATCCAGCCGGACCACCCGCAGCAGGCCGGTGTAGTTGCCGTTTCCGTCCGGCTCCAGCTTCTGTTCCGTCACCACCACGGGCGTTTTGTGGGGGATGGACCCGGTCTGCACCAGGTTCCCCTCCCGGAGCTCATACTCCGGCACCACCCAGTAGGCCTTGTCAAAGACGGAGAACTTGCTCATTTCCGGATCGTTCGGCAGCACCGCAAAGCCGATCTCGCCGATGTATTCCGGCGCCTTCCCCTCCGCATCCGCATTGCCGCGCCCCGGCGTGTTGGGGCTGCTGCGCACCTGCAGCGTGTTCCCGTCCGGGCCCTTGAGGTTCATCCGCACCGCGGCATCCCGCGCAAGGATCAGTTCCGGTGTAATCAGGACCAGTTCGCTGTCATCCACCGCAAATGCACCGGTGCACACACACAGCACCAGGGCTGCAGCCAGGATGCAGAAGGCTCTCACGGATCCACGCCGCAGGGCGGCTCGGTTGTTTTTCATCGGACGGTCCCCTCTCCGTAGTCCATGCCGCCGCTCCCGGAAAGGAAGCGGGACAGTTGTCTTTCAGATTGTATCACTCTTAACAGAGGAAGTATATCATACTTTTTCAATGATTTCCATACAAAAAATCATTTGACGCATCGGGCAAAAGGCGATATGATAAGGAGACAGAATAAGCGAGGTGACACAGAAATGAAACGAATCCCGGCCGGTTTGCTGGCATTGGTTCTGGTATTTCTGTGCCTTTTTTCCGCCGGGGCGGAAGGCGATGCGGACCTGAAGAGCGGCGATTACCTCTACCGCATCCAGGCGGACGGGACCGCCATGATCACCCGCTACAAGGGCGACCATGAAGATCTGTTCATCCCTTCGGAGCTGGACGGGGCTCCGGTCACCACCATCGGGCCGGAAGCCTTCAAGAGCAAGAATTCCCTGATGTATGTGACTTTGCCGGAATCCATCAAGGAGATCGGCGATTCCGCTTTCATGGCCTGCGGCAACCTGATGTGGATCAACATTCCCGATGCGGTCAAGCGGATCGGGCGGAATCCCTTCGCCGGCTGCGCCGGCCTGTCGGATATCGATCTTTCCAAAGAGCATGCCCTTCTTTACATGGAGAACGGCGTGCTCTTCAGCCGGAATGACCAGCGGCTGGTCTACTATTCCATGCAGCTGCAGGGCCCCTATGAGGTGCCGGAAGGGACGCGCATCATCGGCGCTTCCGCCTTCTACACCTGTGACGGCCTTTCCGAGCTGACCCTGCCGGACAGCGTCACCTCCATCGGTAAGAAAGCGTTCTACCAGTGCAACCGGCTCAAGAGCATCAACCTGCCGGACAGCATTTCCTACCTGGGGGACGGCGCCTTCAACGGCTGCAGCAACCTGACCTCCATCCGCTGCCCCGATACCGTTACGGAAATCGGCATCAGCGCTTTTGAAGGCTGCCGGAGCCTGTCGGAGCTGATCCTTCCCGAGGACGCGACCAGCATCGGCGACCGGGCCTTCTGCGACTGTTCCAGCCTGACCTCCATCGAGCTGCCGGAAGGCATCTCCTCCATCGGGCAGAACACCTTTGCCGGCTGCAAGAACCTGGTGGAAATCGAAATTCCGGAAGATGTGACCTACATCGGCGGCGGTGCCTTCCAGGATTGTATCGAACTGAAGGAAATTGAAATTCCGGAGGATGTAAGCTACATCGGCAGCAACGCGTTCCGCGGCTGCAGCGGGCTTACCTCCCTGGAGCTTCCCGATTCCTGCTTCTATATCGGTTCCTATGCCTTCTACGGCTGCGTTGCCCTGGAGGAGCTGACCCTGCCGACCATGCTCAATACGATCAATCCCGGCCTCTTCTATGGCTGCGCCTTCTCCGAACTGGAGCTTCCCTCCCGGATCACCGCCATCGGGGACCAGGCCTTCCTGGCCTGCCGGAACCTGACCTCCATCGAGATCCCGGGCAAGGTCACCACCATCGGCGACCGGGCGTTCTACAGCTGCGTGATGCTGGAGGAAGTGGACCTGCCGGATTCCCTGACCTATGTGGCGCCCAATGCGTTTGACCTCTGCCCCGTGCAGGCGACGCTGCCGGACCTTTCCGACCTGGTCCTCTGGGAGGACGAATAAAATTGCAATTCTTCTCCGTTTTCACCCGCTCCGGCGGGTGTTTTTATTTCCCCGCGGCCGGGTTGAATTCATTCCCCTCCGGATATATAATAAAGGGTGCTGCGTTCCGAAGCGCTGAATGCCAGAAATAAAGGAGTTTATCCATGATCAGATTCCGCTGTGCCGCGGCGCTTTTCGCCGCTATCCTCCTGCTCTTCTCCGCCGTCCCCGCCGCCTTCGGGGAGGACGCTGCGCCGGAGATTGAGGAAATCGTCCTGGACGATGGGGATGGCTCCGTCCCTGAGGAGCCGGAAGTTGTCGGGGAGCAGGAAGAAGTTTTTACCCCTTCCCACGGCAGCCCGTACCAGGAGGGGCAGGGTTCCGCCTACTGGAACACGCCCATGGACATCCGGGATGAGGAAGCCGTCTGGAACATGCTGATGGAGCCCATCACCGTGCTGGACCTGGGCAACGTCAAGGGGAAAAATGCCTCCCAGCTCACCAAGCTGAATATCTACATGTACCGGGAGCCTGACAAGAGTTCCAAGATCGTCGGGGAAATCACCAACCTGTCCCAGGGCCTGCGGGTTATCGAGCAGCTGGACAACGGCTGGGCGCTGGTGGAATGCTACTCCAGCTCCTTCGCCTCCAAGCCCGCCACGAAAATCAAGGCCTGGAACATCCTGGTCCACGGCTATGTGGAAAGCAAATACCTGAAGCAGGTCCAGCCCACGGACAAGATCGCCCTGGTGGTGGACAAGCTGACCCAGCGCCTCTATGTGTTCCAGCAGGGAAAGATGGTGGCCGAGCTGCTGTGCTCCACCGGCCTGATCGACCAGAAGGACAGCAAAAAGCTCCAGCCCTATAACGAGACCCGCTCCGGCGAATTCCTGATCATCCATATGACCGGCGCCCTGACCAGCGATAACCTGATCTGCGACTACGCCATGCGCTTCAATTCCGGGGATGAAATCCACGAAGTCCCCCACCAGGTGGACAAACGGGACGGCAAGAAGGTCTACGCCCAACGGGAAAAGAACCTGGGAACCAAGCGGAGCCACGGCTGCATCCGGGTGCAGCGCCTTTCCAATCCCGATGGCATCAACATGGCATGGATCTACAATTTCATCAAAAAGAACAGCCTGAAGGGCAAAGTCAAGATCGTGATCTGGGAAGACTGGCAGGGCCGCCAGATTCCCGTTCCGGATCCGGACACCCAGGTGTATTACAATCCCAACAAGGGCCAGTATTACCACAGCCAGGATCACTGCAGCAGTACGAAGAAAGGCATCACCTTTACCGCCTTCTCCTATTCCGAGCTGGATACGGGCGACTTTGCGAAACTGCAGCGCTGTGAATACTGCACGCCCCCGCTCCGGGAAGCGGAAATCGCCGCCATCAACGCGGTATACGCCCCCGGCGGGGATCACGAGGCGGACATGAATGAAGCCCGCCAGGAGTATTACGATTATCTCGCGCAGGACTGACGGGCTGATTTTTCCCTTGCCCTTCCCCCGCGTGTTTGATATAATGGCAAAAGTGTTCCAATACTTTACGAACGGAGAGATTCCCATGAAGAAGAAAGCTTTACTCGCCATGCTGCTGGTGATGACCCTGCTGCTGTCCTCCTGCGCCCTCATCAAGAAGGATGCGGCGGTGGACGCGGCAACCGTGATCCTGAAGCTGGGCGACAAAGAATATACCAAGGCGCAGGTGCAGACCTACGTGGATGACGTGCTGTACCAGATGTACCAGAGCACCTACAACACCTACGGCACCGAGCTGGATATCACCAACGCTTCCGTGATCGCTTCCGCGCAGGAAACCGCGATCAAGAACCTGAAGCAGGATATGACCATCCGTGCCAAGGCTGCGGAGCTGGGCCTCGACCAGCTGACCGAGGAAGATCTCGCCGAAGCGAAGAAAGACGCGGACGACAGCTACGAATACGCCAAAACCTATGTGAAGCTCTACATGCTGAGCGAAGACGAGCGGAACCTGGAAGGCGAAGAGCTGGATGCCGCCGTTCAGAAGGGACTGGACGCTCTGGGTGTCTCCTACGAGAGTTATGAAAAAGCTGCCCGGGACACCCTTGTGGACAAAAAGGTGAAAGAATACGCCGTGAAGGACGTTACCGTTTCGGAAGACGAAATCAAGGCCGAATACGACGCCAAGGTGGCCGCCGATGAGGAAAAGTACAAGGAAAACCCCTCTTCCTGGGTTTCCGCGAGCAACAGCACCTCCGCCACCACCCTGTACTACACCCCCGCCGGCATCCGCCGCGTGAAGCAGATCCTGCTCAAGTACAAGGCGGACGACCAGACCGCGATTGACGAAGCCCAGTCCAAGGTGACCGAAATCAACAAAAAGATTTCCGATGCCCAGAAGATCCTGGACAACGCGGACGCCTCCGAAGAGGAGAAGGCCACCGCCCAGGCGGACCTGGATGCCGCGAACGCGGATCTCGAAGCCGCCAAAAAGGCACTGGAAGAAGCCCGGAACACCGGCTTCGCCAACCTGGACGAAGATGCCGACGCCATCCTGGCGGCCCTGGCCGAAAATCCCGACAGCTGGGACAAGCTCATGGAAGAAAAGAACGAGGATACCGGCCTGCAGGCCGGTGCCCCGAACGCTGAAAAGGGCTACGCCATCTGCGAAGGCCTGGCCTCTTTCGACTCCGCCTTTGTGGATGCCGCCATGGCCCTCAAGTCCGTGGGCGACGTTTCCGGCAAGGTGAAGGGTGAAGCCTACGGCTACTACATCATCAAGTACGTCAGCGACGAAGCCGAAGGCCCCGCGGATTATGAATCCGTCAAGGAAACCGTGAAGAGCGGCGTGCTGAGCACCAAGCAGGATACCGTGTATACCGAAGTTCTCGAGCAGTGGATCAAGGATGCCGGGATCAAGGAAGACCTGGGCGCCCTGAAGAACTGACCTGTACTTCCGGGAGGGATGCCGCGCGCGGCGTCCCCCTTTTTTGTATGAAGGAGACTGCAACATGTTTTTTTCCGCCGCCTTCAAGGCCAAAGCCCGCGCAGCGCTTAAACAGCACTGGCAGACCGCGCTGCTGATCGCGCTGATCGTGAACCTGCCTTCCCTGCTGGTGCAGGGCGTGGCCGCCTTCACCCATAACGACCCGCTGGCCCGGGCCCAGGAGCTCATGATCCGCGCCTATTCCAGCCAGATTGCCATGAATTCGCTGCAGGACGACATCATGAAGCTGTTCTCGGAAACCGGGATTCTGGTAACCACCGGTCTCACGGTGTTGGTCTGGCTGGTCACGCCGGCGCTTTCCATGGGCATGAACCACTGGATGCTGGACCGGATCCGCGGACAGGAGGAGCCGGTTTCCGCCGTCTTCAGCCGCCTGAAGATCCTGCATAAGGGCATCGGGCTGCGGCTGTTCCTCGTATGGAAGATCTTCCTGTGGACGCTGCCCGGCCTGGCGGTTTCCCTGCTGTCGCTGATTCCCACCCTGAGCGCCAGGGGCAAGACGGGCGCAGAGCTGGCCGGCGCAGCTGCCTGGAGCATGAACCTGATGTATTTCGGTATGATGGTCATGATGGTGCTCGGCATCATGGGTTACCTGTATTACGCCCAGGCAGATTTCATCCTGGCGGATGAGCCCGGAGAGCGGGTGCTCTCCTGCGCCCGCCGCAGCCGGGAAATGATGAAGGGCCGCCGGATGGTGCTGATGACCCTGCTCCTCAGCTTTGTGCTGCTGTTCCTGCTGATCTCCTTTGCCTCCGCCATGCTGGAGGGCATGGTCGGGACCGTCGTCGCCCTGGTGATCCAGATGCTGGGCGGCCTGTTCCTGAGCGTGTACATGCTGGCGACGCAGGCCGTCTTCTATGAAGCCCTCCGACTCGCGCCGGCACAGCAGGTGCCGGAAGAGATGTGATTTTGCAAGTTTTTATTCACTTATTGCATTTTTGACCTGCATATAACGGCCGATTAGAAAAATAGTGCATTTTATTCATTCAAAAAATGCACTATTTTCGTTTTCTCCTTGCCTTTTCCCCCTGTCCCCGTTATAATACGGGCATTCGCATATGAATGGAGGGTTTTTCCCATGGCTCTGTCGATTTCCCACCGCTGTCTGAACATCGCTCCTTCCCTGACGCTGCAGATCGATACCCGCGCCAAGGAAATGGCTGCCTCCGGCCTGAACGTCATTGGTTTCGGCGCCGGCGAACCGGACTTCCCCACCCCGCCGCACATCTGTGCCGCCGCGAAGGAAGCGCTGGACATGGGCATGACGCGGTACACCCCCGTTCCCGGAACCATGGAGCTTCGGATGGCCATCACCCGCAAGATGGAGCGGGACCACGGCCTGACCTATTCGCCGCAGGAAATCCTGGTTTCCAACGGCGCCAAGCATTCCCTCTTTACCATTTTCCAGACCATCCTGGATCCGGGCGATGAGGTCCTGATCCCGACGCCCTGCTGGGTCTCCTATCCTGAAATGGTCCGCATGGCCGGCGGCGTGCCGGTCTTCGTCCCCACCAATGAGGAGAACCGGTTCATCCCCAGCAACCGGGATATCGCTTCCCGGGTCACCCGGCGCACCAAGGCGATCAT
>JAEEGL014582501.1_pt1 | contig 10447 bp, 7 predicted proteins | sample 9134231 | NCBI WGS metagenome assembly JAEEGL01 (sample SAMN16246548, study PRJNA631951) | gut metagenome | biome: gut microbiome; feature: rumen; material: fiber-attached | host: Bos | place: Iran: Karaj | collected 2018-10 | reverse complement strand
CAGAGGCTGGCCGGGAAGATGCCACCATCGTGTTTCGTGTCAGCGGCATCATCGACATCGGACCCAATCCCCAACGTAAGCATGAAAACTCCATCCGTGCCAAACTGAAGAACGTCACCATAGCCGGACAGACGGCTCCTGGCGAAGGCATCCTGCTGCGCGGCGGCAAACTGAATCTGGGCGGTTCCGAGAACGTCATCATCCGTAATGTCCGCTCCCGTCTGGGGACGAAATCATTGGAGAGACAGGAGGGAGAAACCGATGCCGCCTATAAGAAACGCTGCTTCATAGAGGGTGGTGCCATCGGCATCGAGAACGCCCGCAACATCATCATCGACCATTGCTGCTTCGGTTGGAGCGGTGAGGAAAACATGACGATGTACGACAACCACTATACCACCGTGCAGTGGTGCATCATACACGAGGGTCTGTACGATGCCGGTCATAAGAAGGGTGTCCGTGGCTATGGCTGCCAGTGGGGCGGCTCACCGGCTACATTCCATCACAACCTGCTGGCTTGTAACGACAGCCGATCTGCCCGCATCAACGGTGCCTCCAATCCGAAAGCCGACAAGAACGTGTTCCTGGAATACCAGAACAATGTCAACTTCAACTGGGGGCGTCGCAACTCCTGCTACGGTGGCGAGAACGAGGCGGGCGAGGGTAGTACGCACGAGTGTAACTTTGTGGGCAACTACTATAAACCGGGACCGGCCCATCCGCAGGATAACTTCCTGATAGAACTCTCGGCAGCCCGCAAGGGCAAGACGCTGACTGGACCTTCGCAGTGGTATTTTGCCGACAATGTGATGGAGGGACAGAAGACACGCGACAGTTGGCAGCTCGTCAGCAACAAGACGGGGTTCAGCATTGACCAGCTCAAGGTGCAGAAACCTCTTTCCAAACCCGAATACAAAGACTACCTCACCCCTGTCGAGTCGGCCAAAAAGGCTTACAAGCATGTGCTGCAGAAGGCAGGTACCATCCGTCGCGATGCCGTCGAGTGCCGCCTTGTGGAGGATGTCAGGAGTGGTAACCCCAGGTATAGTGGTCAGAGCGCACAGCGTCAGGGCATCATCGACTCACCCGCTGATGCCGGTGGATGGCCCGTGTATGTCGCCGCCACGCCCGTTACCGATGCCGACCACGACGGCATGGACGATGTGTGGGAGCGTCGGCACGGTCTGAACCCACAGGACCCTGATGACCGCAACCAGGTCATCTCTCATGACGGCTATACCGCCTTGGAAGTCTATCTGAACAGCTTAATGGGCGAATAACTCCGTTTTATCGTTTTTTATAGGGCAGTCCCTTTGAACTGGATGGCCAACATGGTGAGGTCGTCGCTTTGCTCGGCATTGCCTACAAACTGATGGACGGCTTCTGTCATCTTGGCGATGCGTGGGTCGGGCTGGTGCTGGCGTAAACCGAGCAGGTCGTTGGCTAAACGGCTGATGCGACTGTCGCCAAACTGGGCGTGGCTGCTGTTCTCGGCTTCGGTGAGTCCGTCGGTAAAGAGGAAAATGGTGGTCATCGGGTCGATGAGTACCTCTTGCTGTTTGAACTCGTAACCGCTGATGATGCCGATGGGGAGATTGGAGTCGCAGGGCAGCGTGCCTACGCTACGACCTATGAGCAGCGGACTGTCGTGACCTGCATTGCAGTAGCGCAGCAGGCCGGTGCTGAGTTCGAGGACACCTATGAAGATGGTGACGAACATGTTGGAGTCGTTGCCTTCGCTCTGTGCATTGTTGAGGGCTGATACGATAAGTTCCGGCTCTGCCACATGAGCTGACACGTTGCGGAACAGTGAACGCGTGACGGCCATGTATAGAGAGGCAGGCACACCCTTGCCGCTGACGTCGCCAATGCAGAAGAAGAGTTTCTCGTCGCGGATGTAGAAGTCGTAGAGGTCGCCGCCTACGGCCTTGGCGGGCACGAGCGAACCGAAAATGTCGATGTCGTTGCGCTCGGGGTAGGGCGGGAACTTCTTCGGCAGCATGGAGGTCTGGATATTGCTGGCCACCAGCAGCTCGTTCTCCATCGTGGCCTTGGCGGTGGTGCTTTCCTGCAGTTCTTCCACATAGGTGGCCAGGGAGCTCTGCATCTCCTCAAACGAGTCGCGCAGGTGGCGGATTTCGTCCTTGGTCTCGATGGTGGGCAGCTTCAGGTTGAAGTTTCCTTTGGAGATATCGCGCGTCAGCGAGGCTAATTCCTGAATGGGCTTGAGCTGATGGCGGATGATGACGTTGAGGGTGATGGCGATCAGGATGAGCATAGCCAACATCGCGAATATCATCTGCAGGCTCATTCTGTTAGGCCCTTCCATGATCTTGTCCTCGGGAACGGAGAAGCTCACCGACCACAGCACGCGGGGTACGGGGGCGTAGAAAACGTAGGTTCTTCCCTCGTTCTTCCCGCTGGCCTGCGAGGGGTTGAAGATGTAGTCCTTCATCAGGGTGTCGGTGCGGCGCTGGCCGCTCAACATGCGGTGGATGAGGGCTATGTAGCTGGTGTCGTTGGACTGCTGCGCCTGCTTGACGGCGTTGACGCTCTGGATCCATTCGGGGTCGGGGTGGCAGACGTACTGCGAGTCGCGGCTGAGGACGAGCACGCGCGAGTAGTCGTAAGGTTTGGCTTCGTCAACGATTTTCTGCACCCAGTCCAGTCCCACGTCGGCGCAGAGGACGGCGTAGATCTCGCCATTCTCGTCGTGCAGGGGCACGGAGTAGGAGACCATGGGGCGTTTGGTGGAGATGGAGTCCATGTAGGGCAGACACCAGTAGCCCTCGTCGAGCAGGTTGGTATAGACCCAGTTGCTGTCGGTCTCGAGGTAGCAGAATTCGGATTCGGGGCCTCCGATCTCGTCGGGTTCCAGCTCGTTGGTGAGCGGGTTGCGGGCGATCGTGGGGGCGAAGTAGCGGCCGTAGGACTCGAAGAAATCCGCGCGATACATCAGCGTCACGGCGGCGATGTCCTCGTTGTCCTCGATCAGGCGTTCCAGCAGCACGTAGCTCTTCTGGGCATCGGTGGCGAACAGGTCGGCATAGGAGGCGGCGGTGTTGACGGCGGTCTCCACGTTGGAGATGCGGTTGTCGATAATCTTCAGGGCGCCGTCCATGGAGCGGCTGGCCTGATTGCGCATCTCGTCTCCTACATACTCCCGCACGAAGAGGGTCTGCCCGATGTTGGCGGCGAGCATGAGGGTCGTCACGACGAGCAGCACAAGGACGATGGTTCTTGTGGCTACGGATCCGTATGCGATTTTAAATAGCTTCATGACTACTTGTCAATCAGTATGTTGATGTCTATTCTTCTGTACTCAGCTTTGCGTAGGCGCCGCCCATGAGCAGGAGATTGCCATCGAACACGGCAGTCACGGTGGTGCCCTTCTGGAAGATCATCACGACGTCCGAACCGCCGAACTTGAAGTAGCCCATCTCGTCGCCGCGATGGAGCGTCTGACCCACCTGCAGTTCGGGATTCCAGTTGACGCTGCAGATCTGCGACATACCAATAGGCAGCATGGCAACGAGGCCGTACTGCTCGGTCTCGATGATGGCGCAGGCGCGGGTTTCCACCATCTGGAAGCCGATATTGTTGGTGTAGTAGTAGAGCTTGCTCTCGTTGTCCCACTCGGTGTAGCCGCCGCCAGCCGACACGCCGGGGATGCGCCGCACCTCCTTGAGCACACCGTCAACGGGGCTGTGGAAGCGGTGGTAGCTGTTCACGTCGAGGAACGTGTGGGTGAGGGTGCCGCCGGCAAAGGCGTCTTTGTACTGGCTGTCCTGCCCGATGAGGGCGGCGATGTCTGAGAGTTTGGCTGTCTTGATTTGCAGGCCGGCGGGGTACTGCAGCTGGTTGTCGTCGCCGATGTGCCAGGTGCTGCCCACTTCGTCGTTGATGGCGCTCTTGGGCCATGAGTCGGCGGGAGCCACCACCTCGGTGTCGGCTATCGGGCGCATGGCGGGCGAAGCCAGCTTACGGGCAAAGAACTCGTTGTAGGTCTTCCACAGGTTGCCCTCGCCGTACCAGCCTTGGTCGAGGCCCCAGTCGGGGTCGTCCTTGACCATATTATAATAGGTGTCGTTCCAGCTCTCCTCAGTGTCGAGCCACTCGCCCCATGAGGAACTGTAGGTGGAGAGCCAGCTGGCAAAGGGCTCCACGAACTCTACGGTGGGGTAATAATAGTAGCGGCTCTTGAGCTCCTCCAGCGGCTGCTGCACCACGAACCAGAAGTAGCCGATGCCTTGGTCGGTGCGGCCGTAGAGCGACTGGCCGTAGTCGCCGGGGGCATTGTGGATCATCACGTCCCACGGCAGCTGGCGCACGTTCCACTCCACGAAGTCATAGAACTCGTCGAGCGTCTGGGCGGGGTTGTAGCGGCGGTCGGGGTTGATGGCAGCAGCCTGGGTGATGGACTGCGTGAGCAGGCGCTTCACTTCGGCATTGCTCTCGCACATGGCCACCAAGTCTCTGGCGGCGCGAGTGGTATAGGTGCGGCTTGGTTGCTGCTCATGTTCCGGTACGCCAAAATCCTCGTCGTCCACGCAAGCTGTGAACATACAGCTCGTCGCGAACAGCGCTACGCTCAGGACAAAATACAGTCGTTTCATCATTATTTAGCGGTGGTGAGGGTGACGCCGAAGGCCACGTAGGCGTTGCGGTGGTAGGGGTTGCTCGCCATCTGGATGAACAAGGGTAGCGAGAAGCGGTCGGTGATGTCGATGGACTTCGTGACTTTCAGCGTCACGTTGGTCAGACCAAAGCCGGTGGTGTTGTAGTAGGTGGTGGCGTAGGGAACGACGCCCACTTCGGCCTCCCAGTCGCAGGTAGCGAACTTGAACGGGCAACGCAGCTCCACGTAGGAGGAATAGGCGCGCTTGCCTTTGGTGTTCTCGCCGTCGGCACCTGCAAACATCGTCTGCCACGAGGCGCTGAAGGGACCGAAGTCGTAGCTGAGGAAGCCCTCGATGACGTGGTTCGTGCGGTGGTGGCTGCGGAAGAGGTAGCTCTCGTCGGCGGTGCCGTCCCAGTAGTCGGTGGCGCCGAAGCTCAGGTTGCCGAGGGTGTAGCCGAGGGTGATGTCCACCTCGCGCACGGCATCCTCGCTCGTGGTGCCGATGGCACCTTCTATGGTGAGGCTGAGGCCTTTCCAGCCGAGTTCAAGTTCGGGCAGGACGCTGGCCCGGCCAAGTTCCATACCACGCCAGATGTACTGGCTCACGAGATCTGCGCTGACGTTGGCTTCAGGCTTGTCCTGAGCCGCAACGGGCATGGCTGCCAGGAAGGCAGCTGCCAGGAATGTAAAAACGGTCTTTTTCATAATCGCTTACAAAGGTAGGCGATTTTTCTGATGTAGCCAAGTTTTTTACAAAAAACGTGACTTTCAGCACCTAAAAATTACCTTACACGGGGCAGGCAGATGTCCTCGCGCGTGAGAATACACAGCTGGCGCAGGTTATCCACATCCAGCTCCTCGCAGCGATGGGCGTGGTGGAGATAGATGTTCTCCAGCCATGTCTCCACGAAGCGGGCGTTGGCCCAGCGGTCGTCGCGGCGGTCGTAGGCATCGCGCAGGAACCAGCGGTATTTGGCCCAGCCCGAGCGGCTGAAATGATAACCGAAGGCGTGGACGCGGTTGAGCGTAATTTGCTCCAGCTGCTCGATGGTGAAGTCGTTGAAATTGAAGAGATTTGGGAAGCGCGATGTCAAGCCTATATTCTGGCGGATGAGTTTCTCCATGGGAGCCGCATAGCCGCAGAGCACCACGGCCAGGTCGCGCCATTCGGGGTCGGCCAGCTTGTTCATCATCATCGGCAGCACCATCTGTCCCGGGTCGTTGGGGTGTTGGGTACCAATGAGTTGATAGGCCTCGTCAACCATCAGCACGCCGCCGCGTGCAATCTGCAGCACGGCATCCACAGCCTTCTCCTCATCGCCCCAATGGGTGCCCACGAAGGTGCCTCGGTCGCAGACAACGACGTGCCCGTAGGTGAGGGCACCAGCCTGACGAAGGAGGGAACCGTAGAGCTTGCACACCGTACTCTTGCCCACGCCCGGGTTGCCGGTGAACAGGGCGTGGAGCGTCACCTGATGCGGGGCGGCGTTGGGGGCGAGGAGGGCGCGGCGCTGGTTGTAGCGCGTCATGGTCGTGAGGCGGCTAATCTGCTGCCGTATCTGCTGGCAGCCCACCAGCTGGTCGAAGTCCTGTTCGGGCGTGAGAGTGGGGTAGCGCACTTCCACACGGCGACACACATTGCATCTGCCCAGGATGTCGGGGTATTGCTCGTCCAGACTGTCGAAGACCTCCCTCAGATGGGTGTCAAATTGGTCGCGGAACAGCTCTTCTTCCGAGGCGTAGCTTTTCGTGGTATCGCTGTCTTCGGGCGGTCTCGGTTTCTCTTCTAACGGGTCTCTGTCGAAGCCGAGACCGTAAGCCGGATTCATCCAATCGTTTGTGTTGAGATCATCATCGACGTTGTCTTCGTTCTTGTCCTCGTTCTCGTCGGAATCCTGCGGCTCCGGTATAAACAGCGCGGAATTGGGGTCGTTCATCTTGCGCTTGATCTGCTGCAGAACCTCGTCTTCGAGTTCTTTTTTCGACATGGGGCTCCACAGGTACTCAACATAGGGCAGCTCGTGGTCGAGCTTCTCGAAGCAAGCCTGCATCTTCTTCAGCAGTTCGCGGCCGTCCAGCTTACGGGGCTCCTGAGTCGGATTGTTGTCTATCTCGTGGAGCTTGATGGGCGCCTCCTCGGGGTCGAGGTTCCCGATGGCTTTCACGTGCATGATGTTCAGGTCGGGCTCGATATCGTCGAGGTTGATCAGATGGGAGAACGACAGCAGCACGCCACGGATTTCAGGCATCGGACATCTGGCTTCCTCGCGCGACATGCAGAGCAGCTTCATCACCTGACGCAGGCGATAGACGGGGCTCACGCGGTGGGTCATCTCCGAGAACCAGAGCGGCTCCTCATCGTTGAAGGGTTCTTCGTCCATCAACTCGTCGGGGTAAGTGGCGACGGAGTCAATCATCACAACAACAACTTCATTATCAGAAATGTACAGGTAAATTCCATTGTGCTCGAAGACGCCTCGGAGAAAGGAACATTCACACATGAAGACGTCTTTCGTTTTCGCAAAGCGGTGCAGGAAGGGCCAGATGCTGGTTCTGCTCTGAGCCTCAAATTGTTTCATCAGTTCCATGGCAGTATTCTCGATAAGGGGTGACAAAAACAGCTGCCGACATAGTGTCAGCCGCTTGTAATTCTAAACGGTTTACGCTGAAGATTTAAGTGGTTATTTCACTTTTACGAGAAGATAGTTTTCGTTTCTTTTTGCGCTTTTTGCTGTGTTTTCTGGGGCAAATGTATGCCGATTTTATGATACTGCCAAATTATTTCAGTTTATTTTTTCAAATAGGTTAAAAAGCTGGTCGATAGAGTGACTTATTCCCACTCAATGGTGGCGGGTGGCTTGGAGGAGATATCGTAGCAGACGCGGTTGACGCCGCGGACATGGTTGATGATGTCGGTGGAAACGCGGGCCATGAAATCGTAGGGCAGGTGGGCCCAGTCGGCTGTCATGGCGTCCGTGGAGGTGACGGCGCGCAGGGCAACAGGATGCTCATAGGTGCGCTCATCGCCCATGACGCCCACGCTGCGCACGGTGGCCAGCAGGATGGCGCCTGCCTGCCACACCTTATTATATAATATCTCGCCGTCCTCGCACACGTATTCGCGCATGGCTCGGATGTAGATGTCGTCGGCCTCCTGAAGGATGCGCACGCGCTCGGGCGTGATATCGCCCAGAATGCGCACAGCAAGGCCGGGGCCGGGGAAGGGGTGGCGCGTAATCAGGTGCTCAGGCATCCCGAGCTGGCGGCCTACACGGCGCACCTCGTCCTTGAACAGCCACTTCAGGGGTTCGCACAGCTGCAGGTTCATCTCCTTGGGCAGGCCGCCTACGTTGTGGTGGCTCTTGATGACCTTGCCTGTGATGTTGAGGCTCTCGATGCGGTCGGGATAAATAGTTCCCTGGGCTAACCAGCGTGCGCCCTCAACCTTCTTGGCTTCGGCGTTGAACACCTCCACGAAGTCGCGGCCGATGATTTTGCGCTTCTGCTCAGGCTCTGTGATGCCTGCGAGGTCGGCGAAGAACTTTTCGGAGGCATCCACGCCGCGCACGTTGAGGCCGAGGCACTCGTAGTCGTGGAGCACATCGCGGAACTCGTTCTTGCGCAACATTCCGTGATCCACGAAGATACAGGTGAGGCGGTCGCCGATGGCACGGCTGATGAGCACGGCGGCCACGCTGCTGTCAACACCGCCCGAGAGGCCGAGGATGACGCGGTCGTTGCCCAGCTGCTGCTTCAGTTCGGCCACGGTGGTGTCCACAAAACTGGCGGCACTCCACTCCTGGCGACTGCCGCAGATATCAACCACGAAGTTCTTCAGCAGGAGCGAGCCCTGCGTGGTGTGGAACACCTCGGGGTGGAACTGAACGCCCCAAATGGAGTCGCCGCTCCAGTAAGCTGCATATTTCACGGATTCGGTGGAGGCGATGCTCTGGAACCCGTCGGGGATGGCGGTGATGGTGTCGCCGTGGCTCATCCACACCTGCGAACCTTCCTCGAAGCCGTGGAACAGCGGATTGTCGAAGTCGATGGAAGTGAGGTGCTGACGGCCGTACTCGCGCGAAGGAGCCGGCTCCACGCGCCCGCCCAGCGTGTGGCTCATGAATTGTGCACCATAGCAGATGCCCAGGATCGGGTAGCGCCCGCGAATCTGCGAGAGGTCGATCTTGAAGGCTTCGGGATCATAGACGCTGAAGGGCGAGTCGCTGAGGATGACGCCGATCACGTCGGGGTCGTCGGCGGGAAACTTGTTGTAGGGCAGAATCTCGCAGAAGGTATCGAGTTCGCGCACTCGGCGCCCGATGAGCTGTGTGGTCTGCGACCCAAAGTCGAGGATGATAATCTTTTGCATGAGCTATGAGTTGGGGGTGTTGATGAGTTTATAAGCTGGCGATGAAGGTTTCTGCCTCGGAAAGCAATTCTGCTTTGCCGGCATCCATGAAGCGGAAGTCGGGCTGCTCGTAGCCGATGAGCCGTTTCTCGCCGCAGATGTTCAGGTAGAAGGTGATGATGGAGAACTTGTCGGGCATGGAATCCATGAGCGGGAAGAGCTTCGGCGAGAACAGGTGGATGCCGGCAAAGGCTAAGGGTACGCCCAGTTGGCCTCGCTGATCGCCCGTCTGCGTGTTCTGCCATCCCACAAGGCGATGGGTGTCGGGGGTAAACTGCAACTGGCGGGGCGACTGGCGGGGCGACACCACGAGGGCGGCGTCGATGTCCCCTGCCTGCTCGTAGGCATCGTAGAAGGCCTGAATGTTGACGTTCGAGAGGATGTCTACGTTGTGAATGAACACGGGGTATTCCGGCTCGAAGAGTGGGGCTGCGTGTTTGATGCCGCCGCCGGTGTCGAGGAGCAAGTCGCGCTCGTCGCTGATGCGAATGTCCAGGCCGAAGTTGTGGTTGGCCGCAAGATCATCGATAATCTGTTGTCCGAAATGATGGATGTTGACAACGATGCGCTCAAAGCCTTCCGCCTTCAGGCGTAGGATGACGTGGTGCAACAGCGGGCGTCCGGCCATGGGCACAAGCGCCTTGGGCATTGTATCGGTGTAGGGGCGCAGGCGCGTTCCGAGGCCTGCCGCCAGAATCATGGCTTGTTTCATGCCGCAAATGTACGGATTTTCATTGAATATGCCAATGATTCGTACTTGAAAAGACTCTTTTTTCTTTTTTTCTTTGTCAGTTCATCGAAAAAGGGTAACTTTGCCGACGCAAAACACCATTTACACCTATAAAAATACAATTATCATCATGAAAATCTCAAAGATTGAACACCTCGGCATCGCCGTTCAGAGCATCGACGAAGTTCTGCCGTATTTCGAGAATGTCCTTGGCCTCAAGTGCTACAAGACGGAGGTCGTTGAAGACCAGAAAGTGAAGACCGCTTTCCTCAAGGTTGGCGAAGTGAAGTTGGAACTCCTGGAGCCCACCTGCCCCGAAAGCACGATTCAGAAGTGGCTCGACAAGGGTAACAAGGGTATTCACCACATGGCATTCTGCATCGAGGACGGCGTGGCCAACGCTCTGGCTGAGGTCAGCGAGAAGGGCATCCGCCTCATCGACGAGGCTCCCCGCAAGGGCGCCGATGGTCTGCAGATTGCTTTCCTGCACCCGAAATCAACGGTTGGTATTCTTACCGAGCTGTGCGAGGATCCTTCTTAAGTTCCTCTTTCCACTCGGCGTAGTCGTGGACATAGCCCGTGGAGTCGTAAGGCTCCGATGCGGCTACCAGACACACCGTGCCAGGCGCGAAGTTGCGCAACTGACACCATACGACGGCTGGAATCAGCACACCCACACATGGCAGCT
>JAEEGL014013312.1_pt1 | contig 10447 bp, 5 predicted proteins | sample 9134231 | NCBI WGS metagenome assembly JAEEGL01 (sample SAMN16246548, study PRJNA631951) | gut metagenome | biome: gut microbiome; feature: rumen; material: fiber-attached | host: Bos | place: Iran: Karaj | collected 2018-10 | reverse complement strand
AGCGCACGCTCCTTGAGCTCGTACGCCGAGATGTCCCCCTCCACCACCACCAGTCCAAGATGCGGCGCCGTCCCGCCCATGCGCATCGCCGCCACCCATCCACCTTCGCCGCCAGGCCACACGTGCGCATGGCAGCGACGGGCCAAATGTTCGCGAATATTCCAAAGATAATTGTCGTTGAATGGTGTATGTATGTCGATATCGGCGAGCCTTACCGCCGCAGTCGACACGTTGGCGAACTCATAGCTCTCAAAGAGAACCGTGCCATCGCCTTCGAGGCTTCTCCTTACCCGCACTTCCAGCCCATGGCAGGGACGATAGACATAGCATCGCCCATTCTCCGCGGAATCGCACGAATCGGCCTGCGCCCATTTCGCCAGCCGCCCGTCCACCTTTACACTGCCGCTCCCCCATGCGTACTCGGAGCCTATCCACTTGTACTGGACGTCAGGAGCAAGAACCCAGTTCATGCCGGTGGAGTCTCCGGCAACCGAAATGTTCGTCACGCAACCGCCGGAATTGCATGAGAAGCAAATCCGTCCTGTCTCATCATTGCCAGCCATCCCCGTTTGAATCAGCAAGGATTGCGCAACCACCACACCTCCTCGAAAACCAGTTGTCATGCACATGGATTCCCCCCTAAATCCCCACCAGTCGCCGGAATAGAATAGAGCGCATCTCGTCGGATGTCGGCGGCTTCGCATGCGGCAGTGTCGACGACAATGGTCTCCAGCGGCGCAAGTGTCCGCGTCTCGACGCGACTGTCGAGGTGGGTGATGACAAGGTCGGACGGTTCGCGCCGCCAGTTGGACGCGAAGCCGATGCGTTCGCCCTTCGCGTTCTCCCAGAACGAAACAAGTATCTCGTGCGTGTCGATGGAAAGATCATACCACGCATCCTTGTGGGTTATGCGCGCCGAATGCGATTCGCATTTCAGGAACGGGCGAATCATCCGGCCTTCCAGGAGGAATGACGGATATCGCTTGCGGAGATCATTCAAGCGCCGTACGAGCGCAACCAGGGCGTCCTGGTCCAGCTCGTCCTCGTCCCACGGAACGCCCCATGCCGATGCGAGCCTGCCGTCAGCCCCGAGAATCACAGACATCATCTCGCCGTAGTGGAAAGCACGCATCCAGCGGTAGAAGGGATCGCAATGGCGTGCGTAGCACATGTTCCCCGAGAAGTTGCACATCCATTCGTGGAAAACGAAGGAGTTTCCCGGCACGGGCTTCCCGAAGTAGATGGTTATTCCTGCTCGCGAGTCGTTGTAGAAGAGGTTCGGTACATAGGGCGTCGCGGCTGCGCCCTCGCATCCCAGCGTCATCTCCGCCCCGCACTCCCGTATCGTATCGAGAAGCCGCCGCTGCAGGGCGAGCATGGCGTCTGTCGCCCACGCGCCGGGAACCGGCGGATGGCGGTGGTGTCTTGCGTAGCAGGAAAGCCACCCACCGCCGATGTTCTGGTCGAAAAACTGGCAGTAGTCGATTCCGAAGCGCGCGATCTTGCGCAGTTCGTCGTCCAGCGTCCGCGCAGTCCATTCCTCGGTCAGACACATGTCGTAGCCGAGACGCTGCCCCATCGGATGATTGCAAATGGAGGCGGCAATCTCGCCTTTTGGGCCGCGAATCATGTGGCGTCCGAGGCCTTCGTCCTCGCACTTCTGCTCTTGCGTGTAGCCGACGTCGATACAGCTCACTTGCGTCCAGGCCGTTCCGGAGCAATACACGCCGAGGAGATCGCCCCTGGCGTGGAGCGCGTCGCGCAGTGTCGCCAGTCCGTCCTCGCCGCCCAGCGGCGGCCACACGTAGGGCGGAGCCCACGGTGCCGTTCCCTCCCAGTGCATGAGGAGGGCCATGATCTTCGAGTCGAAGAGCCTCCCGTACTTCTCCAGCGTCGGCATCGCGTTGGTGAACGGGAAGTAGCCGTTTGGCTTCATCTCCCCGTGGTCCATGCCCTCGCCTTGCACAGGGTAGATGACATTGACCGGTGAGTCGAACTCCCAAGCCGGGCGTTCTGGCTGGTGATCAAATCCCGGAAGCGTCCGCACCCAGTCTCGATAGATTTCGCAGGCCTCCATCCAGCCGCCCGCGTAGGGACGGAGCAGGTAGTGGAAGGCGGGGCGCCACGCGCCGTCGGCGTCAAGGTCGCCGCAGAAGGTCTGGAGCGACAGGCGGACGCAGTCGTCGCCGACACGCTCCCATTCAACGCCCTTGGGTGTGTGGCGCGAATCGACCGCCGAAAAGTAGACGCCTCTCCCTTCCCCGTAGGCCGCAAGGAACTGCATCTGGCAGAATTCGGGGTAGAGCGATCCCATGCCCGTGTTGCGCGGCGTGTAGCCAAGCGGCTTGTAGGCGAAGAACGCCCCCTTCCCGCGCCGCGTGAAATCGGTCACCTCGCATCCGTCCCAATACGGCCAGTAGAGCGCGCGGTCCTCGGCGATGCAGACTTGCGGCCCGTCGAACCATTCCAGGAGCATTCCCGCCGGAATGCCCTCGACGCACGGCGTGAAGCAAAAACCTCCGCCGGGATCGGCTGCGATTTCCATGCGGACGCGAAGCCCATTCGCGTGGCGCCATTCGAGACGGATGCCCATGTGCGTGAAGGAAAACGCCGATGACGCGAGCCTCGTCGGCTCGCCTGCACCGTCCAGCAGCTGCAGCGTGAAAGCCTCGCGGGCCGGGGCGACGCGCTCCGCGCCGCCCGGCCCCGTCAGCGACAGCACCGCGCCGTTTGCGGCGGAGAGGCGGAGTGTTGCGCCGTTGTCGCCATTGAAGACGAGACCTGCGGAGATCTCGGGAAGTTGCGCTGGGGATGCTGTCATGGGTGTCTTTTCCAAAGGGGGGATGACGGATTCAAACGCAGCCGCAATCCCGCTGTTCCTTCCCGAGAAGGGGGCTCACTATCTCATTTTGAGGAAGGTCCCATCGTTGGGTATGTCGATCCGGGCGCTGAGCGACGAGGCGCCCGAGAGCGCCACGGTCCAGACGCCGCTCGTGAGCCGGAACGACGGTGTCAGCGACCCCGTTCCGACGCACGCGACTGCCGTTTCGGCACTCGTCGGCGAGGTGAAGGTTAGCACGGAGGCCGCCACCGGGTCAAAGCCCCAGTCGTCGCCCGAGTAGGCGAAAGGAAGGAACTTCAGCGCCGTCTTCATCCGGCGGTCCGGACCGGTCTGGGCGGTTTCCAGCGGGAAAACCGCGCCGTCAGCGCCGCAGACGCAGTCGCCGTCCGCCACGTCGAGGCGGTAGAGTCCACCGCCAAGCGAGGCCAGCACGCAGCCATCGGGGATTTCAAGCGCGTCGAGCAGTCCGTCCGCCCCGCACGGCCTGAAGACATAGCCCACGCCCGCGTCGAGGTCGGCGAGTTCGTCCTCGTCCACGATTTTCGCGGGGTCGGTGACCGTGCCCGCGCCCTGCGCCGAGGCGGGATACCGTGCCGTGAAGACCGCAGAGCCTTCAAGCGAGTTGGCGAGCGTCCAGGCGCCGCCAGACGCGGCCGTCCAACTACAGGTTCCGGCGGCGGCCGCGGCGGAGACGAGGGTGGTCTTCGTGCCGTCCGGTGCCTTTTCGGTCAGCGTCGCCCCGGCGGCGTAGGGCAGCGCGACCGCGCCCGTCGCCCTGCGGTACGCAAGCGTATCGAGGTCGAACGCGGCCTTTTCGGACTCCGGCACCTCGTAGGCAAGCACGGCCCCTGCGGCGGGAACCGGCGCATTGGTCCAGATCGCGCAGCCGTAGGGCTCGAGTTCAAGCGACAGGCCATTCCGTGCGCAGCCGAAGCCGAAGGGCATTTCCCGATTCGGAGTGTCGGCCCACGGCAGGGACGCCGTCGCCGACCGGTCCGCGATGTTCACGGCGATGACGACCTCGCCTTTCGGCGAGACGAAGCGCGAGAAGCAGACATCGCCCTCGCGCCTCCGCTCCGGCTCGACGCCCCAGAGCATCGGCGCCAGTGCGGTCGTGCCGCGGATCATCTCGGCGTAGACGGGCCATTCCTGCGCTTCCTTCATCGGCCCGTAGGCCCACCAGAAGACCATGCGGACGCCGCACGCGAGGGTCTGGAGCGTCATGTTGCGGATTTCGCACTCCATCGGCCCGCGCGAGATGAAGGGCTGGCCAAAGCTCTGGAGTACGTTCCCGACCGAGACATCCGTCCCCATGGCGGCGAAGGAGCGGTCGATCCAGTCCGTCACCATCCCCAGCGAACTGTTCGGCACGGGGTACGGATCCGGCGCGAAGGCGTCCGCCGTGCCCGCCCAGAGCCCGAACATCAGCGGGCTGTTGTCCGCCCCCACTACGGGATGGTTCGGGTCGATCTCGTGGATGATTTCGCGGGCCTTCCGCAGCGTGGCGGGCGACGTGGCCGTCCCGCTCGGCTCGTCCGCCGTGTACCAGGCCATCAGGGCCGGATGGTCCTTGAGCGACGAGACGAAGAGCCGGAGCGCGTCGTAGTCCTCCTTGCCCCGGAAGAAGTTGCAGACGTGGAGCATGAGGTAGGCGCCGCGCTCGTGCAGAAGATCGAGCGTCTGGATGTTGTCGGCGACGGTCTTGGCGGACCCCTCCTGGTCGCTTCCCGTGACCTCGGCGTTGATGCCGAGGGCCGTCATCTCCTCGAATGTCGAGGCGGAGGCGAGGTAGACGACGCGCGGGAAAAACGGCTCGCCGTCCTTGCGCCACCAGCCCTTTCCGTCGATTTCGAACTTCGTCGGGACGCCGAGCGGCGCCTCGCGGCGGAAGGCCGCCGTGCGCTGTGTCTCGGGCCGCCCCCTCGCCTGGACGGAGAGTGTATAGCCGCCGAGCGCCGCCGGAACGGGGAGCGAAAGGCGCATCCGCGCGTCGACCGTCGCGACGCCGCCGGCGACGGCCGAGCCCGCCGCGTCCGCGATCGACCACTCGAATTCCTCAACCGCCGGCTCGATGCGGCAAACGCACTGCACCTCCATCGTCTCCTCGGTGCGGAAAACTGGCTGGACAAGCTCGATCTTCAGCGCATCGCGGTCCTCGTCGGGAATCTGCACGGCCAGCAGCTGCCGCCCCAGGCTCGCGCCGTCCATCCGCCAGTCCACCTCAGCGAGATACCATCCCGCCGCAAGCGGCTCCTCGCTAAGCGACGCCGCGTTCTCGGGATCGACGTCCACGACAGCGGCGTAGGGCGTCCCCCCGCTGGCGAACTGCAGGCTGCTGTCCGCCGGGAGGAACGTGACGCGCGCCTGGGTTCTGCGGGCGGCCGGCGCCGCGCCCGCCTGCATCAGGTACTCGAACGACGGCGGGTTGGCGTTGAGCTGCCGGTGGTTCAGGCCGAAGCTCGGCCGCGCCTCCGCCCCGCCCAGGACGAGTCGTCCGAAGCGGTCCGGCTGGTGGAAAGACCCGTAGAGCGGCGCCCAGGTCGTCAGCTCGCCGTGCGACCCGGCGAAACGCGTGAAGTTGGCATGGAAAACCATGCCCTCCTCCGGCGTGATGCCAAGCTCGCTCCAGGGCAGCGCAATCTCCAGCTCCCAGCGGTCCGCGTGCTTCGAGACGGGCGAGGACCAGTTCGCGTTCCAGGAGCGGTCGTCCAGGGACTCCCCGCCGGGCCAGGCGGCCCGCGAATCGTACTGCACGCCCGACGCGTTGACGGCCAAATGCCAGTAGGGCGGCTCCATGCCGCCGGGCCGGAGGAACACCTCGATGCAGTTGTCGCGGAAGATGTCCGCGTCGCGCACCGTCTCAAGGGTCTCCAGCTCGCCGATCCGGATGTCGTAGCACTTGAAGCCGAGGTAGAGGTTTTCGGCATCGTAGGCGACGGCGACGTAGGTCGGCTGGCTCGGCGTCTCCGCCGTGTTGTGCATGTTGAAGTTGCCCGCCCAGGAGGCGTTCGCCCACGCCTCCTCGCCGAGGACGCCGTCCACCGCCACAGCGCCGGCCGGAACGGCCCGTGCCGACAGCTCCGGACACGGCGGGCGCGAGCCCGGACGCCCTTCCAGCACGATCTGGAAGAGGCAGCCGCCTGCGCCGCCGGAGCCCGTCCAGTGTTCGCTTCGGAGGTAGAACGTTTCCGCGCCGTCGAGGAAGCTGGCGACATCGAGACTGATCCATCCCAGGTTCGGCAGGCCGATGTATTCCCGGTCCACGACGGCGAAGACCCGCCAGTTCGCGCCGTCGCGGCTGAGCGAGACTTTGTAGGAGTTGCCGATCCGGACGCGTACCGTCTCCACCGTCGCGTCGCCCGTGTCGAAGCGGTAGGCGACGACGCGCGCCCCGTCCGTGGTGCGGCACTGGAGCGAGATGTCGTAGTACGCCGTGTTCTCGACAATGTAGCTGCGCTCCCGCGGCGAGTTGTCCACGGGGAGGTCGAGCAGCGTGTCGCCGCGGGCGAATGACGCGGCGAGGGCAAGCAGCGCGGCAAGCGCCGCGAAGGGACGTTTCGTGGTCATGGTTAGGGTTCCCTGTTGCGAGGTGGATTGTCGGGGCGTGGGCGGCTCGCCCGCGGAATGGTCGAATTCACGCCATTCATGCCATTCACGGTTTGGAAATGCGGTTTCCGATCGGTCCGCCCGGAGGTCGGACCCTACCGAATGAGGATACTTGTCGCCCTTGCGGCGATGTCGAGGTAGGCGGTGAGCGGCGTCACGCCGTTGCCCGACAGCGCCACGGTCCAGACTCCCGTCGAGAGCCGGAACGACGGCGTCATGACGTCCGTCCCAGTGCACGCGACATCCCTGTCCACGCCCGACGGCGAGGTGAAGGTCAGCGTCGAGTCTGCCGCCGGGGCGAAGCGCCAGTCATCGCCCGAATAGGCGATGGGGAGGATCGTCCGACCCGACGTAACCCGGCGGTCCGGCCCCGTCTCCACGGTGTCGAGCTCGAAGTCCGGGCCGACGGTGCCGTAGACGAAGTCGCCGTCAGCCACGTCCAGGCGGTAGAGACCGTTGCCGAGCGAGGACAGGATGCAGCCGTCGGGAAGAGCCAGCGAGTCGATCAGCCCGTCCGCGCCGCAGGGCCGGAAGACGTAGCCCACGCCTGCGCCGAGGTCGATGAGTTCGTCCTCGTCCACGATCTTCGCGGGATTCGAGAGAGTGCCCGCGCCGTGCGTCGCGGCGGGGTACCTCACCGTGAAGACCGTCGTGCCTTCGAGGGTGTTGGCGAGCGTCCAGGCGCCGCCCGCCGCGCCCGTCCAGCTGTAGGTCCCGGCGGCGGAAGCGGCGGAGACGAGGGTGGTCTCCGTGCCGTCCGGTGCCTTTTCGGTCAGCGTCGCTCCGGCTGCATAGGGCAGCGAGACCGCGCCCGTCGCCTTGTGTGTCGCGAAGGTGTCGAGTTCGAATGCGGCCTCCTCGGCCGTCGGCACCTCGTAGACAAGCGTCGTTGCGTCCGCCAAAGCCGAGGTCGTCCCTGCGGCGGCCACCAACGCAATCAGGATGGCAAGTTTTCGCTTCATGGCAGGTGTCCTTACCGTTTGGGGTTGTCTGCCGCTACGGCGCCATGTTGCGAAATGACACGCGGAAGCCGATCAGGTCGTTGCCGTCAGAGCAACCCCAGGCAGTTCTGTGGGAGGCCCTGTGACCTTCGTCTCCTTCAACCAGAGCCCATGCCGTCCACTTCATTAGATAGCTGGTGGACCCGGAAGCGAAGGGTGCGGGCGTGAATGCGTCCGGAACCGCGGTCAAATCGGAAGCGAGCAGGTCGTTGCCATCCCGAAACATCTTCATGATGTTGCCCGTTGTGTCGAAGAGCCCCCAGACGTTGGAATGTCCCTTCGCCGCAACGTCCGGCATCGATGGAGTTGACGCGCTCTGGTAGACATAGTAACTGGCCCAGGCGTCTGGATAAAGGGAACTGTCAACCTCCCAGTAGCCCCAATCCGGGTGATTGCCATTCCAGAAGTAGCGCCCGGTCACGCCCGCGCGGTCGGCGATCTCGTGCATGACCGAGGTGGGCAGGTCGAATCCGCGGAGTCCCGAAAGCGCGTTCAGCCGCTCGAAGACCGAGCCGCTGGACGCATTGGAACCAAGGGTGGTTGCCGGCGAGGCGGAAGCGCGTAACGTGTTCCAGCTGATGTTGCCCTGGGGACGCAGGGCGGTCGATGCGGTCTGTCCCATGATCTTGCGGTATTGGGCGACGGTCATGTCGAAGACGCCGATGAAGTAGTCGGCGGCGGTCGTCCAGTTCGTCGGCTGGTTGTAGGTGTAGTCGGCGTGCCCCGTGGGGTATCCGGCGGAGTAGATGGCGTCGGCGGTGGCCGTGCGCGGGATGCGGCGGAGAACGAGGCGGTCGGTCTTGTAGAGGTCGGTGTTGTAGCGGGCGTTAGAGGCGGTCGGCACTGCCGTGGGGATATCGGATTCTTCGAGCCCGTCGAAGGCGAAGGCGCCGGTGTCGAGGTCGACGATCATGTAGTAGCCGCTCGTGCGGTAGAGCTTCGCGCCCATCCTGCAGTCCGCCGCGCGGACGCCGGCGGGCGCGTTCGTCCATGTGACGGTGTGGGTGCCGGAGACAGTCTTGGCGATGATGTCCTTCGAGCCGTCGATGGTGTACTCGGTTCCTTCGACAGTGGCGGTGAAGACGATCTTGTAGTAGTCGAACGCGGCGAGGTCGGTGCCGTCGCCGACCGTGTAGGTGATGTCCACCTTGTTGTTCCAGGGCCAGCGCTGGGCGACGCTGTCGATGGTGACGGTGGGCGTGGCGAGGACGCCCTGCGCAAGCACGGCCGCAAAGCCGAGCGTGAGGGATGTCTGAATGAGTTTCATGGTGGCTCCTTGTGGGGTGGGTTCGGATGTGGCTCGGAGGGGCGCGGACTTCGCGCTTCTCGCCGTGTGCGCTTCACCCTACCGCCATACCGAATTTCCCTACAACAAAAAAAGTGGAGGATGGACGTTATAGGGACGTTATGCTCCCCGGCACCGCCTCAGAACGTCTCGCCGCGGCGCCAGACCGAGCCGAGGGTCATGCCCGCCGGGAAGCGGCTGTTGGCGAGGTAGTCGCGGATGCCCGCCGCGAGCTGGGCGCCGTGGCGTTCGGCGTCCATCTCCAGACGCGTGAGCGGCTTCTCCCAGACGGGGCCATGGCCCTTGTTGGCGTGGGCGACGACGGCCACGTCCTCGGGGATGCGCAGCCCGAGGTCCCTCATGCCGATGAGGCCGCCCTGTGCGCAGTAGTCGTCCGTGAAGAGGACGACGTCCGGGAGGGGGCGCGACGCGGCCATCCGGGCGGCGAACCAGTCGCGCACGGCGGCGAGGGTGCTCTGGGCGACGGCTTCCGGATTGCCGGGATTCTCGATCTGCAGCGTATCGACGGCGATTCCCGAGATGTCCAGCATCTCGGTGACGTCGTAGGGGTTGGGGACCCCCAGCACCTGCAGGACGAATCGGACGCCCGCGCGGACGCAGGCTTTGGCGAAGTCGGGCAGGGCCATGCCGGTCCACATGTTGACCGTGCCGATGCAGTTCGGGGCCGTCGAGACGAGGCGCTTGCGGCCGTCGTAGAGGCAGAGGAAGGGCCATCCCGCCTCCTCGATGAGACGCCTGGAGCGGGGCTTGGCGCCGATTTCGATCACGAGGTCCCAGCGCTCCTTGAGCGATTCGGCGAGCTGGACGGAGGCGTTCGCGTCGCGCGCACTGCAGACCGACGACATGGACACGCCGGGACGTCCGCTGGAGAGGCTGCCCCGGACAGTCGAGAGGAGCTGGTCGTAGTAGTAGCAGTAGTACAGCTCGCAGGTGTAGAAGAGGACGCGGTAGCGGGTCATGGTGCTTAGACCGCGTCTAACGACAACGGAGCCGACATGGCGCTTCGGCGTGGTCCATCCCTCGGCGGCGAGGGCTGCAAGGGCTCGGCGCGCGGTCTTCTCACCGACGCTTGCCGCCGCGGCGAGCTCGCGGGCTCCGGGCAGCACGGCACCGTTCCCGTACTCGCCTTGCAGAATCGCCGACTTCAGCCATTCGGCGAGCTGGTGCGAAAGGAGGACCCTTCCCGATCTGTCGAGTTGGATTCGCAGGCTCTCGCATTCCCCTTTGCGTCCGCCAACGGACTTCGTCGACGGAGCGGCGTTGGATTCGCAGAAGGGCATGTCTTTCATGGGGCCATTCTACCATTCCGCCCCGCGCCGCGCAATTGGGGCAACACGCCCACCTACATCGGCATCTCGTCGATCAGCTCGCAGCGGGCCATCTTCGGGCCGCGATACTGCACAAGGACAAGGTGCAGCGTCGTGCCCTTCGGACCGGACGCAGGGGCCTGTCACTCGATGTTCTGCACCTGCTCGCGGAAGGCTTCGAGCTCCGCCTTGAAGCGCACGACGACGGCGGAGACGGCCGCGTCGTTCGCCTTGTTGCCGAGCGTGTTGATCTCGCGGTGGAACTCCTGGCAGAGGAAGTCGAGCGCCCGGCCGCAGGGCTCGGAGCCGGCGAAGAGCGCATCCGCCTGGACGAAATGGCTCTCCAGGCGGGCCAGCTCCTCGGAGACGTCGCACCGGTCCGCGT
>JAEEGL013187351.1_pt1 | contig 10447 bp, 12 predicted proteins | sample 9134231 | NCBI WGS metagenome assembly JAEEGL01 (sample SAMN16246548, study PRJNA631951) | gut metagenome | biome: gut microbiome; feature: rumen; material: fiber-attached | host: Bos | place: Iran: Karaj | collected 2018-10 | reverse complement strand
CTTTTCCGCCGGAATAGGTTACATAGTGTTTAACACCGTCTATATCGACAACAACATGATATTTATTGCTGTTTGTGTAATCTCTGCCAGAGCCGCAGGCAAGGAAAGGATTGTCATAATGCGGCTGGATAAGAATATTTCCCTGGTAGTCAAGCAGACCGTATTTATTTGTGGTTGCCGACTTGAAGCAGCAGAAATACTCGTTGAGGTAATTGATTTCGGAGCAATCGGCAAAACCGGTGTTTTTCCACTGATATTCGACATCGGAAGTATTCGCCGTGCTGACCTGTGCATCGGGATTGTCTTTCTTTTTGCCCGCCGCCTTGGCTATGCCTGTGATAATAAGAATAATCGCAATCAGCGCAACAAGGATAATTCCCGCTTTTTTCAAATCAATCTTTTTGAAATCGAAGTTTTTGAAGAAATCAAGAACACCTGCGACACTGAAGCCTTTGCCGGATGAAGCCGGTTTTTCTACCGGAGTATCGACAAACCTGTCAAAATCTATTTCCTCATCCGACGGAGTTTTGTCCGCGGCGGAATTTGTGTTTACGGGAACGGACGGCTCGGAACTGATGTTTTTGAAAAACTCTCCCTTCGAGGCGGGAACCGTTACCGGAGCTCTGCTGTTTTCCACCTCTTTGAAGGTGTTGTACTTATCGATAACATAAGAGAAGATTTCTCTTACCGCAGACGGATCGATTGCAGTGGTCTCCATCTCTCTCTTGAAAATCCTGTTGAGAACGGGATAAGGGCTCTCGGGATTTTCCGAAGGTTCTCCGCTGCCGCATTTTGAGAAAATAATTTCCTTTGCCTTGGCAAGAACGGCATTGGCTGAACTCTCCGAAATATTGAGATATCTCGAAAGAGGCCCGATAGGCATTCCGCTGTAATAGTGAAGAATAACCGTGCTGCGAAGCTCGGGGCTCAGTTCGGAAACGGCGTCGAGAGCGGCGGCTGTCTTTCTGACATCGGTGTAAACATCCTCCGACAGGAATTCAAGCGTGCTTTCGGGAACATCCGCAACCGCGTCGCCGAATGTGAACTTGCGTCCTTCCTTATATACTGCGGCAATATTCTGCCTCATAAATATTTCAAAAGCGTCGGGCTTCTTCAGGCGAGCGATTGTGCAGAACACTCTTGCGTAAGCGTTTTTGGTAATGTCAACTGCTTCGTCCGCATCGCCGCAGAGTTTCAAGGCAAGATAATAGGATGACTTCAGCGTTTTGGCATAAAGCTTACCCATGGCATCCGTATCGCCCTGAGAGGCGGCATTGACATAGCGAATCATATCTTCGCTCACAGTACATTCACTCCAATCTTATAAATATAATAATTAATTAATGACAATTGATTTTAAACTATATTTTGGGTTTTGTCAAGACTTTACAACAATATGTTGATTTTTTTAAAAGTTTGTTATAAAATAGTACACAAATACGTCGAGGAAAAGAGAATTGATATGAGTTATCTGTTTGATATTCACGTTCACACAAAAGAATCAAGCTGCTGCGGCGAGGTTCCCGCCGCGCAGGTTGTTGAGAGATATAAGAAGCTCGGATATGACGGAATATGCGTCACCGACCACATGAACCTTCACAATATCAGAAAACACGGCAGCACTTACGAAGAAGGCGCGCGTGTTTTTCTCAGCGGATACCGCGCGGCAAAAGCCGCGGCAGGTGACAGTTTCAAGGTTCTGCTCGGTATGGAGATAAGATTTCTCGACTTTGACAACGACTATCTCGTGTTCGGATTTGACGAGGATTTCATATTCACGAGGAATTTTGCCGAATTTAAGGAACTTGAGGAATTTCGTCCTTTTGCTCTCGAAAACCATCTGACCGTGTTTCAGGCGCATCCTTTCCGCAACAACATCGCCGTCGTCAGTCCTTCCCTGCTCGACGGTATGGAAGTATATAACGGACACGGCGGTCACGACTCAAGAAACGATATCGCGTACCGGTGGGCGGAAAAATACGGTCTGCGCATGTCTTCGGCTTCGGATTTTCACCGCGAAACCGGGATGGAGCCGGGCGGAATCTATCTGGACAGGATGCCCGGGGATTCAGCCGACCTCGCAAAAATGCTGCTGAATAATGAATATAAACTCAAGACATTTGTTAAATAAAAAAACGGGACTTGCCTGTTGGCAAGTCCCTTATTTTTGCGGCCATCCGCCCTTACTTTACCATCTGTTTTCAACGTACTCGCAAAACGCGTACATATCCTTGATTTCAAGAACGGTTCCGTCTTCAAGCGTTGCGGTGCCGCTCCAGAGTCCGTGAACCTGATGACTGTGCATTCTCATTGCGAGAACATTCAGATCGGAATGATGATCGAAGAACGGTTTCATAGTCATATCGAATTTTCCGTCTTCGGAAACAAAATGCCACGGCTCCATATATTTGTCAGGTTTCGGGAAAGTCTCAACGTCAACCGCCCCGAATTTATGCGCCTTTCCGTCATAGAAAATGCAGGTCTCTGTGGCGTTGCTCTCATTGCCGATGCCCCAGGTTATTTCAAAACCGAAAATATGCTTCTGACCGTCGGGGCCGGTGATATAAGCAGAACCGTTGCCCCAATACCAGACAAGACTGTAAGGAGTGTCAACCCTGCCCCAGTCAAGCACGCAGAAAGTATCTTCCTTTGAAAGCTCTATTTTCTCGTTTCCGAATTTGAAATATCCCTCGCAAGGCATTGAATTCTGCTTTGTGGTCATAAAGTATCTGTCAGGGAAACCGTCAAACGGAAGAACCGTCGTAATATTCTCAAGCCCCGGAAGAATATCCATTGTGAATTTCGCTTCGACATCACCCATGGAGAAATAAAGATTTCTGACGGTTTCTTTTGTGTCGGCTTCAAAAACGGCTTTGCCGATTTCAAGGTGAACATAATTCGGAACATCGCCCTTGGGAGGAAGAACATATTTATCTTTGCCTCCGAGGAAGGGACTCATAACGCTTTTAACAGTTTTACCGTTCTTCAGATCAACGATAACCGCGGAGGTATAACCGCCGAGTGAAATATTGGCGAAACTTATCTGAACCATATAGCGGCCGTTGGAAATCTGATAGAAATCCCATTCCTTGCGGCGGAGTTCTTTCTTTACGCTCTTGCGGTCATAGTCAAAAACATTGTGTCTTGCCCAGCCGCTCGCAAGAAGCGTTCCGTCGTTACCGAGAAGGCGTGTGGGTTCAGTATATTCCTTCTGAGCGCTTTTCCATTTTCCTTCCATCCAACTGACATAGGTTTTATCCATCATTATCCCTCCGGAATGAATATTTACCGTAACACGGTCTATATTATAATTATTACAGAGAAGAACGCGATAGTCAAGAATAATATTGAAAAAAACTACTCATTTGAATATTTTTTTGCGGCGTTATACAGTTCTATAATATCATCCCTGGAAAAAGCCCTGCCGTCCCTGTAAGAGGCAACAAAATCGGAAAAAGATCCCCCGAAATACTCCTCGACGAATAATCTTGCTTTATTATGCAGAAACTCGTGCTTTGTAACAAGGGATATGATTATACTTTTTTCATTGGTGAAAATACCTTTTTCGCACAGTGATTTGAGTACGGTATAAGTAGTGGATTTCTTCCAGCCGAACTTCTCCGAGCAGATTTCCACAACCCTGCCGGATTTGACAGGTTCGTTGTCCCACAAGACTTCGGCAAACCTCAATTCGGACCTTGAAAGTGAAAAATCAGCCATATCAGACACCTCCGGAATTTGGTCTAACGATTATAGACTAATTTAGTCTATCATTTATAGACTTTTTTGTCAAGTTCAATTTTTTTGTCCCGATTCTGACTGAATCCGGAAATTTTGAAATCATTTCCATTTTCACTTGCAAAATTTATTCAACACAAAATGCATACTTTTTGTGAGTTATTTTCTATTTTGACATCATTTTTTGAGGTAAAGTGAAAATCTTTACATTTATTTTTCTTTTTCGGAATTATTTTTGCAGGGTTTTTCACATTTTTCACAGAGTTTTTCACTTGTGTAAGTTTTGCCGCTTTACAACTTTTGTCTGCAAAGTATTTGTACTTTACATATCTTCCTTAATGAATAAAAACCGGACATTCGTGCAAGAATGCCCGGTTTTTGCAATTTTAAATTCAGAATACCCTTTTTCCGCCCACATAGGTGCACTCCACAGCCGAAAATGACGTGTCAACGATAATAAAATCGGCTTTTTTGCCCGGAGATATGCTGCCTGTGCTCTTATCCTCCCCGATAACGCGGGCGGGATTGATTGTAACGCTCCTGATTGCCTGCTCCTCGGGTATGCCGAATGACAGCAGGTTTTTAAACTCCTCAAACAGATTCGCACAGGAGCCGGCAAGCGTGCCGTCGGGAAGCCGCACAGCGCCGTTTTTCTTTACAACCGCCTGACCGCCGAGACAGTAATCGCCGTCAGGCAATCCCGCTGCCATGGTCGAATCGCTGATTACAACCGTTCTGTCATATCCGAGCTGGCGGAAAGCGATTCTCAGTGAAGCCTCGGAAATATGTACTCCGTCGCTGATAAGCTCCGCGGTGACTTTATCGCTGTCAAATACCGCTCCGACAAGACCGGGCTCCCTGGAGCCGAGTCCTCTCATCGCGTTAAAAAGATGTGTGCAGTGCGTAATACCGTTTTTAAAGGCGTTCATTGCCGTTTCATAATCTGCGTCTGTGTGAGCCGCCGAAACGGTACATACGCGTGATACTCTGCGGATAAACTCGTCCGCTCCGTTAATTTCGGGAGCTATATCTATTATTTTTATTTTACTTATATTATTTAATTCATTAAACAATTCAATATCGGGCGGCAGAATGTTTCTTTCATCCTGCGCTCCTTTACGCGAGGGAGAGATGAAAGGACCTTCGGCGTTTATACCCGCGATTCTCGCTCCGGGTTCCCTGCCCGCGGTTTCATTTATATACTTAAACGATTCCTTCAGTCTTTCCGCGGGAAGCGTCATTGTGGTCGGGCAGAAAGATGTTACCCCGACGCTCGCGAGATATCCGCTCATTTTTTCCGCGCTGTCGGGTTTTCCGTCGGTACAGTCCGCTCCGTTACAGCCGTGAATATGAATATCAATAAAACCCGGCAGGATAACCTTGCCGGTGCAGTCAATGCCGTCTTTTCCGCTTTCACCGACCGAAGCTATTATTTCGCCGTTTATTTCAAGATCGGATTTTACAAACTTAAAATCCTCATTGCAAATCAGCGCATTTCTGAATACCATAATATTCTCCGTACCTATTAAAAAACCGCAATATCAAACGATATTGCGGAATTTTTTATTATTTTGCTTTTGATTCAACATACTCTGCAAGATCGCCGACTGTCTTGATTTTATCAATCAGGTCTTCGGGGAGCTCGATATCGAAAGCATCCTCAATGGACATCGCGAGGTCAATCATATCAAGACTGCCTGCTCCGAGGTCTTCCGCAAGAGTCGATGTTGCTTTAATAACGCTTTTGTCTATTTCCAGCTGTTCGCTGATTATATCCGTGATTTTTTCGAGAACCATATTTTCCTCCGGAATTTATTAATCCTGTAATACAGGTTTATTCAGCAGGTACTTCGCAGCACGAGCATGATACATAATTTTCTTCGCTGTCTGCGCCTTCTGCCTTACTTGCTTTAATCTTATTGATTACTACGCAAATACCTGCGATAGCGGCTGCTATTGCCATGACAATTGCAACGATTTTGCAAATCTTCTTGAAAGTATCCATTAGCTGACATCCTCCTGATTATTATTTTGCCTTATGGTCACGGTAATTATATCAAACGGACATCCGATTGTCAATAATTTAACAGCCGTGGTCATAAAAAATTAACAACCACGGCTTTGATGAAAAATTATTTTGCAAGATTTGCGAGCGCTGATTTCTTGTGCGCAGCATTATTCTTATGGATAAGGCCCTTAGCGGCTGCCTGATCGACCTTTTTGATTGCCTCCTTGATGAGGGCATCAGCTTCAGGTGCTCCTGCCGCTGCGGCGACATTGGCTTTTTTGATTGCGGTCTTGAGAGCTGTATTGCGGGACTTGTTTCTCGCTGCTCTGGTCTTGTTGACAACTACTCTCTTTTTAGCTGACTTAATGTTAGGCATATCTGCACCTCCTTCTCTTATACGGTTTGTTATGATATCATACTTTTTCCGCGATTGCAAGAATAAATTTAAAAAAGTTACCGAAATTTATATTTTTTCCGCTTTCAGAGCCGGAAAATGCCCCAATTCCGGACTTTTTCACAAAAAAATCACAAAAATATCAAAAAACATAAAAAAAAGACTTGCAATTTGGGAAATTTTAGTATATAATCTGCACTACAAGGTGACAAAAGGGAAGAAAAGGAGATTTTAACCAAACTTTTGATACCTTAAACCACACGAAAGGAGAAAACCGATATGCCGGCAGCAGCACAGCAGGAATGTCTCGGCGGTCGCGAACTCAGAAAGTTCGACCAGTTAAACAGAATATCGATACCGACCAAGTTCCGTGCGAGATACGGCAATACGGTTTATCTCTTCAAGAATTTTCAGAGCAAGGACTGTATCGTGGTTTATTCCGAAGAGGATTACCTCAAGGTTTACGACGGCATCTCAAAGTCATACACCGGTGCCGCTCTTACAATGGTACAGAGACTATTCCTTGACAACATCGATATGGCAACGGTTGATAAAGCCGGCCGTATCACGCTGAAACCCGATTTCATTGAATTTGCGGACCTCGGCGAAGAAGCGCTCGTTATCTGTCATCCCGACAGACTCGAGCTCTGGAACCAGGCAAGATGGGATGCTCAGTTCGAACAGAGCATTATGCCGGATTTGAGCGCGTTCAACCTCTCACCGAGAAGTTAAAATGGAAACAAACGATTTCCGTCATATCCCCGTTCTTTTCAATGAAACTATTGATTCGCTCAACATAAGCCCGGATGGCTCGTATGTTGACTGTACAGCAGGCGGAGGAGGTCACTCAGGCGAAGTAGCTAATCGCCTGACCGCCGGAAAGCTTGTTGTAATCGATAGAGATCCCGAAGCGATTGCGGCTTTAAGCAAACGCTTTTCATCATATAATAATGTATTTATAGTAAAGAACAACTTCTTTTTCATAAAATCGATTCTCCGAGATCTGCAAATAGAAGCAGTAGATGGCATACTTGCAGATCTCGGAGTAAGCTCCCACCAGCTTGACGAGGCGTCGCGCGGTTTTTCATTTCACAAAGACGCTCCTCTCGATATGAGAATGAGTATGGAGGGAAGAAGCGCCGCGGACGCGGTCAACACACTGCCGTATGAAGAGCTGAAAAAAATAATCTTTGAATACGGCGAAGAAAAATTTGCTCCGAAAATCGCCGACGCGATAGTCAGCGCGAGAGCAGTCTCCCCTATACGGACAACCTTTGAACTCAGCGATATCATTTCTTCGGCGGTACCTGCCGCGGCAAAACGGAACGGTCACCCCGCGAGAAAGACCTTTCAGGCGCTGAGAATTTATGTAAACGGCGAGCTTGACGGGCTCACACAGGCGATAACCGATATGTTTGACTGTCTGAAACCCGGAGGACGGCTCAGCATAATAACCTTCCATTCCCTGGAAGACAGGGCGGTCAAAGCGGCATTCACTCCTCTTGCTCAGGGATGCACCTGCCCGAAAAACTTTCCCGTATGCGTATGCGGAAAAACACCGAGAGCAAAACTGTTCAAGCCGGTAACTCCGGACGCCGATGAAATAAGCGGTAACCAGCGCAGCAGATCGGCAAAACTCCGTACGGCGGAAAAACTCCGATAAAAAAAAGAAAGGAGCAGGAAACATGGATGATTTCGATTATGTCCCCGGTTTTATCCCCGGTCCGAGTACATCTACCGCTGCTCCGAAAATATCGGAATATGATTTTCCCGAACAGCAGGAACCGAAAAAGCGGCGTGAACCGGTAAAGCGTCCCGCTCCGGTCTCCCCGGTAATACAGAATATAAAAGCCATTGCCGTCGCGGCAGTTGTATGCGCGGTTCTTTTCACGATGCTTTCATCAATCATCTATCTTAACAAGATGATTGTTCAGAATAAAAAGACAATATCGGAACTCAGCGGTGAGATAAAACAGGCGCAAGCCGAGAACATCCGTCTCAGCGCTGAATTAGGTACGATTATTTCAGCGGAAAAAATCCGGAACTACGCGGTTTCGGAGCTTGGAATGCAAAAGGCGGAACGTTACCAGATTTACTACTTTGAAGACAGGGATGGCGACAGAGTAGTGATAGCTGATGGTAAACAGCCGAATATAAATACGTGAGTAATTTTAAGCTCGCGGCATGCTGTCTCACCTGAAAATTGGGACAGCATATTTTATCATTAAGGAAATTGCCGGTTTTACGGCGTTTCCCGGAAAGGAGCAGACAGATGAAAAGCAGGTTAAGGCAAAACATCCTCGTGGTTTCGGTAATACTCGTTGCCGCGGGCCTTGCTGTTTTATTCAGGCTGCTCGATATACAGATAATCCGCTCGGATTATTACAAAAACAAGGCGACAAGCTCACAGTGGAGCGATGAAGTTATTCCGGCTGTCAGGGGTACAATTTACGACGCGAACGGTTCAATTCTCGCCGAAAGCGCAACCACCTGGAAGCTGTATCTGATTCCGGAGAAATTTGAAAACGAAAACTTCAGAAAAGCGGTCTGCTCCGATGTTGCCCGCACCCTCGACCTTGACTACAACGAACTTCTTGAAATCACCGCTGCGGAAAAGACCACGGATCAGGACGCTCTTGTCATCGCGCATAAAAAGGATGTCAAAACGCAGATGGAACTCAGCGAGAAAAAGCTTGTCTTCTGCGGAGAAGACAATCCCGAGCACTGCAGCTGTCTGATGCACAGGGTTTATGCCGAGCCGCACACCGACGAAAAAGGCAGAACCTACTCGACAAAATACAAATATTCGTCCGTAATGGGTCTTGAAAACGACAGCAAGAGATACTATCCGATGGGCGAATTCGCCTCCTCCGTTATCGGAACGGTGAATTCGAGCGGAAACGGCGTCGCAGGACTTGAACGCTACTATAATGAAATCCTTGCCGGAAGCAACGGAAGAAAGACTTCCTACGGCAGTAACGTCGATGAGAAAAACGAAACCGTCTATAAAGCAGAAGACGGAACGAGTCTTAAGCTTACCATCGATGAAACCATCCAGTATACGCTTGACACCAATCTCCGTGAGGTTTATGAAACCAGCGGCGGCCTCGGCGCATACGGAATCATAATGGACGTTAAAACAGGCAAGATTCTCGCTATGGACGCGATCGGATACAAAGGCGGTTACGACCTGGACAATCCGACCGAAATCAATGAATACTATCAGAAAAAACTTGACCGCACGGTAAAGAACGAGGACTATTCCCTGCTTGAGAAATATCTCAAGGGCTCAAAGGATGCCGACAAGCAGCTTGCCGAAGTAAAATCCGTCGATAACTATGAGGAAAGGATTGCCCTTCACCGCAAGAAACTCAAGAACTATTTCATGCTTGAGCAGTGGAACAACTACATCTGTTCCGAAACCTACCACCCGGGATCGGTTTTCAAAATCTTCCTTACATCCGCGGCTATTGAAGAAAACATCCTTCCCGAAGATTACTCTTTCTACTGCGGCGGATCGATTGCGGTTGACGACCGTATTTTCAACTGCCATTCCGCAGGTCACGGCAGGCAGGATCTCAGAAAAGGACTGATGAACTCCTGCAACCCGTTCTTCGTAAAACTCGGTCTGACTCTCGGAAAAGAAAAATTCTTTGAATATTTCAAGGCGTTCGGATTTACCGAAAAAACCGGAATAGAATGCCTTGAGGAGTCAAACTCCATATACTTCACAGCCGACCAGCTTACCAATGTTTCACTCGCCAGTGAATCATTCGGCCAGACCTTCAGCGTAACTCCGATTCAGATGATTACCGCGGTTTCCTGCATAGCAAACGGCGGATATCTGATGCAGCCTTATCTTGTCGATGAGGAAATAGACGCCGAGGGAAATATAATAAGCAAAACCAAGCCGACCGTAAAAAGGCAGGTAATTTCCGAAGAAACTGCGGCTGAGGTCGCGAGCATGATGGAAGATGTCTGCAAAAGCGGAACCGGCCGCAACGGTTATGTAGCAGGATACAGAATAGCGGGTAAAACGGGAACCACACAGAAATATCAGGTCAGAGGTACTTATATCGCCTCCTTCGCCTGTTTTGCTCCCGCCGATGACCCCGAAATCGCGATGCTTATCATCTGCGATGAACCGCTCAATGATATGAACGGCAGCGTCGTATGCGCGCCTGCCGCAGCCAAGATAATGGAGCCGGTGCTGGAGTATCTCGGTGTTGAAAGACAATATACCGAAACGGAACTCGCGCGGCTTGACATAACAACTCCCGGTGTTATCGGAAGAGAGATAAGCTCGG
>JAEEGL013061258.1_pt1 | contig 10447 bp, 7 predicted proteins | sample 9134231 | NCBI WGS metagenome assembly JAEEGL01 (sample SAMN16246548, study PRJNA631951) | gut metagenome | biome: gut microbiome; feature: rumen; material: fiber-attached | host: Bos | place: Iran: Karaj | collected 2018-10 | reverse complement strand
TAAAGATGAAAAAGATTTAACATCTGCAGATATGGAAGAAGAAGACTTTACTAGATTAATTGGAAAAGATATTAAAGGTTTGAAGATAGCAATACCTAATTATTTAATGAGTGATATTGTTAAAGATGAAATAGTTAATAAGATAAAAGACGTAGTAAAACTACTAGAAAAAGCAGGGGCTAAAGTAGACTATGTAGATGTTAAATACTTAGAAAATGCTGTTACACTATACCAAATAATAGCAATGGGAGAAGCATCTTCTAACTTAGCTAGATTTGATGGAATAAGATATGGTTATTCTAAAGAAAATCCAGAAGATATTGATGAATTATATTTAAAAACTAGAGCAGAAGGATTTGGAGAAGAAGTTAAAAGACGTATCATGGTAGGTTCTTATCTTTTAAGTGGAGAAAATGCTAAGATTTACTATAATAAAGCATTATCTATTAGAGATGATATGAGAAAAGAATTTATGAAAGTCTTTAAAAAATATGATCTTATTATAGGACCAACTACTACAACAACAGCATATAACTTAGATGATCCAATGGATGATCCATTAAAGAGTTTTATGGATGATGTTTTAGTTATACCAGTTAATATGGCAGGATTACCAGGACTAAACATACCAGTAGGATTTGATAAAGATCATATGCCAATAGGAATGCATATTATTGGTAATAGTTTTGAAGAATCAAAAATATATCAATTAGCAAGTTTCCTAGAAAAAGAATTAAACTTAGATCTAAACCCATTTGGAGGTGAAAATAATGAGTAATTATATTCCAACAATTGGTGTAGAAGTACACGTAGAATTAAAAACAAAAACAAAAATATTTTCAAACTCTAAAAATGGTTATGGACAAATGGCTAACTCATTAACAAATGTAGTAGACTTAGGTTATCCAGGAACATTACCAACCATAAACGAAGAAGTAGTAAATCAAGCAATTAAAGCCGCAACAGTCCTTAATTGTAAGATTAGAAGAACACAACACTTTGATAGAAAGAATTATTTCTACCCAGACAATCCAAAGAATTATCAAATAACACAAGCAAGAACACCAATAGGATACGATGGATATGTAGAAATAACAAAATCAACAGGAGAAAAGAAAAAAATCTATATTGAAGAAATGCATATAGAAGAAGATACATGTAAAAGTACACATAGAGGAACTAAAACATTATTAGATTATAATAGAGCGGGAGTACCATTAATTGAAATAGTTACTAAAGCATGTTTATCAGATAGTGAAGATGTTAAATTATACTTAGAAAAATTAAAAGAATTACTATCTTATAGTGATGTTAGTGACTGTAAGATTGAAGAAGGTTCAATGAGAGCAGATGTAAATGTTTCAATTAGAAAGAAAGAATCTGACCCATGGGGAACAAAAGCAGAAGTTAAAAATATTGGATCAATCTCAAATGCTGGACTAGCAGTTGATATGGAAATTGCTAGACAAGCAAAGATTTATGATAAAGGAGAAACATTTAAACCACAAACAAGAAGATTTGATAGTAAAAAAGGAGATACTGTACTAATGCGTGTTAAAGAAACAGGTAATGATTACAGATATTTCCCAGAACCAGATATTCCTTATCTAATAATTACCGATAAAATGATAGAAGATGCAAGTAAGACTATTCCTATGCTACCAGATGAAAGAAGAGAAAAATATCAAAGCTTAGGAGTAAGTGAATTAAACTCTAATAAATTAGTTCAAAATAGATCATTATCAGATTATTTTAATGAATTATTAGATAAAAAAATAGATCATAAAATCGCAAGTAATCTTCTATTAGGAGATATATCAGCTTATCTAAATAAAACTGAAAAAACTATAGAAGAAACAAAGCTAACTAAAAAAAGATTTATCGATTTAGTTAATAAAATGGAAGATAAAACTTTAACTAGTAAAAACTTAAAGGATATTTTAGATACAGTAATGGAAAAAGAAGATTCTATAGATAAAATAATTAAAGATAGTGGTATAGAAAATATAACAGATGATTCAATGATTAAAGAAGTAGTAAAAAGAATTATAGATGATAATCCTGAATCAGTAAGAGACTATAAAAATGGTCATGATAGAGCCATTAAATATTTAATGGGACAAGTAATGAAAGAGACAAAAGGAACTGTAAATCCTAAGATGGCAATGGATATTTTACAAGAATTGCTAAAATAAATTGTCAATTGAAAAAGGAATATACATAGTGTATAATTACATAGTAGGATGTGATAATATGAAGTTTATAAAAAAACATAAAAGTTTAATAGTAGCACTAATAGTATTTGTACTAGTATTAGTATTATTTTTGCTAGTATATAGATCATTCTTCCCAGATGAAGAAACAGCTATTTATGGAAGTAGATTAGAAGGAATAGAAAAAGTAGAATTAAAGAAAACTGATATTACTAAAATTGAAGATGCTTTAAAAGGTATTTCTAAAAAGACAACAGTAAGAACACAAGGAAGAATTATAGAAGTAATGGTTTCTTTAAACGATGAAGTAAATAGAGATACTGCAAAGGCAGAATCAAACAAAATCATAACAAGTTTATCTAAAGGACAAAGAGAATATTATGATATACAAGTTTTTGTAAGTAAAGAAGGACAAACAGAAGATGCAGCACAATTCCCAATTATTGGATATAAGCATCATATTTCAGAAGGCTTTACTTGGACAAAAGATAGATAGGAGCTAATATGAAGAAAAAATTAATAATAATAATTTCTATTATAATAGCCGTAGTAGCTTTTGTTATTGTATATCGCTATTATAATAAAGAAGATAAAACAACAACCCTAACAATAACTGAAAAAAACTGGGTTCAATCAAACAGAGATCAATCATATGATTTTGAAATAGTTAATGATTATCCATTATATGGAACTAATGGAGAAGGAGTATTATTCAATTTTCTAAATGATTTCCAAGATAATATTGGTATAGAGTTTAACCAAATATCATATTTAAAAGACTCTGGAACAACAGGAAATGAATATAGAATAAGAATATTAGATAATGATGATAAATTAGGTAAAAACGATATTTTAATCTTTACTGATACTTATGTAGCAGTAGGAAAAGATTATCAAAGAATTAACTATATTAAAGATTTTAATAATACTACATTTGGTATATTTTCAAAAGATCAAGATTATGCAAGTTATTATTTAAAATCAGCATCTAATGTATCATTAAAACCATATGAAACATCAGAAGAATTATTTAAAGCTTTAGATAATGATGAAGTAAATATGATAATTGTTCCAAATATTATGTATTTGGATTATACAATTAAAAATGATAAATATTCTATAAATTATTACTTTAACGAATTAAAGAAACAAGTAGTATTAACATTAAGTGATAAGAATAAACAATTAAATACTATCGTAAGAAAGTATTATAATAAATGGAAACAAACAAACTTTGTACAAGAATATAATGATGCATATTTTGATTATTATGTAACAACTAATGAATTAAGTGCTAAACAAAAAGCATCTTTAGTATCAAAGAATTATACATATGGATATGTAGAAAATCCTCCATATGAAATTAAAGTTAATAAAAAATTAGCAGGAATAGCAGGAGAATATATATCTCGTATGACTCGTTTAGCAGATATTAACTTTAAATATGTTAAATATGATACAAAAGAAGATTTGAAAAAAGCTATAGATAAAGGAGAAATAGATATCTATTTCGACTACTATGATTACAATGATAAAAAATATGATGAAACATTATCAACATTTATAGAAGAATATGTAGTATTAGGAAGACAAAAAGATAACCATATAGTTACATCATTAGAATCATTAAGAAATGAAGATGTAGCAATCTTAAAAGGAGATTCTTTAAATAATTTCTTAAAAACTAATTCTCAAGCTAATTTAAAAGAATATGATAATTTAAAAGAATTAGTAAAAAAAGCAGATGACAAGATTATTATTGTTGATAATGAAATATATAAACACTATCAAAACAAGTATTTTAAAAAATATTCATTATTATATAAAGATACAATGATGAGTGATTATAAATTCAAAGTTAAGAATAATAATAAAGAATTCTATGATTTATTTAATTACATAATAAATACAAACTCATACTATAACTACAGAAATAGTGGTATAGAAAATATGAAAGCTTCAATCTTAGAAGAATCAACATTAGAACAAGTATATACAATCGTATTAGGTATAATCTTTATTCCATTAATTATCTTCACAATAGTAATATTAATTATTAAGAAGAAAAAACAAAAGAAGAAATTAAAGATTAAAGACAGACATAAATATACAGATATGTTAACATCATTAAAGAATAGAAACTATTTGAATGCTAAAGTAGGAGAATGGGAAGATTGTGAGATATTCCCACAAGCAGTAATTATTGTTGACTTGAACAATGTTAAATATGTTAATGATAACTATGGACATGAAGAAGGAGATCAATTAATAATTAAAGCAGCAGGTATTTTAGTAAATACTCAATTAGAAAATAGTGAAATAATTAGAACAGATGGTAACGAATTCTTGATTTATTTAATAGGATATAGTGAAAGACAAATTTCCACATATACTAAGAAATTATCAAAAGAAATGAAGAACTTACCACATGAATTTGGAGCAGCTATTGGATTCAGTATGATTACTGATGAAATAAAAACAATAGACGATGCCATAAATGAAGCAACACTAGAAATGATTACAAACAAAGAAGAATATAAATAGAGGTATAGAAATGAAAAAGGCAAGAGACATTTTTAGGAAACTTATAAATCTTATTAGCAAGCCAGAAATGAGGATCCTACCAGGACAACTTGCTTTTTTTCTTGTTATGTCAATAGTTCCAATGATCGCTTTAATTGGTACTATAGCCATTAAATTAAATATACCAACTTCTGTATTAACACTAACAATAAATGAAACAGTTCCAACAAAGATTGCGAACATTTTAACAGGAATGATAACTGGACAAGGATTAAACTTTAATATAACAGTATTCTTCGTTTCAGCATTCTTCTTAGCATCTAATGGAACACATTCAATGATAGTAACAGCAAATGAAATATATAAAATAAAACAACATAGTTACTTAAGTACTAGAATAAAAGCAATATTAATGATATTCCTATTAGAATTAGTTATTGCTTTCCTTATCTTAGTACCAATCTATGGTGATACAATATTTAATATTTTAAGAACAACAGAATTGAATCAAAAATCAGTTGAATTCTTCTATTCAGTATTTACAATATTAAAGTATCCTATAGTTATACTAGTGTTATTTATAAATATAAAACTAATATATATAATTGCTCCAGATGAAAAAATACCAAGTAAAAGTACTAATAAAGGAGCTTTATTCACAACAGCAGGATGGGTTCTTGCTACTGAAATATATGCTTTCTATGTAGAAACATTTATGAGATATGATATTTTCTATGGAAGTGTCTCAAATATCTTAATATTACTATTATGGTTCTATATATTATCATATATATTTGTCCTTGGTTTAGGTATAAATGCCAGTGGATATAGAGATGATGTTACAGAAGTAATAAAATTTAAAAAAATAAAGAAGTAATCAATTGATTACTTTTTTTGATTTATTGTAAAAAAACAGACCAAGTGGTATAATATAGAATAGACGAGGTGGAGAAATGAAACATATAAATAATGGTATTAAAACATTGAAAAAAAACATTTCTAGAAATCTAAAATATGTCAAAGAAAATCATATAATAAAACAATACTGTGAGAATAATGTTATATTCTTAACATTTGTAATTACATGTGTATTAAACTCAACATTATTAAGATTTTTCACAATGCATACTTTAGAGAATTACTTATCATTAAAAGCAATATTAGCAGATTCAGCAGTTATTATAATTGTTGGTTCTTTTGGCTATTTATTTAAACCAAAGAATAGATTTCCATATTTTTTAGTAATGGAAATATTCTTTACCGCAATTTGTGTAATTAATTCAATTTATTATACATTCTACACTTCATTCGCATCAGTATCAATGTTATCTCTAACTCAGTACTTAGGAGATGTAGGAGATGCTGTTGTAGAAAATGTAGTTCAATTAAAAGACTTAGTTTATGTATTAGGGCCAATTGCTTTATTATTTGCTCATTTAAAAATGAAGAAAAAAAGTTACTATAAAAAAGTAGAACTAAAATCAGAAAGAAAAAAGAAAACATTAAAAACATTAAGTTTTGGTGGTGCACTAGCAATAATATTCTTAGTAACAATGTCTTCATTAGATGTAACAAGATTTGTTAAGCAATGGAATAAAGAATATATAGTTATGAGATTTGGTATTTATGTATATCAAGCAAATGACCTAATCACTTCAGTACAACCTAAAATCAATTCAATGTTTGGATATGATAAAGCAAAAAGAAACTTTGATGAATATTTTGCTGAAAAACCAGATACAAGAGAAATGAATGAATATTCAAATATATTTGAAGGTAAAAATGTTATAGTTATTCATGCTGAAAGTATGATGAATAATTTAATAGATATGAAGTTTAATGATCAAGAAGTTACACCAAGTTTAAATAGATTAGCTCATGAAGGAATGTACTTCTCTAACTTCTATGCACAAGTAAGTGTTGGAACAAGTAGTGATACAGAATTAACATATAATACATCATTGATGCCAACTAAGAGTGGAACAGCATTTGTTTCATATTCTGATAGAGAATATAAATCAATACCAAAAATGTTAAATGAAAAAGGATATTATACATTTAGTATGCATGCGAATAATGCTGATTTCTGGAATAGAAGAAACATGCATAACAGTTTAGGATATCAAAGATTCTATAGTAAAACAGATTATACAGTAACAAAAGAAAATACAGTAGGATTAGGACTATCAGATTATGAATTCTTTAAACAATCAGTTCAAAAGCTTAAGAAGATTAATGAAAAGAATAAGAACTGGTATGGATTACTAATAATGTTATCAAATCATACACCATTCTCAGAAGTAGATAAATATGGAGAATTTGATGTAGATATTAAAGAAACAGTAACAAATGAAGATGGAACAACTGAAGAAGTAGTATATCCTTATATGGAAGGAACAAAATTAGGTAACTACTTTAAATCAGCTCATTATGCAGATGGAGCATTAGGAGCATTTGTAGATGAATTAGATCAAGAAGGATTATTAGATAATACTATAATTGTCCTATATGGAGATCATGATTCGCGTCTTTCTAAATCAGATTGGAGAAAGTACTATAACTACAATAAAGAGACAGATTCTAATTATGAAGAAGATGATCCAAATTATGTAGAGTTTGATACATATCAATATGAATTAGGAAGAAAAGTACCATTTATAATTTGGTCAAAAGATATGAAAGGAACTAAATATAATCAACAAATAACTAATGTAATGGGTATGTATGATGTTCAACCTACATTAGGTAATATGATGAACTTCTATAATAAATATGCTTTAGGAAGAGATATATTTAATATTAGAGAAAATAACTTAGTAGCATTCCCTAATGGAAACTGGGTAACTAATAAAGTATATTATAATAGTCAAAAAGAAGAGTATTTAGCTCTTATAAATGAAGCAATAAGTGAAGAAGAAATAGCAGAAAATACTGAATATACAAATAGATTATTAGATGTATCAAATGATATAATTGTATTTGATTTATTAAAAGAAAACAAAGATGAAAAAGAATAGAGGTGCAATATGAAATTAAAGAAAAAAGTAAGAAGAACTCTAGTAGCAATATTATTAATTGCTCTAATAATTGTATGTGCATTTCTAGCTAAAAGTATGTTCTTTGATAAACAAGAAGTAAAAGAAACAAAAGTATTGAAAACTATAGATAAATATGGTTATACATTAAAAGATAATAAAACAAAGAAATATAAGAAAATGTTTGAAGAACTAAATGAAATATTATCAGAAGATCCAGTAGATGAAGAAGAATATGTTAAAAAAATAACAGAAATGTTTATTTATGATTTCTATTCTTTAGATGATAAAGTATCTAAGACAGATATTGGTGGAGTAGATTTTGTTCATAAAGATGTTTTACAAAACTTCTTAGTAGCTGCAGAAGATACATATTATAAGTATGTAGAAAGTAATATTTATAATAATAGAACACAAAGATTACCAGTAGTAAATGATATTACTATAGAAAGTGTTCAAAATGATACATTTACTATTAATGGTGGCGCAACAGATGATAAAGCATTCTTTGTAAAAGTTAATTGGGATTATACAGACAACTCATTTGATTCCTATCAAAAGTCTGCAGAATTAGTATTTGTACATAATGATTTAAGATTAGATTTAGTAGAACTACAAAAGTAGTTCTTTTTTTTAAATTTTTTGCTATAATATAATAGAAGGGAGTTGTTAGTATGATAAAAAGGATAGGGATATTAACTTCAGGAGGAGATGCTCCAGGAATGAATGCCGCTATTAGAGCAGTTGTAAGAAGCGCTAATAGTCATGGAGTAGAAGTATTAGGTATAAGAAGAGGATACACAGGTCTAATAAATGATGATATGGTAGAACTTCATAATAAAGGAGTAGGACCATTAATGAATAGAGGAGGAACTTTCTTATTTACTGCTAGAAGCAAAGAATTTATGACTCCAGAAGGAAGAAAAAAAGCCTATACAAATTATAAAAATAGAAAGCTAGATGCTTTAGTAGCTATAGGTGGAGATGGAACTTTTAGAGGACTAAAAGATTTATCTGATGAATATCCTGTAAATGTTATTGGAATACCTGCAACTATTGATAATGATATTGGTTGTACTCACTATACCTTAGGTTATGATACTGCAGCTAATACTGCTGTAGAAGCAATTGATAAAATAAAAGATACTATGCAATCCCATGAGAGATGTTCAGTAATAGAAGTAATGGGAAGATCATCTGGAAAACTTGCATTATATGTAGGTATTGCTACAGGAGCAACTACTGTATTAGTACCAGAAGAAAAATGGAACTTTAAAGAGGATATATTATATAAAATAAGAAATTATAAAGATGCTGGATATAATCACTTTATTATTATAGTAGCCGAAGGAGCAGTTAATAATGATGAAGGATTAAAAATAGATGGAAATGCTGGACAAGTAGTAAAAGATTTAATAAAAGAAAGAACTAATCTAGATCCAAGACTAACAGTACTAGGACATATCCAAAGAGGAGGAACACCGGGAGTAAGAGATAGAGTAACCGCAACAAGAATGGGATGTCTAGCAGTTCATTCAATCCTAGAAGGAAGAAAGAATAGAATTATAGTTCACAAAGAAGGAAAAATTCAAGATATAGATTTAGATGAAGCTATAAAACAAAAAAGTAAACTATACAAAGTAGAAAGAATAATATTAGAAGAAATGACAGGCAAAGTAAAAGGATAACAAATGTTATCCTTTTTTTATTCTTCGGTTTCAATTATAGGTTCTTTATCTTTATCAGTTTCATCATCATCTGTATTATCATCTTTGTCTTTATCTTTATCTTTGTCATCATCATCGTCTTTAGTTTCTTTCTTAGTACCAGATAAAGTTAAAGTTATTTTCTTTCCAGGAACTTTATCAATTCTTTTAGCTTCTGGCTGATCCTGACTAACAACAGAACCACCATCACCAATGAATGAAACAGTTAATCCTAATTTAGCAGCACTAGCTCTAGCTGTTTCCATTGAATCTCCTACAAAGTTAGGAACTAACGCATATAAGTAGTTACTCTTATAAGGTCCAAAACAAATTACTTCTTTTTCATAAGGTTCATTAATTGAGAAAGTAAACTCTGTAATATCTTTATGTTTTGCTAATTCTAAGTTTTCATACATAGCTTGTTTAATATCATTTCGACTTTCTTTATTAGGAACATATTCATAAAGAACCATTCTCATTTTTTCATCATAAATCATTTGACTATTACCTTGTAGATATAATTGTTGAATATTAATTAATTCAGCTTGATCAGAACTTAATCCTTTCTTCATTATATCTTTACCAACGTTATAGAATGCCAAAATTTGTTTAGTAGTTAGATTAGTATCCATACTATTAGATACAGTATTTAAGATATCCATAAATGTAGATACATTTCTAACACCTTTCATTTTTTCTATCATCGCTTTAACTAATTCTTGTTGATGTTGTCCACGTCCAAAATCACCATTTTTTAAAGCTTTTCTATTTCTTGCATAAACTAATGCATGTTCTCCATCTAGATTTTGTAATCCAGGATAAACACATATTTCTCGTTCACGGTTAGAGTTATCTGTACATAGTTTTTGTTCTACATTAATTTCAACTCCACCTAAAGCATCAACTAATTTAACAAGACCTTTAAAATTAATCTTTGCATAATAATCAATATCAACATCAAAGTAACTTT
>JAEEGL011823195.1_pt1 | contig 10447 bp, 7 predicted proteins | sample 9134231 | NCBI WGS metagenome assembly JAEEGL01 (sample SAMN16246548, study PRJNA631951) | gut metagenome | biome: gut microbiome; feature: rumen; material: fiber-attached | host: Bos | place: Iran: Karaj | collected 2018-10 | reverse complement strand
TTGATGCCTGTGGACTCTCTGATTTATTGGATCTGGCTGTCTCTGCTGAACCTCAGTCCCCGGGCGGTCACCGCTGTGCTGCAGCACTGTGGCGATGCGGAGCGGGCGTATGCCGAAGAAAGCGACGCATTTCATGGATTACGCGGAATCACGGCACGCGAAGCGGAAGCCCTGGAGAATCGTGACCTGACTGCTGCCGAATTCTCACTGCGGCGGTGCCGTGAGCAGAAACTCCGGATTCTTCCCCTGACGGATCCAGCGTATCCCGAGCGCCTGAAGCAGATTGCCGAACCGCCGGCAGCGCTTTATATACAGGGCGAGTTCCCTGAACTGGACAAAGCGCCTGTCCTGGCTGTCATTGGCACGCGGAGGGCAAGTGCGTACGGTCTCAGGATGAGCCGGGAACTGGCCTTTCAGATTGCGTCGGGTGGCGCTACCGTCCTGAGTCTTCTGACGCCGGGTGCCGACGAAGCGGCTGCTGCCGGAATGATTCAGGCCGGCACTCCATGCATCGGGGTGCTTGGCACGGCGCATGAAGCATGTCGCTGGCCGCTGATGCGTCAGGTTGTAGGGAATGGAGCCGTTGTGAGCGAGTACCCTCCGGGAAAGGAGCAGTTCCGTCACTTCTTCCGCGAGCGCAACCGTCTTGCAGCCGGACTTTCCGACGGCGTTGTGGTGGTCGAAGCTCCGGAAAAGAGCGGAACTCGGCTTTTTGTCACAGAAGCTGCCGAGCAGGGGAAAGATGTGTTTGCCGTGCCCGGAAACGCTGATGCGGAGACCGCCGCCGGTACGCTGAACCTTTTGAAGGAAGGGGCAAAACTGGTAACCTGCGGCACCGACGTTCTGGAGGAATATCTTCTGCGATTCCCGGAACTTAAAAAAAATCTGAACCGGGAAAACTCTTCAGACCATAAAAAAACGGTGCCGGTTTCGGGCGAACCGGACGGGACGTATAATTCAGGAAATGTGTCTGCGGTTTCCGCTGCATCTGCACCGGAAGACCTGCGTAACCAGCTGCAAAATCTCAGTGCCGATCAGCTTGCGCTGATCGCGGCGATATCCCCGCCGGCAACTCATGTTGACGACATCGTCGAGCGTTCAGGCCTGCCGGTTGCGAAGGTTCTGGCACAGCTTACGGTTCTGGAAATCAAGGGCTTTGTTAAACGGGAACCCGGGCGCAACTTCAGCCTGAATCTCAAATAGCGTTGCATATTGCATGCGGTTTCCGGCAACTGTGAAATCGCGTGTTGGAAATGATCATTATCAGCAAAGTGAGGACAAAAGCGAATGGCAAAAGCAAAGGATCTGGTGATTGTTGAATCTCCGTCCAAGGCAAAAACCATTGAAAAATACCTTGGCCCCAACTATCGTGTCACCGCTTCAATGGGGCATCTGCGGGACCTTCCCAAGAACGAACTCGGTGTCAATGTAAAGGACGGCTTTCAGCCAAAATATATTCCGGTGAAGGAAAAAAAGGAACTGATCGAGGAACTGAAGGCAGACAGCAAAAAGGCCGGTACTGTTTATCTTGCCACCGACCCGGACCGCGAAGGTGAGGCGATTTCCTGGCATTTGAAGGAACTTCTCGGACTGGACGATGAGAAGGCACGCCGCGTTACATTCAACGAAATTACGAAAAAGGTTGTTACGGAGAGCATTCAGCATCCCCGTGATATCGACCTGTCTCTGGTGGATGCCCAGCAGGCCCGCAGGGTGCTGGACCGTATCGTCGGATATGAAATCTCGCCCTTGTTGTGGAAAAAAGTGCGGAGAGGGCTGTCAGCGGGACGGGTCCAGTCGGTTGCAACCCGTATGGTCTGTGACCGCGAGGATGAGATCCGCGCATTTCAGAGCGAGGAGTACTGGCTGCTGGATGCTTTTCTGAAGCGTACGCCGGAAGAGACTCCTTTCCGCGCCCGCTTCTGGGGAAAAGAAGGAAAAAAGACGGAACTGAAGTCCGAGGACGAAGTGACGGCTGTGGCGCAGGCGGTCAATGCGAGTCCGTTTTCTGTCACTTCTGTCAAAAAGACACAGAAGCAGCGCTCTCCGGCGCCTCCTTTTATCACTTCCACACTGCAGCAGGAGGCTTCCCGGCGCCTGAACATGACGCCGCGGAGGACCATGTCGGTTGCCCAGCAGCTCTATGAAGGCGTGGAAATTACCGGCATCGGCAGCGTGGGTCTCATCAGCTACATGCGTACGGATTCGCTTCGCCTTTCGGATGAAGCCGTCGCTGCAGCCAGATCTTTCATCTCCGAAAACTACGGCCAGGAGTATTGCCCGAAAACGCCTCGCGTCTATAAGACCAAAGCCTCGGCGCAGGATGCCCACGAGGCAATCCGTCCAACCGACGTTGCTCTCACGCCCGATCGTGTACGCAAGGACCTCACACAGGAGCAGTACCGTCTGTACCGTATCATTTGGGGCCGCTTTACCGCCTGCCAGATGGCAAATGCCATATACAGCAATGTGGCGGTGGAAATCGAAAGTGCCGGATACTCCTTCCGTGCACAGAGTTCCGTGCCGGTGTTTGCCGGTTACACGGCGGTCTACGAAGAAGCCACCGACGATGAGGAGAAGACAGACGAAGGCAAGCTGCCGGAACTGAACGAGGGCGACTTTCTCCTTCTTGACAGGACTGTTCCGGAACAGCAGTTTACACAGCCTCCCGCCCGCTACACCGAGGCAACACTCATCCGCGCCATGGAGGAAAAAGGCATCGGTAGGCCTTCAACCTATGCGCCGACCATCTCAACCATTACAGCCCATGATTATGTGATCAAAGAGGGCAAATATCTGAAGCCGACGCCTCTGGGCGAAGTGGTCACAGGCCTCATGAAGGATCACTTCAGCGATATTGTTGACCTGAAGTTTACCAACCATATGGAAGCCCGCCTGGATGAAATCGAAAACGGGAAGGCTGGCTGGCAGTCCGTGCTGCAGGAGTTTTATGACGGTTTTGAAGCTGAGATGCGTGCGGCTGAAACCGCCATGGACGGCAAGCGCGTAAAGGTTCCGGACATCGTCAGCGACGAGGTCTGTGAGGTTTGCGGAAAGCCCATGCTCGTCAAAAAAGGTAAGTTCGGCCACTTCCTTGGCTGCAGCGGTTTTCCGGAGTGCACGTTTACCAAGCCCATTGTGGTTGAGATGCCGGGTAAATGCCCCCAGTGCGGTAGCCGCATCCTGAAGCGCACCTCAAAGAAAGGCTATGTTTTCTATGCCTGTGAGCGCGGTACCGACTGCGGTTTCATCACCTGGGACGTGCCCACAAAGGGAGTGTGCCCTCAGTGCGGCAAGACTCTTTTCAAACGCAGCGGACGCGGCCCGCTGAAGTCCTTCTGCATCAACGAGGCCTGTCCGGCCTTTGTTCCAGAAGAGAAGCGCCGTTACCCGCAGAAGAAGGAGGGCGGCGGCAAAACCGGAAAAACGGTCAAATCCTCGGCTGTAAAGACATCATCCAAATCAGCATCCGGAACGGCCAAGTCGTCTAAAATCAAATCCTCAAAAGGATCTGAAACATGAAGGAAATCACTGTCGTCGGTGCTGGCCTTGCGGGCAGTGAATGCGCCTGGCAGCTAGCCAGCCGCGGTATTCCCGTACGCCTGGTCGAGATGCGCCCGCAGCGCATGACACCGGCTCACCATACCGGTGATTTTGCAGAACTTGTCTGTTCCAACTCTCTTCGCAGCGATGAGCTGACCAACGCCGTCGGCCTTCTGAAGGAAGAGATGCGGCGCCTGAATTCTCTGATACTTCACAGCGCCGACTGCTGCCGTGTGGCGGCGGGCGGCGCTCTGGCCGTAGACCGCACGGCCTTTTCACGGATGATCACGGAGAGCCTTGAGAAGCACCCGCTTGTCACCGTGGTTCGTGAAGAAGTGACTGAAATCCCTTCCGGCATTACGGTGATTGCTTCCGGGCCCCTGAGCAGTGACGCGATTGCCGAGCGCATCGCGGAACTCTGCCCGGACTCCGATCTGCATTTTTACGATGCCGTTGCACCGATTGTCACACTCGAGAGTGTGGACATGGAAAATGCCTACTTTGCTTCTCGTTATGACAAAGGATCTGCAGATTATGTAAACTGCCCTATGTCGCGAGAGGAATACGATGCGTTTGTTAAGGCTCTGGTTTCTGCGGAAGAGGCCGAGGTACACGGTTTTGACGACAGCGGAGTTTTTGAAGGCTGTATGCCGGTTGAGGTAATGGCGCGCAGAGGCCCGGATACGCTCCGCTACGGTCCCTTGAAACCGGTGGGTTTACGGAATCCGCGTACCGGCCGCGAAGACTATGCGGTTGTACAGCTTCGCATGGATAATCAGGACGGCACGCTTTATAATATGGTCGGCTTTCAGACGCATCTGAAATGGGGCGAACAGAAGCGCGTATTCTCCATGATTCCTGCGCTCCGCGATGCTGATTTCGTCCGATACGGCGTCATGCACCGCAACACCTATTTGAACAGTCCCGGCCTGCTCGACCGCTATTACCGGCTGAAGGCGGATCCCCGAATCCGCTTTGCAGGTCAGATGACCGGTGTGGAAGGCTATGTCGAATCGGCTGCCTCGGGTCTCTTGGTCGGAATTGAAACCGCCGCGGAACTTCTCAGCCTGCCGCCGGTAGACTTTCCGCAGGAAACTGCGATCGGCGCTCTGGGACTGTACATTTCGCAGGGAAGCATTGGGGAATTCCAGCCCATGAACATCAACTTCGGTATTATTCGTGCCCTCGACTACCGGGTAAAAGGCAAACGAAACAAAAACGCCGAAATTTCCCGGCGATCTCTGGCAATTCTGGATGAGCTGAAGCATTCGAAGGAGGTTTTGTCTCTTGAAGATAATCATTGACGCCATGGGCGGTGACAACGCCCCGCGGGAAATCATTAAAGGCGCACTGCGCGCAAAACACGAGCTCGGTATTGATCTGATTCTGGTTGGGCAGGAGGAAGCTATCCGTGCGTGCCTTCCAGCCGGTGAAGATGTTGAAATCGTCGATGCCCGCGAGATCATTACCATGGAAGACGATCCCAGCACCGCTACACGGCGTAAGAAGGACTCATCCATGGCCGTTTCACTCCGCCTGCTGAAAGAGGGCGCCGGCGATGCCGTAGTCTCGGCCGGCAGCACGGGTGCGCTCCTCACAGGAGCGACTCTGACAGTCAAGCGTATCCATGGTATCCGCCGTGCTGCGCTGGCGCCGGTTCTCCCCGCGGGTGAGCACGGCGTCATGCTGATTGACTGCGGGGCAAATGTTGAGTGCACGGCGGAATACCTGCTGCAGTTTGCATTTATGGGCAGTTTCTATGCTCAGAAGCTGATGGGCGTCCCGGAGCCCCGTGTCGGGTTGCTGAATGTTGGCACGGAAGACACCAAAGGCGGTGAGCTTCAGCATCAGGCCTTTGATCTGCTCCAGCAGGCAGGCCGTCAGAAAAGGATCCGCTTTGTCGGCAATATCGAGGGGACAGATGTGTTCTCCGGCAACGTTGACGTTGTGGTTACCGATGGTTTTACCGGGAATGTTCTGCTGAAGAGCGCCGAAGGCATCATTAAGTTTATGATGCACTCCCTGAAAGATGTCTTCTACAGGAGCACGATCAATAAACTGGCTGCTGCCGTCCTCAAGAAAGACCTTGCTGCGATGAAAAAGTCCATGGATGTGAACGAAGTCGGCGGAACCGCTCTGGTGGGCATTTCCAAACCGGTGGTCAAGGCACATGGCTCGTCTAACGAGGCCAGCTTTTTCGCCGCAATCCGTCAGGCCAAACAGTTCGCCGAATCCGGCATCATCGACGACATTATTGCCAATATTGATAATATGCGTCTGCGTGAGAATCCATGACGGATCTTCAGAACAGAATTGAATACCATTTCCAGGATCTGAAACTGCTTCAGACAGCCCTGACGCACAGTTCCTACGCTAACGAGCACCAGCAAGAGCATTCCGAATGCTATGAACGCCTGGAATTCTTGGGCGATTCGATTCTCGGTCTCACCGCTGCGGAATATCTGTACCGTTGGCAGCCTTCTCTCCCAGAGGGAAAAATGACCCGCATCCGTGCCGAACTGGTCTGTGAGGAGAGCTTGCATCGAGCTGCTCTGAATCTGGGCCTGGCACCCCTGCTGCGTCTTGGGCGTGGAGCTGAGCGTTCCGGAGACCGGAACAGACCCAGCATTCTTGCCGACTTGGTCGAAGCGCTCATCGCTGCTGTGTATCTCGATGGGGGGATGAAACCGGCAAAGGCTCTGATTCATCGTTTCGTGCTGGCGGATGCAGGTTCTCTGATTGAAAACCGCAGTCTGGACAGCAAGACTGCCCTGCAGGAACTGGTGCAGCGCGACGGTGCTGTTTCAATCCGTTATGTACTGACCGGTGAAAAAGGACCGGACCACGACAAGGCTTTTACCTTTGCCGTATATGTAAATGATGTTCTCTCCGGAGAAGGGGAAGGACACAGCAAAAAAGAGGCCGAACAGGCAGCAGCCGCAGCGGCTCTCCGGTTGCTTTCAGGATCCGCGGGAGAAGCCCAGTGACTCCACGACGGCGCATTCTTCCGGTTTTTATTCCTCATATGGGCTGCCCTCACGCCTGTGTATTCTGCAACCAGCACAAAATCACCGCGGCGCCAGGCAGCACAGTGCCTGTTGAACCACTTGAAGAACTGGACAGGCTTTTAAATCTGCCGCTCGACGGATTCGACCGTGAACTTGCTTTTTATGGCGGCAGTTTCACTGCGATCCCGGTAAGTCAGCAGCTTGCTTTTCTGGAACCGGCCGCAAAGGCACTTGCTGACGGCAGAATCAGTTCGATTCGCCTTTCTACGCGTCCGGATGCTGTCGATTCCGAGACGCTGGCACGGCTCAGCGCATATAGAGTCAGTACCGTGGAACTCGGTGCACAATCCATGCGGGACGAAGTCCTGGTTCAGTCCGGGCGCGGTCATACTGCGCAGAATGTTCGAGATGCGTCTGGATTGATTAAAAAAGCCGGCATACAGTTGGTGCTGCAGATGATGACAGGTCTTCCCGGCGATGATGATGACGGGGCACGGTACACTGCACGCGAACTCATCGCTTTGCAGCCCGATGCCGTCCGCATCTATCCGACCGTGGTAATACGCGGAACACGTCTCGCGCAACTGTGGCAGGCAGGGGAGTACCGGGAACATTCCGTAGAGGATGCGGTACGGGTTTGCTCCGGCCTGTTGCCCCTTTTTGAAGATGCTGGTATTCCGGTTATCCGCCTTGGACTGAACCCGACTGAGGAACTAGGAACGGGCAAGATTTTTTCAGAGGGCGCTGTATTGGCGGGGGCATACCACCCGGCCTTGGGAGAACTGGTGCGCAGCCGGATCCTTCGTAACCGTTTGGAAGAACAGTTCTCTGTTCTGGACTGTTTCGGCAAAACTGTCAAGGTCACAGCACCTCCGAATCTTCTGTCACAGGCACTTGGACAGCACCGCTGCAATGCAATCTGGTTAAAGGAACATTTTCATATGAAGGAGCTGCGAATCCAAAGCGGAGAAGTTCAGCAGCTGAAAATAGAAATACTTTGAGGGATTGTTCGTAATGAAAACAATAGGGATCCTTGGCGGTATGGGGCCGCTTGCAACGGCTGATCTGTTCCGCAAGATTGTAGTCTGTACTCCAGCAAATTGTGATAACGACCATATTCGCGTCTATATTGACTCAAATGCACGCATCCCGGACCGTACTGCTGCACTGCTGAACGGCGGTCCCGACCCCGTGCCTGAGATGCTCTCAGCGCTCCGAAACCTCGAAAAATGCGGAGCTGACTGTATCATTATGCCATGTAACACAGCTCATGCGTTTCTTCCGGCCCTTCAGTCGGAGACAGACATCCCGATCCTCAACATGCTGCAGATTACGGCGGAAGCCTGTGCCGAACGATATCCCGGAAAATGTGCTGCCGTCCTTGCCACCTCCGGTACAATTCAGACAGGCCTCTATGCCCGTGCCCTGAATGCTGCCGGCGTCTCCTTCCTGGAACCGGACGAGGCAGGGCAGAAAGAAGTCATGCGTCTCATCTACGATGTGGTGAAACCCTGGCGCCCGATTCCGCCTGAGAAGCCAGCCTGGACTGAATTGCTCGAGTCTTTACGCTCACGAGGAGCGGACTACTTTATTCTTGGCTGCACGGAACTCCCGGTCCTTGCAGGAATCCTTGCGGTGGAAGGACCCTTCGTAGATCCAACTGATGAACTCGCGCACGCAGCGATCCGTTTCTGCGGCCTTACGCCGCTCAAATCCTTTTGATGCCTGGAGGCTGAGTTTATGACGGTCAATGTCAATCTTTTCGACTCCATTTATCCGCTTGTGAGCTGGCTGCTCTTTTCACTGGGCTTGTGGAAGCTCCTGGTCAAGATGAAGAGGAAGCGCCCCTGGATGGCCTGTATTCCCGGGCTGCGGACCTTCGCACTGGCAAGCGCCATGGATATGGACCGCGAGGGCGTAATATGCGGCGTACTGGAACTGATCCTGTTTGTGGACAGTTTCCTCCAGCCTGCTGTCGCGGATAGCCGCATCGTAGCCGCTTATTCGATTCTCTTGCTGGTTCTCGCTGCCATCATGATCATTTATGAAATCCGCATTTTCATTCGTCTGACGACGGTGATGGGGGTGCGCAAAGTCTGGATCCTCCTGTGGATTCCGTTTTCCTGGCTCCCGATGATGATTTTCGGCTTTTCTCCAAAGTTCCAGCCAAAGAGCATAAACTTTACGGAAGACTGGCAGGCGGGAACCAGCCCTGCGGAAATCAGTGCTGCCTCGGGCGTGGCGGCTACTACATCCGGCTTGACGGTAAACCTGCAGGAGCGTACCGCGCGTGATTTTCTCAAAAAGCGCTATCTGCTCAAGGACATTTCCCTCGCAATCCCGAACGGGTCGCTCGTTCTTCTGCTGGGCGGTTCCGGCTCGGGAAAAACCACCTTCGTCAATGCTATTATCGGATATGAGAAAGCGAAAGCGACCGTTATCCTGAATGGGCACGATGTGTACCGCGAGTACGATCGGATGAAGTACCGGATCGGGTTTGTTCCGCAGCAGAACCTCATTCGCATGAGCGACACGGTGGAGCGTACGGTGGGAGACTCCGCCAAACTCCGTCTCCCGAAGAATGTGAGTTATAAAGACCGTCGTACACGGGTTGAAGAGGTGATGGACCTTCTTGGCCTGACAGCCGGGAAGGAAGGACTGGTTGCCAAAAAGTCCGGCGGACAGCTCCGCCGCATTTCCATCGCGCAGGAACTCGTCTCTGATCCCGAACTTTTCATTCTGGATGAACCTGACTCCGGTCTGGACGGTGTCATCGCGCGGGAGATCTTTACCAAACTCCGCGGCATCGCCGACGAAGGGAAAATCGTCATCGTCATCACTCACACCCCCGATCGCGTGATCGACCTCTTCGACAAGGTCATTGTCCTCGGCCGCGATTCCGGCCGCGTCGGAAGGCTCGCTTTCTACGGTACGCCGGGCGAAGCCCGCCAATTCTTCGGCAAGGACAGTATGGAGGGCATCGTCATGTGCGTTAACCGCCAGGAAGAGGGCGGCGAAGGCATGGCCGATTACTACATCGCGAAATACGCGGAACAGACAGCCTTGAAGAATGCGCCTCCAACACAGACGCCTGAGCCCGAAGCTACGTCTGCTGCGGAGAGCGCAGAAGCTCCGAAAGAAGGTGATCCCGCATGAAAAAGGAAAAGCATCAGGGTCGGATCTCCCAGCTCGGAATCTACCTGGGCAAGTATCTGCGCATGTTCGTCTACCAAAATGACTGGAAAGTTATTCCCATGTCGGCAATCATTGCCGGCGTTGTAACAGTTGTAGTTGGCAGTAATATGTTTGTCACACAGGAGGGAACCCTGACTGGCACCTTTGCCCTTGCCTGTGTCTGCCTCTGGAACGGGGTGTTCAACTCCATCCAGGTTGTCTGCCGCGAGCGTGCCATCCTTAAGCGCGAGCACCGCGCCGGCCTGCACGTTTCCTCGTATCTCGGTGCCCACATGATCTACCAGTTTCTTCTTTGCCTTGCGCAGACGGGCGTAACGCTCTTTGTCTGTACTATGGCAAGCGTGGCATTCCCGAGAACCGGGATCATTACCCCGTGGGGGATTGTGGACGTCGGAATCACGATCTTCCTGATTACTTATGCTGCGGATCTTATGGCACTGATGGTTTCCTGCATTGTTCGGGATACCACGACTGCCATGACGGTGATGCCCTTCGTCCTCATGTTTCAGCTGATTTTCTCCGGCGGGTTCTTCGGGCTTAGCGGCGCTGCAGAGAAGATATGTAACCTGACAGTCTCTAAGTGGGGGCTTGACAGCCTGTGCGCAATCGGCCGCTACAATGAACTTCCCATGGTCACGCTTTGGAATACAATCTTCAAATTCAAGGATATTGAGATTCAGGGAAAGAAGCCTCTTCTCGAC
>JAEEGL011767089.1_pt1 | contig 10447 bp, 13 predicted proteins | sample 9134231 | NCBI WGS metagenome assembly JAEEGL01 (sample SAMN16246548, study PRJNA631951) | gut metagenome | biome: gut microbiome; feature: rumen; material: fiber-attached | host: Bos | place: Iran: Karaj | collected 2018-10 | reverse complement strand
GGCACTTCTACTGCTCTGTTGTCTATAGTCAATTTGATAGTATCCATATATTATTCCTCCCTTATTTAATGCTGATAGCTCCAAAGCGGCACTTCTCGTAGCAGGTACCGCACTTGATACACTTGTCCTGGTCGATGACGTGAGGGTTCTTGAGGGTGCCGGTGATGGCTCCGACAGGGCACGCACGTGCGCAGGCAGTACATCCTTTACACTTCTCAGGATCGATGTAGTATTTCTTGAGGGCCTTGCACTGGCCGGCGCGGCACTTCTTCTCAGTTACGTGCTCTACATACTCGTCCCAGAAGTTGTTGATGGTGGAGAGAACCGGGTTGGGGGAAGTCTGTCCAAGTCCGCAGAGGGCTGTGTCCTTGATGACGCTTGAAAGGTTCTTGAGTTTCTCAAGATCTTCCATGGTTCCCTTTCCGTCGGTGATCTTGGTGAGGATCTCGTGGAGACGCTTGTTTCCTACGCGGCACGGGGTGCACTTTCCGCAGGACTCGTCAACGGTGAATCCAAGGTAGAACTTGGCGATGGCAACCATACAGTCGTCCTCGTCCATTACGATCATACCTCCAGAACCCATCATTGAACCTGCAGCCACGAGGCTGTCATAGTCGATAGGTGTGTCAAGGTGCTTCTCGGTAAGGCAGCCGCCTGAAGGGCCTCCGGTCTGGACGGCCTTGAACTTCTTGCCTCCCTTGATACCACCGCCGATCTCGTAGATGATCTCCCTGAGGGTGATACCCATAGGAACCTCGATAAGGCCGACGTTGTTGATCTTTCCTGCGAGTGCGAATACCTTGGTACCCTTAGACTTCTCTGTTCCGATGCTTGAGAACCAGTCAGCTCCCTTGTTGATGATTACAGGGATGTTGGCGTAAGTCTCAACGTTGTTCACGTTGGTAGGTTTCTCAAGATAACCTGACTGGGCAGGGAACGGCGGTTTGAAAGTAGGCTCGCCGCGCTTTCCTTCCATTGAGTGGATGAGGGCGGTCTCCTCTCCGCAGACGAATGCGCCTGCACCATAGCGGAGCTCGATTTCAAAGTCGAATCCTGTTCCGAGGATGTCCTTGCCAAGAAGGCCGTACTCCTGAGCCTGTGCGATGGCTACCTGGAGACGGTGGATGGCCAGAGGATACTCGGCACGGATGTAGATAAGACCCTTGTTTGCGCCGATGCAATAACCGCAGATGGCCATTGCCTCGAGGATGGAGTGAGGGTCTCCCTCGAGGAGGGAGCGGTCCATGAATGCGCCCGGGTCACCTTCGTCAGCGTTGCAGACTACATATTTCTGCTCGCCGACGCGGCTCTTGGAAGCGATTTCCCACTTGAGGCCGGTAGGGAATCCTGCGCCGCCGCGACCGCGGAGACCGGATTTCTTTATCTCTTCGATAACCTGTGCGGGAGTCATCTCGGTAAGACACTTTCCGAGAGCAGCGTATCCGTCGCGTGCGATTGATTCCTCGATGTTCTCAGGATCGATGAAACCGCAGTTTCTAAGGGCGATACGGAGCTGCTTCTTGTAGAACTCCATATGCTTGGAGTCAGTAACGCTCTGGTTGGTGTCAGGAGCTACGTAAAGGAGGCGCTGAACCTTGCGTCCCTTGATGATGTGCTCCTCGATGATTTCCTTGGCATCTGAGGGCTGTACCCTGGTATAGAAAGTGTTGTCAGGAATGATCTTGACAATGGGACCTCTTTCGCAGAATCCGAAGCAGCCGGTAACGACCACCTTCGCGAAATCTGTCAAGTCGTGAGCCACGAGTTCCTTGTTGAGTTCGGTAACGACCTCGTGGCTGGCGGATGCGGAGCAACCTGTACCACCGCAAACCAAAATATGCATTTTAACAGCCATATTCGATCTTTTGGGTGGTTTAGATTGATCTGTAGTTTGCCGGCAGGATGCCCTCGATCAGTTCACCTCCAATGATGTACTTCTCGATGATTTCCTTTGCACGGGGGATTTTAACTTCACCGAAAACGACGGGATCCTTACCGGGGATGGTGACCTCGACTGTAGGCTCAGCATAGCTGTAGCCCATATCGCCCACCTGCATCACGATGGCCTTGATCTGACGTTTGTCAAGCTCAGTGATGAGATAGTTCATAGTCTCCTTCGCACCCGATGCGATACCGCTGGTGGCCATTCCGACCTTGATCTGGATGATAGCTTCAGTAGAGTCGGCGTTTTCACGCATTGACATCCTGCTCTGCATACCCTCCTTGACCTTGCGGAGTTCCGCGAGATTCTTGATTTTATTCATGGGTTTCTTCGAATGTTTTGAGATAAATATAGAAATAATAATAATGTCCTTTCCAGTAAAATGAGGGGGTCATTTTTTGAGTCCTCTAAGGTACGGAAATCCTTTGAAAGTACAAAGGTTTTCCTCCTTAAAATCAGTTCATCCCGCGCTCTTTTTTAATGGTTTCGTACGCCTCCTGTATCTTGCGGAATTTCTCCTCCGCGGCCTTCTGCACCTCAGCTCCGAGAGTGGCCACCTTGTCAGGATGATACTTCATTGCCATTCGCCTGTATGCGGCCTTCACCTCGTCGTCGCTGGCAGAAGGAGATATCTCCAAAACTGCGTATGCAGACTCCTTGTCCTTATAGAACATGGCTATAATGGAGGATATGTCGGAGGAGTTCAGGCGGATGGCTCCGCCTATGGCCTCCAGGACGCTCTTCTCCGACTTGCTGAAGTCTCCGTCAGCTATCGCAATCTGGGTGAGGTAGTGGAACAGCTGCAGGCGCTGCGAATAATTCATGTTGTTCGCTATCTGCGTTCCGACAGAATAGATGTCAACTTGCTGGTTTTTAAGGCTGTCGAGTATCCGGACGGCCTCGTCCACTGCGTTCTGCCCGAAGTTCCGCCTGATGAAATCCTTTACGACATCTACTTCTGACTGAAGTGTCCTGCCGTCAGCCTTTATTACGGCTGAAGAGAGCACGAGAAGGCTCACGAAGAAGCTGTTGCGCTGCTCCGTTGTCGTGTAGGTGCGGGGGCCTCCCTGCTGACTCCAGGCGCCCCCGGAGCCGTCATACGTAGTCCTAGAACCGGTACCGTATCCGGAACCGGGCGCGGAGCCGGAGCCGATCTGTCTGGCCGCGTCTATGGACTTGTCTATGAATGAACCCAGGAAATAGCCCAGCAAGGCCCCTATGGGGCCATATGCGACCCAGCCCAGAAGGCCGGCGATCCATTTGGTACGTGCCATCCCTACTTACTTCTTCTTTTCAGCAGGATTGGCGTATGGATCAAGATGGCCGCTGTAGTCTATGACTTCCCTGTGCTGAGAGCGCACGGTAAGATGCACCTTTCCGTTAGGGTATATCTCGAAGCGGTACAGCAGAAGCTCCTCTTCATTGTCCATGGTGACCTCGATGATGCGGGCTCCGCCGAACGCCGCGAGTTTCTGGGCGTAGTCTACTATGGGAGCCTCGAAGTTGAAGCCCTTTCCTCCGCCGTATGGAAGGTTCCAAGCCTGCCCTATGTAAGGAAGCGCAGAACTAATCTGACCGTCGTTTATGATTACCACATAAGGCGTCGTCAGAGCCTGCTGCGGGCCGCGGCGGGGGTTCATGAATTCTATGTCAACCTTGAAACTCTGGGCGTCGAGACGCTCCTTGATCATAGCCTCTTCTTCCGGAGTCACCTGGTCTGTGAGGACACCGCAGGAGCATACTGCCGCCGCCAGTGCCGCGAATGCAATCAATCTTCTGAAAAACATAGCGAAGGTGTTTAAATTATCGACTAAAAGGCCTGCAAATTGCAGGCCTTCTTAAGAATATTTTCAGGAGCGTATTACTTCTTGTCAAAGTACTCCTTTGCCTTAGCCTCTTCTACGAGGTGCTCTACGAATACGTAGGCTCCGGTCTTGGGAGATTTCTCCATACGGATGCACTTGACCATGCTCTTGGCACCGGCCTTTGCTGCGAATGTAGCGACTGCTTTCTTTGCCATAGTTTATACTCCTTTTAATTACTTGATCTCACGATGAACGGTAACCTTCTTGAGGAACGGATTGTATTTCTTGCGCTCCAGCCTCTCGGGGTTGTTCTTCTTGTTCTTGGTGGTGATGTAACGAGACATACCGGGTACACCGCTAGCTTTCTGCTCAGTGCACTCAAGGATGACCTGCACCCTGTTTCCTTTAGCTTTCTTTGCCATAATTCACGAGTTTAAACAAGGTTAATTAATCCTTTCTTCTGAGCATCCCTGAGGGTAGCGTCCAGACCGTTCTTCTCGATGATCCTCATACCCTTGCAAGATACTTTCAATGTGACGAACCTCTGCTCCTCTTCTGACCAGAACTTCTTGGTCTTGAGGTTGAGGGAGAAGTCGCGCTTTGTGCGCAGCTTTGAATGGGCCACATTGTTGCCCTTCATTCTCTTTCTTCCAGTTATTTGACAAACCTTTGCCATAATGCTATACTTTTTTAATTTTTAATTACCAACTATGGTGAAGAACCTTCTCCACCTGATGTTCTTGGGGAACTTCTTGGACCTGTCGGTAGAAAGCCATACAAGGAACGGCCTTCCCACTATGTGGTCTTCAGGAACGAAGCCCCAGTACCTTGAGTCCAGGGAATTGTGCCTGTTGTCCCCCATCATGAAATAATAATCCTGTTGGAAGGTATACTTGCCTTCCATCAAAGCCTGCTGAACGTCTCCGCCCTCGTAATCCTTGATGAGCCTGCTGTAGAACGGCAGAGTTTCCCCGTTTATTTCCACTGTCTCCCCTTTCTTGGGAATCCATATGGGACCGTAATAGTCGCGGCTCCATCCCGTCTGCGTGAACGGGAAAAGCTCCATCGCGTTGGGCTCGTGGTCGAGGTTGGGCTCTATGCTCTGCACGACATCCAGGTCTCGGACTTCAGAGAGCATCTCTTCTGTGAGCGGCATTGCGGGATATCCTGGCAAAGCCGGGTCGAAGAAGAGTTCGGAGGTGTTCAAACCTAATTTTTCAAAGAACTTCTGATTTATCCTTCCGTTGGAAGTCACAACCTTGTATGTAAGCTGTATTCCGGGATAAACCTCTTGTTTCTGTCCGTTCACGTAAACCAGGCCGTCAATTATTTCCAGCCTGTCTCCCGCTACGGCAACACAGCGCTTGACATAATGGTCTTTCTTGTCCGAGGGGCGGACCTTCACAGGTCCCCAGTTCTTTATTGCGGTCTCCCTGCCGACTATCCTGCTTAGCATATAGTAATCGTCTGCAGGAGCCTTCACCAGAACGGTATCTCCGTTTGGGAAGCAGAAGACCACGTTGTCTCCCCTCTGTACTTCGCGGAACCCCTTGAGTCTTTTATAATCCCTGGTTATCAGCCTGGAATAGGACTCCTTGCCGAAAATGGTGTTGTGCGTAAAAGGCACGGTAAGCGGAGTCTGCGGAAGCTTGGGGCCGTATGTCAATTTGCTTACGAACAGGTGGTCACCTGTGTAAAGCGTACTTTCCATAGAGGATGAAGGAATCCTGAAGGCTTGGAAAAAGAAGATGTTCAAGAATGTGACGAACACGACTGCGAAGATGATATCGTCCAGCCAGTCGTTGGCCGCGCTCCTTTTCTCTCCTTCCTTGTAGCGTTTTTTCCAGAAGTTCCAATGAACCTTCTTGGTTATGAAGATGTCAAAGATAACTATCAGGCCTAAAAGCCACCAGTAATTTCCGAGCCAGATTACCCACAACACGTAAAGCAGGGCCCAAAAAACGAAACCCGTCCAGCGGTTATGGAAAAAATCCTTCAGGCTCATCCGGTACTACTCGGTAACAGACTTCAAAACAGCCTCGAAAGCCTGCGGATTATTCATAGCAAGGTCTGCCAGAACTTTGCGGTTGAGACCGACGTTCTTCTTGGCCAACTGACCCATAAACTGAGAATAAGTCACACCGTACTGGCGTGCGGCGGCGTTAATTCTCTGTATCCAAAGAGCGCGGAAGTTGCGCTTCTTTGCTTTACGATCACGGTATGCATAGGTGAGACCTTTCTCATAGGTGTTCTTTGCAACCGTCCAAACATTCTTCCTGGAAAGGAAGTTACCGCGAGTCTGCTTGAGAATCTTCTTGCGGCGTGCTCTTGAAGCAACTGAATTGACTGATCTTGGCATAATTAATTTGTTTTTCTGGAGGCAGTGGCTTGACTTGCAAGCTCTTTACAACTGCGGCATCCACGTTTGACTTAAATGATACTACAAGGCAAGAAGTTCCTTGACCCTTTTCTCATCTGCCTTCTTGAGGAGGGCGAAATGATCCAGATTCCTTTTCTGCTTCTTGGTCTTCTTTGTGAGAATGTGGCTGTGATAAGCGTGCTTTCTCTTGATCTTTCCCGTTCCGGTAAGCGTGAAGCGCTTTTTGGCACCGGAGTTGGTCTTATTCTTTGCCATTTCTTTGTTTGTTAATAATTGTTAATATTTTTTGCCCTATTTCTTTTTCAAGGGGGCAATAATCATTGTCATTCGCTTGCCTTCCAGGACCGGCATGTTCTCTGCCCTGCCAAACTCCTCAAGTTCCACCGCAAAGCGCAGGAGCTGCTTTTCTCCCTGCTCTGCAAACTGGATGGAGCGTCCTCTGAAGAAGATGGTGGCCTTTACCTTGGAACCTTCCTGGAGGAACTCCTGGGCGTGCTTCAGCTTGAACTGGAAGTCGTGCTCGTCGGTGTTGGGGCCGAAACGGATTTCCTTGAGGACTATCTTGGCCGAGTTGGATTTCATCTCCTTGGCCTTCTTCTTCTGCTGGTACAGGTACTTCTGGTAGTCAAGTATCTTGCATACGGGAGGATCTGCCTTGGCGCTGATCTCTACAAGGTCAAGCTCCAGTTCGTCAGCAAGCGCGAGCGCCTTTGCCAGGGGGTAAATTCCCGGCTCGGGTATGTTGTCACCAACCAGGCGCACCTGGGGCGCGCTGATCTCGTGGTTGATGTTCAGCTCGTTCTCGTCCTTTTTCTGGTTGGGAAAGGGACGATTCGGTTTCTTGCCGTTAGGCTTGAAGCCCGAGGGCTTCGGTCTGTAAGGTCCTGCCATATATTATGATAACTCATCAGCTATTGCCTGATGGATATACTCAACAAATCCATCCAAAGCCATACTGCCGGCATCCGCGCCTTCGCGGCGTACGGATACTGTCTCACTTTGGATTTCTTTATCTCCCACAATCACCAGTACAGGGACCCTGAGAAGGGAAATCTCACGGATTCTCTTGCCAAGTGTCTCATTCCTAGCGTCTATGGAAGCGCGAATATCGGAATTATTCAGGAAACTACAAACTTTTTCTGCATAATCCGCATATTTTTCACTCACTGGCAGCACTTTAACCTGATCAGGAGAGAGCCAGAGAGGCAGGTGTCCGGCGGTGTGCTCGAGCACTACAGCTGTAAACCTTTCCATTGATCCGAACGGAGCGCGGTGGATCATAACAGGGCGTTTCTTGCTGCCGTCAGCATCGGTGTACTCCAACTGGAAGCGCTCAGGCAGGTTGTAGTCTACCTGGATGGTTCCGAGCTGCCACTTGCGTCCAATGGCGTCCTTTACCATAAAGTCCAGCTTGGGGCCGTAGAATGCGGCCTCGCCTTTCTCCACGACGGTCTTGAGGCCCTTCTTTTCCGCGGCGTCTATGATAGCCTGCTCGGCCTTGGCCCAGTTCTCGTCAGAACCGATGTACTTCTCCTTGTTGTCAGGGTCGCGGAGGGATACCTGAGCCATATAGTCCGTCATCTTGAGCGTGCGGAACACGTACAGGATGAGGTCGATAACCTTCTCAAACTCTTCCTGCAGCTGGTCGGGACGGCAGAAGAGGTGGGCGTCGTCCTGGGTGAAACCTCTCACGCGGGTGAGGCCGTGAAGCTCTCCGCTCTGCTCGTAGCGGTAGACGGTACCGAACTCTGCGAAGCGCAGAGGGAGGTCGCGGTACGAGCGCGGCGAACTGCGGAAGATCTCGCAGTGGTGAGGGCAGTTCATAGGCTTGAGCATATACTCCTCCCCTTCCTGAGGGGTGCGTATGGGCTGGAACGAATCCTTTCCGTATTTGGCGTAATGCCCTGACGTTATGTAGAGTTCCTTGCTGCCGATATGGGGTGTTACGACGGGAAGATATCCAAGTTCCGTCTGCTTCTTGCGAAGGAAACCTTCCAGGATGTTGCGCATGACGGCGCCGCGGGGAAGCCACAGCGGAAGGCCGAGGCCAACCCTCTGGGAGAAGGTGAACAGTTCCATCTCCTTGCCCAGCTTGCGGTGATCCCTCTTCTTTGCCTCTTCCATCATCACCAGGTACTCCTCAAGCATGGATTTCTTGGGGAAGGTGATACCGTAGATACGGGTGAGCTGCTGACGCTTCTCGTCTCCGCGCCAGTATGCTCCGGCTATGGCGGTGAGCTTCACGGCCTTGATTGCCTCGGTGCTGCGAAGATGAGGGCCGCGGCAAAGGTCGGTGAAGTCGCCGTTCTCGTAATATGTTATGGTGCCGTCCTGAAGCTCGTTTATGAGTTCCACCTTGTACTGGTCGCCTTTTGCGGCGAAGTACTTCAGGGCGTCAGCCTTGCTTACGTCAATTCTCTTGTACTCTTCCTTGCGGGCTGCGAGTTCCAGCATCTTCTTCTCGATCTTGGGAAGGTCGGCATCTGTGATCTGCTGGCCGCAGAGGTCCACGTCGTAATAAAATCCGTTCTCGACGGCAGGGCCGATACCAAACTTGACTCCGGGGTACAAGGCCTCCAGAGCCTCTGCCATAAGATGGGACGAGGAGTGCCAGAAAACCCTCTTGGCATCGTCGCTGTCCCACTTGAGCAGAGATATCGAAGCGTCCTGGTCGATAGGGCGGTTCAAATCGTACACAACCCCGTTCACCTGGGCGGCCAGAACTTCGGCTGCAAGGCGGGGGCTGATGCTCTCAGCAATTTCGTAAGCGGTTATTCCTTCTACAAATGGCTTTACCGCTCCGTCTGGAAATGTTATGTTGATCATATCGTTAAATATAAGGAATGCAAATATACGGTTTTTTCTTTATCTTTGTATTTACAAACACATTGAATATGACTGGAGAAATATCTGGAAAGACCATTTGGGACAGCGCCGGAAAAGGCGGACTCATCCTTGGAGGTGTAACAATCGGCTTCATGGCCCTTAGCCTTCTTCTCGAGCTTCTTCCCGACAATTCCGTTGGAACATTCCTCACCACAATACTGAATTTCCTCATCTGGGCGGCCAAACTGTTCTGCTGCGTATACGTGCTGTACGCCCTTATGCGCAAGTTCACCCTGGACTTCCCGGGTGCGGACAGGGCAACGGTACGCAAATTCGGCGTGGCAACAGGATTCATGTCAGCCCTGATATATTCGGCTTTCACGCTCATCTATTTCCTTTACATCAACCCTGATGCGCTTGCAGAGAGCTTCGCCGCTGCAACTGACGCATACTCTTCAATGCTGGATTCCAACTCTATGGAGGCCATAGAGCAGATGCAGGGAAAGATGCCTGCCGTGATGTTCTTCGCAAACCTCGTGTACTGCACCCTGTTCGGCTGGGCCGCATCGGCCATCATAGCCTCCAGGCTGGTTAAAGACGATCCTTTCAAGCAATAATATGGACTATCCCGTAGACCTGAGCATCCTCATCCCTTCATACAACGAGAAAGAATCCCTTCCCGAACTCCTTTCCTGGATCCACCGTGCGCTGGACCCGGAGAAGCTTTCCTTGGAGATAATCATAATAGATGACGGCAGCGACGACGGCACTTGGGACACTGTCAGGCAGCTTGCAGCCGCCGACAGCGCTGTCCACGCCATCCAGTTCCGGCGCAACTACGGCAAGTCCGCCGCGCTTTTCTGCGGTTTCAAGGAAGCCCGCGGACGCGTTGTGGTAACGATGGACGCAGACCTCCAGGATTCTCCGGAGGAAGTCCCAGAGATGTACCGTATGATAGTAGAAGACGGCTGGGACGTGGTGTCAGGCTGGAAGCAGTACCGCCAGGACAACAAACTCACCAAGAATCTGCCCTCAAAACTGTACAACGCCACCGCCCGCCGCATCACCGGAATCAAGCTTCACGACATGAACTGCGGCCTCAAGGCCTACAGGAACGAGGTTGTCAAGAACATAGAGGTATACGGCGAGATGCACCGCTACATACCGTACCTTGCCAAGAACGCCGGCTTCACCCGCATAACGGAGAAGCCCGTACATCACCAGAAGCGCAAATACGGCAAGAGCAAATTCGGTATGGACCGTTTCATAAACGGATTCCTGGATCTGCTGTCACTGTGGTTCCTTTCCACTTTCGGACGCAAGCCGATGCATTTCTTCGGCTACACCGGCATTTTCATGTTCGTGGTGGGATTCATAATGACGGCCTGGATAATAATAGCAAAACTGGTCCATCAGACACGCGGACAATATTTCCGCGCCGTGACAGACCAGCCTTTGTTCTATCTTGCCTTGCTGGCGGTTATCCTGGGTGTG
>JAEEGL011744911.1_pt1 | contig 10447 bp, 12 predicted proteins | sample 9134231 | NCBI WGS metagenome assembly JAEEGL01 (sample SAMN16246548, study PRJNA631951) | gut metagenome | biome: gut microbiome; feature: rumen; material: fiber-attached | host: Bos | place: Iran: Karaj | collected 2018-10 | reverse complement strand
CTTATCTTTTCTGGCGGTGGAAAGAGTAAGGGAGCCGTAGAACCTATGGTGGCTGTTGTGGATAGTGACAGCATCCGTGCTGTGCGATTAGCAGAGGAAAACCGCAGGTTGCAGGACAGCTTACAGGCTGTTGCAGACTCGCTGGCCCGTGTCGCAGATGAAACACTCATTGCTGAAGAACAGGCCAAGGAAAAGGTACAGGCTGCACCTGCACCCAAGCCTACCGCTTCCGCTGCATCTGGCAGCAAAGACCTCGGTTATGCCGTCTTCAAAGGGACACTCAAGAATGGAATGCCCGATGATGTCAATGGCCGTTTGGTATTCAAGTCCTCTCATCTCATTGACAGCCGTGACCCCAAGAGTCGTGTAGCCGATGCGGGTGACTATGTGATAGGTGAATTCTCGGAAGGACACCTCGTGCAAGGCATCTGGTATGGAGCCGACAACACGGTCAAGGGAAGCATTATTATTGGAAAATAAGGCCCCTCTCCTGCTCTCCCCATGGGGCGAGGGAAAAGAAAAGTGAAGAGTGAAAATAAAAGTAACCTTTTAATGAGTAAGAAGATTCATAGAAGTGTTGAGAAGCACCGGCTGCCGAGCCTGCGCCTCATCCTCATATTTTTCACTTTTCACTCTTTCACCTTTCATTCTGCTGCCCAGCAGCTGCATCTCTTCTCTCCCGAACTACGTCAGGCAGCAGGCCGGCAAGCGCTCATCATGGATTTCGTGGAACACTATTTCAGCGACCTCTTCACGAAGAGTGCTGAGATGCGAGCCACGCAGATGGCGGATGACAAGGTATTTTTTCGCCAAGGACGACCCGAAGACCTGTGGCATTTGGCAGATACGATTCCCTTCAGCATCACTTTCCATGACAAGTATTATGAAGTCTGTTGGTTGCAGGAAGAAGAGCCTTTCATCAAGATAGTCTTCCCTGCACAGTACGACCTCATTCTCGGACTCTCGCAAGACGAAGTGCAGAAGCGGACAAAGGATTATATCCTTGCTGCTCCTCCCCGCGACAGTCTCGTGGTGCTGCCCACAGACCTCACAATGTCTGAAGACAGCCTTCTCGTCAGCAAGCACACTTTCCTGGAACTGGAATCCCTTACAGATGCAACCTATTATATATATAATAAGGTGTACGCGTCAGATACCATTCCTGTCTTTGACTGCCGTTATCCCGAGGCCTCTGCCGCCAACCTCTTTCAGGGAATCATCCATGACAAGGACTATCGTCTTTACGTCGAGCAGTCCCTTTATGGCATGAAGACGGTCAGCTACACGCTCTCACTCAATCAGTGGCTCAACTACTGTTCCGAGCAACAGTTGCAGGTGTTCTTTGCCGTAGAGGAAGTGCGGGAAGATGGCATTAAGGCATTGGTCATCGCCCACAGTCGAGAACTGAATTACAACCACTTGCTGTCTGTCATCATCCCCGATAACTTCATTGACCGTGAGGGCATTGTCTTTAAAGCCCGAATGACACCCTTCATCCCCACGCATAACATCAAGAATCTGTATAAAGTTGATAATTGAAAATTGAAAGTTGAAAATTGAAATATGACTATACATTGTAAACTATTCTTTCTTCATTCTGCATTGTTCATTCTTCTGTTTGCATCTCTGCTTCCCGCTTCAGCACAGCAGGATAGCGATGCGGTGAAGAATATCAATGCCGTTAAGCGGGACACTACCTTTATCTATGCCGAAGCTACTATGAGTCATCCTGATTCTGCCTTCTATGGTGCCAAGGCCATCCTGGAAATGAAAGTGAAAGACTGGGTGAAGGTCTGCTATCCTGCTGATAGCGTGGATGTATGCATTGCCAAGGCCAAGGAACATAGCTTCGAGATACATACTCGTAGGGGACAACTCTACCGAGCCTTCGTCTATGTGAGCAAGCGTGACATTTTGCCCGTCACAGATCGCAATGAGGTCATGGTCTTTCAGGTATCACAGTCGGCCACAGAACAAACGCCTTCCACACCTGCTGAAATCATCTCTGAGGACGCGCCAGTCACTGAAGAGCAACCTGCATCAGAAAAGGAACCTGTTGTTATCACCTTGACAAAGGATGAAGAGCAGATGACGACCATCCAGAACCTGTCGGATTTGAATACTTATGTTGCCAAACTACGGAGCGGACAGCGCTTGAATGGTTTTGGCAAATACAGCACAATGCCAAAGAATCAAGTCTGTCACGTCTTCGTCTGTGACAAGCAAGGAACGGTCCTTGCACGCCTACGTCACCAGAGCGATGGCACCTGCATCAATCTCACCACCCTTCAACCCGACGCTGTTGAGAACTACCACACCGGCGCCGTCTGGTTCCAAATAAAAGACTAAATGAATTGTAAATTATGAATAAATTTCTTTTCCTTCTTTTCTTCTTCCTCTCTGCCACCACTCTTATGGCAGACAATATCACCGTCACCATTACCGATGGCGTAGATAACGAGACCGTCAAGTCACGCATCGAGACCGCTGCTGCCCGCATACTTAATGAAGTCAACGAAGCCCAAACAGAGGGACGTGCCCTCAACTTTGCTAAACTCGGCCTCAGTACACGCGTGCAGCAGTCGATGGCAATGTTGTGGGAAAATGCCCCTTTCATCTGCACCGATGAAGAAATCATTGAGCATGGCATCACCACTGGTTCCGGTTATCAGATCCGTAATATCCCCCTGCTGATGAAACCCACAGGTGAACGTGAATTCAACGAGGATGAATATCAGGGGGCCGTCATCAGCTTCGACCAAACGGGAGAGGTGGAGAGTTTCTACCTCACCATCTCCATGAACCTTTATATGAAGGTCATTCGTGACAACCGCGAACTCACCGACCTGCGTCGCCGTCAGATGATTCTTGATTATGTGGAGCAGTTCCGAACGTCCTACAATCAGAAGGACATCAACTTTCTGGAACAGGTCTTCAGTGACGATGCCCTTATCATCACAGGCAAAGTCATCCAGCAGCGTCACGGTGACGGCATGACCTCTCCCAAGATTCAATACAACAAACAGACCAAGCAACAATACCTCACCAACCTCCGTCGTGTCTTTCAGAACACCAAGTACATCAAGGTCAACTTCGATGACATCGAGGTCATGCGTCATCCCGTCAACCCCGACTTCTATGGTGTCACCCTCCATCAAGGCTGGACCAGCAACACCTATCACGATGAAGGCTACGTCTTCCTCCTCTGGGACTTCCGCGATGAGAACGCCCCACAAATCCACGTCCGCACCTGGCAACCCGACAAGATTGGCAAGAAGGCACTCCCCAAGGACGAGATATTTTCACTAAGTGATTTTGATATTTAATCATAACAGATAAGAATAAACTATTATGAAAAAAGATTTAATGTGTTCAAATTCTGACAAGGATTATATTGTCGATCGATTAAGTGCTGTAGAAGACGTTATGAGGTCATCTGCAAATTATGAGAATGCTCAAGGGAACGTTGAAGAAACGATAAAAGAGCTATGTACACGGTATCCCCAATGCAGTTTTCATATTCAGCAAAGGTTTGGTGAACTGTGTAGAATATATGGTTTAGATTGGTTTTAACAATAATATGAGCTATATGCTATGAAAAATACAAATTAAATAAACTACGGAAATGAAATATTTAATTGTTTTATTGATGCTCTGTCCATATATAATGACAGATGCACAGAATCTAACGGTAAAGTCTGTTGGTTTACGTCCACAAGATGCTCGTGCAGCGTCCCAGCCTCGAATAGATCATGAAGGGAAGAAATGCGCAATTATTCGAGTGGGAGTGGTAGGAGTTGATGATCTCGTTTTTCCAGATTCTGTTGGCAATGTAGCACACGTATTGAATGAATATGTTGTTTATGTTCCTGATGGTCTTAAATCATTTCGGTATATGAACAAATCTGGTCAAAAACTGGGAACAATAGTCTTTGATGAATATGATATGGAAATACATGCATTATCTTCTTATGAAGTCATTTTTGAATCAGAAAGTCATCTTCGTTCTGCAATTTTTTCTATCCAGCCAAAGAATGCCCTTTTGATGTTTAATGGTGAAAATGTCAATGTGGATGAGGATGGTCTGGTAATTATTAATATGCCTGTTGGAGATTATTCTTATAAAATAACCGCTGAAGGTTTTGAGGGGCAGAATGGGATAGTTTCTTTAACCGAAGATGATATTACAACAGTGAAAGAAATCTATCTTCAAGAGATATTATATCCAGTAATTATCAATATTTCTCCAGAAGATGCTATGATTTTTATTGATAATGTACCATATTCGAAAGACGCAAGAGATAATATTAAATTATCAGGTGGAAAGCATTTATTTCGAGTTACTGCCACAAACTATGAGGATTATGAAAGTACTATTGATGTAAAAAGCAATCTATCACCTCTTAATCTTAATTTAAAAGAAAAGACAAAAAAGATGATAAAGCATAAAGAAGAGCGTTCGAGAACGAGGGTTTCAGTTAGACGTGCATGCTATTTTACCTTATCAGGTGAATCATATGATAAATATAAATATAATGGATTTGATTATGGTGGAAAAATAGGTATTCATTATCTTTATCCATTTGCGGGAATCTTTGCTTTCAAATGGGGGATTGAAGGGGGTATTATGCATTTAAATCGGGACGTTAAGTATGAACTTAATGAAAATCTTAATGAATCCACATCTTCTTCAGGATTATGGGAGATACCGTTACAACTGGGTGTCGGTTGTCCATTTGGAAAATATAATCGTCATTTGTTCACTGTTTTATTTGGTGGATACGCTCGTGATACTTGGGTTCGAACAAATGAAGTAATAGAAAATGACACTAAAAATAATGAAAAAAAATATGCACATAATGATGTCAGTGATTTTGGATTCCGATTATCTGCCATGCTTGATTTACATCATTTTGTAATCGGAATGGAATTTAGTCGAAGTACAGAAGGACATGGACAATATTTGGGTTGTAAGATTGCGTATAAAGCATTCTAATGATATGTTGGTAACTGATTTATATATATATATGATTCGATCATTGTTAATTTTTGTTTGTTGCGTTCTATATATAAATAATATCAAAGCGCAAATGATAAATATCCAAAGCGTAACACTACAACCTTTGGACAAAACAGCGATAATGCAACCATGTTTAGACAACAATGGTGATACTTGTGCCTTGTTAAAAATCAAGACAGATAATTTGGAAGGAATAGTTTTTTCAAATCCCAATCAATATATGAATGTGAGATATGAAGATGGTATATATTATGTATATATTCCATCAATAAGTCGAAAGTTGGACTTTCAACATAAAGACTATATACCTTTTCAACTGGATCTGGCTGATTACGGATTTAGGAGGTTAAAAAATGGAAAAACTTATTTGGTTCTCCTTGAAGTTTCAAAGAAATCTGAAATAAATAGTTCTATTGTATTGAAAGTTGAACCAAGTTCTGCTCAAGTAACATTTGATGATGAGAATCTGAAGTTATCAAATACTGGTATTTATGAAATTCCAGTATCGGCTGGAAAACATTCATATTTGATTAGATCAGAAAACCACCAAATGCAGAATAATTCTGTTTCAATAGAACGTTCTGAAGTGAAAACAATCTACGTAAAACTATTACCAATAAATCACGAGGTTTATATCAAATGCAATGTGAGAAAAGCTCGTGTGTTTGTTGACAATATTGATTATGGATTTGCAGGGAAGCTTTATGTCCCACAAGGTCAACATATTATTCGAGTACAGGCAGATGGATATGTAGATTCGGAAAAAGACATTTTAATTACTTCCTCAACAAGGTCTCTATCCTTTATTCTTGAGCAAAATAAAAAAACTACTCATATTCATGCAATTCCCGTGACAATTTATTCGAACTCTTCATGTATATATAAAAACAATAAAAAAATAAAAAATTGGTATGATGGTGCCAAAATTATGTTTATGCCAGGAACATACGAGCTGTCAGATAATGATTTTTCTTCAAGCTTAATTATAGAGGTAAAAGACACTCCGTTATATGTGAATTTAAAAAAAGGTGAAATATATAAACTCAATGAGGAGAATGGTATGACGGTGCAGAAACCCGTTCAAGAGATAGCTACAACTCCTTCATCATCCTCTATTCCTTCTCAGACTTTTACTGTAAAAGGCATCAGTTTCAAGATGATTCGCGTGGAGGGCGGCACATTTACAATGGGTGCCATGGCGGAGCTGAGGAGCGATGCATACGATGACGAGAAACCGGCCCACCAAGTTACATTATCTTCTTATTACATCGGCGAGACTGAGGTGACACAGGCATTGTGGCAGGCGGTGATGGGCAGCAATCCGTCTTTCTTTAAGCACGATAATCATCCTGTAGAACAGGTTAGCTGGGATGAGTGCAAATCCTTTATCAGCAAGCTAAACTCCCTGACCGGGAAGAATTACCGTTTGCCATCGGAAGCTGAATGGGAGTATTCCGCCCGTGGCGGCAACAAGAGTCAGGGCAACAAGTACAGCGGTAGCAACACGTTGGGAAATGTTGCGTGGTACGAGGATAATAGCGGCAGAAAGACACATTCCGTGAAGACCAAATCCCCCAACGAGTTAGGCATTTATGATATGAGTGGCAATGTGAGGGAATGGTGTCAGGACTGGTTTGGTAGCTATAGTTCTGCTTCTCAGACGAATCCCACTGGTGCCACCCTGGGCTCTTACCGCGTGTATCGTGGGGGCAGCTGGGGTACCTTTGCTAGGGCCTGCCGTGTATCTGACCGGAATTATGACATGCCCGAGCACCGGAGTAGCAACCTAGGCTTGCGCTTAGCCCTTGACTCCAATTAAGAAGAATCTTTTTAACAATTAACAGCAGGATAAAGGGCGTTCGGACAATTTTATTCGACCGTCTTTTCCCAAGTAGTGCTTGGAATAATAAATTCAATTGTATATCATTTTAAAGAATACCGATATGTGCAAATACTTTTATAAAAAAGGAGAGATTGCAATATGTATGATTAATAATCATGAGCATTCAAGTTGCTTTCAGAAGATGAAAGGAGTATATGAGAGATTATTCTTACAGGGGAATTTCGTGCCTAATAATGAATGTATGTTCTTTTACATAAATGAAATGGAAAAATGTCCTTGTTATGAAGAGTGACTTGCTCCCAATTCTTAAAAGATTAAGATTCATACTTGGGTGCTTCATTTGAGGGGCATTGTTATGCTGCTATTGGGCCAGCAGACGGGACATTTGAAATAGTAGATGGAACGCTCATTCACTATGGCAAAACAGAAGGAAAGTTGTTCATCAGCCGGATAGAGGAAAAGATAGATACAAAGGAATATACAAGCATAGAAACCAGAGAATTTAATACAGGTGGCGGCCTATCCTCTCATGTCTTACAGAAGCATAAGAAGACTGATGGATTGGGAACGATGAACAACACAACCATATACTATGACCATAATGGCGAAGTTTCCTATTACATTGTCGAAGAGTCTCTTAAAGCTGTGGACTTGGGTGGCGAAATAGAAGAAACATATAGAGTCACCAAGTACGACAAAAACGACAAGGTAATCTCATCAGATATAGAAACCTATCAATGGGGAGTCGATTAGTAATCAGCCCCTCATTTCCAGTCAATTTAATGTTTGCTCCTTGCTTTTTATTGTTTTCATACTTTCAAAGTTATTCTATTTTTTGCCCTCTTTGATCTCGGAATACATTTAAAATGAATGGAATAAAAGAATTGGAACGGCAGTTAGACGCTCTTATTGGTGACGAATCCTGTTCGCAAGAGGAACGCACCAAGCGTGCTGTGAGATTGTACTATAGACTTGGTAAACTGTACAGTATATGCGACAAGTTTGTCAAAGCGCAGGAATGTTTCGACACTGCAAGAACTATGCAAAGAGAAATGGCAGAAATAGGCAACTTCCGCGAAGAGGCTGAGAACTTTCAGGACTTGGGCTATTTCTATCGGAAAGTTGGAGACTACTCCCGTGCCTTGTTCTGTTATCGTCAGGCGATGGAATTGTTAGAGAAGAATCTCGGGTTACATGATTTGTTGACTGAGAGGGCTTGCTATCTGCTTGGGTTAACGTACTTAGAGGATGAACAGGATGGCGAAGCTCTCTACTACCTACAGCGCCCTTGCCCACTCACTCCAGAGTAAGAAGACCCACAATAAAGACAAGGATATGGAACCATTAGAATTGTTCGATTCAATAAAGACACTCGATGAGGAAGGAAAAGATGCCACAGAGCTTGTGAGTGAGTTACAGCGATGGGCCTCAGAAGGAAATCCGACAGAGCAACTGCTCATAGGCTGGTGTTATCATTTCGGAACGGGTGTGCCGCAAAGCCATGAGGAGGCGGTGCATTGGTACCAAGAGGCCTACAAGCAGCAAGAGCCGTCAGCAGCAGACTGGCTCGGTAATTGTTATGCCTGTGGCATCGGAGTAGAACAGGATTACGAGAAAGCATTGGAGTGTTACGAGTTTGCTGCTGAGCACGACCGTCCCATGGCGCAAGCGCAATTAGGGAAAATGTATATGTATGGCATCGGTGTGGAACAGGATGATGAGATGGCAGTACATTGGCTGCGTTGCAGCTGCCTGAATCCAGAGACGCAAGCTCTTCTTGACAGCATCAAACAGAAAGAACAACTGGCAGAAGAGCCTTTCGACTATTCAGTCCATATAACATAGACAGATGGTCAACTCAGGCACAAGCCTTCTCTCTTCTGGCTGAACTAACAGCCTACGGCAGAGGAACTGAACAGAATTTAGCCGAGGCCGAACGCCTGCTGAAACAAGCTGTGATAGTGAATTCGGTATAAGAAATATGCCTAAAATATTGTAAGGGTGCAAGTTATTTTTTCAACTTCATAGCTATAAACAAACAAGTTACAAACAACACACCCTTATGACATAGTCCCTCGGATTGACATCATGGTTCCTGCATGTAGCCAGCAGCGAGCATACGACGGCCATATTCCCGGCAGCCTCATGGTTTCCGCAGAAGAGGTAGTTCTTTCTGCCAAGTGTGATCGGCCTGATCTCGTTCTCGGCAAGGTTGTTGTCAAGAAACAGCCCCGTCCTCGAGATACCGCATCATATTGTCCCATCGGGTATAGGCATAGGTGATGGCCTTTCCTGTCTGTGAGCTCTCGCTGTATAACATAATAATTTCATGAAAACATCTATCACATCTATCACAAAACTATATAATATACATAGATTCATTCAGTTGACGAGTGATGGATGATGTGATAGATAGGTGATAGCAGTGATAGATAAAATGCAAATTCAAGATTTATTAACATATTAAATGGGGTAAAAAAGGAAGCCGAGGACTTCTATTTCCCGATGCACTAACAACGGCGCGTACCGCCAATGGTACACAAGATTACCGCCAATGGTACACAAGATTACCAGCAGTGGTACACGAGATTACCGGCAATGGTACACGCCAAAAGACCTAACCTAAATGATCAGAAGATATGAGATTTTCAAGTATTAAGACCGACATGGACTTCTTCGAGGTGACCGACCCCAACGATGAGAATGCCCAATGGCTCTCGGCAACCAACATCATTATGCAGGTGAAGCAGCAAGCGGGCAGCGCATTCAAGGCTCCCTCAGCAAACACCTTCGGGCGAATGCTGATGAACCTGTCGGACATTCAGCACAAACGTTCCGGAAAATTAGGGGAGTTATATTGTGTCCGGCCCCGTTTTTGAGGCAGTATCTATCACTCTATCACGCATCTATCACACCCATCTATCACTCCTGACAGACTGGTAATCTGGCGACTACGACAAAAGTGATGGATGTGATGGATTTTTTGAGCAGATTTACTTTCAGGCGCTCCAGGATAGCCAAAGAGAAAGGTGACGAGGTCAATGGGGTGCAGGAACAAGTCCAGGGGCGCATCACCCTTGGGATCGTTACCGGTGAGGTAATGAAGGTTGTAACAGAAGGGATGCTCTTTGCGCAGCCTTTCCCGAAGGATCTGCAAGGAATGGATGATTACTTCTTCAGTTTGCCTTTACGATCTAAGTATCTTGTGAATGTTTCCCACTGCTCTGCTCGGTTTGCACGGTTGGCCTTCACCTGCTCGTCGTTGAGGAACTGCGGCGTGTTGGGATAGCAGTCGTAGAGATAGTAGCGATTGCAATCGATGACTGCGTCGTCCTCTATCTTACCACAGCAGAGTACCAGATCATTGAATACCTGGTTACAGATGAGACCGACAAAGGTACTGCCGGAAAAGAGTGTCTGGTCGCCCAGACGGAATTCTAAGCCGGAAAGTAGGCGCAACTTCTCGTAAAGAGGTGCCTCCATGTCGTGGAAACACAGTTCACGGGTATTCACGTCGAACCATTCGATGTCATCTTCATTGAATACTTCGTAAACATCGCCTTCCGACAATCCTGTAGGCAACG
>JAEEGL011592914.1_pt1 | contig 10447 bp, 4 predicted proteins | sample 9134231 | NCBI WGS metagenome assembly JAEEGL01 (sample SAMN16246548, study PRJNA631951) | gut metagenome | biome: gut microbiome; feature: rumen; material: fiber-attached | host: Bos | place: Iran: Karaj | collected 2018-10 | reverse complement strand
GTGGTGAACTCCAAGTGGATAGAAACCCACTTCGGCATATTCCCGCTCAAGTATTTCTTCTCCGAAGGCCTTGAAAACAAGGACGGCGAGGAAGTGAGCACCCGTGAAATCAAGAAAGTCCTGCGGGATCTCGTGGACAATGAGGACAAGCACAATCCCCTCACGGACGACGAACTGGTGGACGAACTCGGGAAGCGCGGCTACAAGGTGGCCCGCCGCACCATCGCCAAATACCGCTCCCAGCTGGACATCGCCAAAGCCCGCCTCCGCCGCGAAATCTAACCCTTCTTTCCGTTCTGGCGGACGTAGTCGCTGGGGGTGCAGCCCATGAAGTGGCGGAAGGCGGCGGTGAAGTAGGAGGGAGTGGCAAAACCAACCTTGTAGGATATTTCGGAAACGCTGTGCTTGCCGCTCAGAAGGAGACGGCAGGCTTCGTTGAAGCGCACCGTTTTGATGAAATCCAGGGGAGAAACGCCGAACAGAGCCCTTACGCGCAGGTTCAGATTCGAGCGGCTCATGAGCATATTCGAGGCAAAATCGTCGATGGAGAATTCCGGATTGTCGATGTTTTCTTTCACCACCTTCATGGCCTGACGCATAAATACTTCGTCCGAACTGTTGAAGGAGGTGGCGACGCTGGATTCCTTACCCTCGGTGTGGTTTGAGCCGATTTTTACGAATTCCAGCGAGAAATCCCGGAGGAGGTCGCTCCGCACCTTGTTCATCTCGGCCTTATATTCCTTGTCCTTTCTGGAGAGCATCCAGATGAACAGCGCCATAACTACCAGAAGAAGGAGTATGATGCCCGTGAGCCGCGCTGCATAGGTCTGATACCACGGCGCCAGCAGCTTAAGGCGCACGTGGGCTTCGGTTTCGCTGCTCACGCCGGAACTGTTCCGGTATTTGAGCTTGAACGTGTATTCTCCCGGACGGAGCGAGCGATAGGTTGCAAGCCAGTCCACATCGGCCTCGTGCCAGGATTCATCCATGCCCTCCAGTTTGTAGAAGAATCGGCCGTTGTTTAGGGAGATGTAATCCGGGGAGGAAAAAGAGAAGCTGATGTCCTTTTCATTGGGCTTCAGGACGATATTGTCGGCCGGGACGCCTCTCCGTAAACCATTAATCTCTATGCCCGAAATCACGGGCGCAACGGTTTCGCTGTGCATCGTGATGGTTTTCGGGTCAAAGGAGACAATCCCGTGAAGGCTGCCGAAGAAAAGCCTTCCGTCGCGCGTTAGGCAATGTGCATAAGGGGTAAAGCGGTTGTCCAGGAGGCCATCGGCAGTAGTGAAGGTCCATTTGTCTCCTGTCGATGGGTCAAATCGCCAGAGCCCGTTGTCGGTGCTCACCCATAGGACTCCGGATTCGTCTTCCTCGATTCCGTGAATTACGCGGTCCGGCAGGATGTCTTCGGAGAATGACTCTATTTCCCCGGAGGCAAGATTATAGGAGAACAATCCGTTGTCGGCCCCGATCCACATTTTCCCGCTGCGGTCTTCCAGGATTGCCTCCACGTATTGCAGGGAAAGGAGTTGCTCCGGAAGGCCGATAACCTTGCCGCTTACTGTTTGCAGTGCCGTGAGGCCATATTTCCAGCCTATCCACAGGATGCCCCGGGAATCCAGTTTCATCGACTTGATGTTGGATACATCCTCGGATATGTAAACTCTGGCGCCGAAAGCGGTTTTCTCATCATAATGGAAAAGGCCGTTTTCTCCACCGGCATAGAAGCCTCCGTGAAGGTCGTCCACTATTGCGTAGCAGCTCCTGCATCCATCGTCCCCCAAGGGATGGAGGCTCTTTTTCTTTCTGTCCAGAAGAAGCAAAACAGAACGGTCCGCTCCGATATAGATTTGTCCCGTACGCGGACTGATGTAGATGCTCTTTATATCCACGGGAACGTCTCCCTCACTGCCGAAATGCTCGAACTTTCCGCTCGGGAGCATGTGATTTAGCCCTTCGGAGTTGGTTCCAATCCAAAGTGAGCCGTCCTGGTCTTCCACTATGTCGCTGATAACGTTCCCGGATAAATTACCCTTGCCGGGCCTGGATACTATGCTGGAAAACTGGGACGACTGGGTGGTGTAATAACATACTCCTCCGTAATAAGTGCCCATCCACATACTGCCCTGGCCGTCCATGAAAATGGCGACGATACTGTCGTGCGATATGCTGCCGGGCGAATAATAATCATAATGGAACTCGTGAACGGTGTCTCCCTCCATTATCTTGAGCCCGTTTTTCGTGCCGATCCACAGGTTCCCGCTACGGTCCAGGCAAAGAGTTCTCACAAAGTCTGAACGGTCTTTCTCTAACTGGCGGATTTCACCGTCATATACCCACAGCCCTTTTCCTTCCGTTCCAAGCCAAAGCTTTCCGCCTTTTTCCGGGAGTATGCAGTTTATCTGGTATTGTGTGGATGTGAGTTCCCGGCACTCGCCGCCAAGGCTTGTCGAGGTCTGGAATACCGTTCCGTCCGACGTACCTATATATATAATATTACCGTCCTTTGCCAGTGAAGATATCTTTGCCGATAAAAGAGTTGCTGGCAGCCCGTCCCTGGAATAACTCTGCCCGTCAGAGTCAAACAGCCACAGTTGCCGCCCTGAGATCAGGAGAAACTTTTTGGGCGAAATCTGCAATACGTCAGACAGTGCTCCGGAAGGGGCGGGGAAGTTGATGAAGGTATTTGTTTCCCTGTCAAAGCGGGAAAGCCCGCTGAAGTGTGCGACCCAGACATTTCCGTCAGCATCACAGATAAGCTTCTTGACGTGGCTGTCCGGATCATATTTGTTCCTGCTACGGAAGTGGGAATAATGCCTGCCGTCATACCGCGTGAGCCCTTCAATTCCGCCGAACCACATTATTCCCATCCGGTCCTGGCATATGGTTGAAACATTAAGCCCGGCATCTTCCAGCGGCAGCGATTTAAAGAAAATGTTGCCACTGAGCAGTGATGCCAAAATGAGAGAAAGAATTCCCATAAAAATCAATTTTCTACAAAATTAATATTTTGTTTGAAATTAATACTACTAAAAAGATAGTTTGTTCAAATTTAATGTCGAATTACCTTATATTATAAAGGGGGCGGGAAATCATTCTCTATCTTTGTATCGTGAAAATGTTTCAGCTATCGACATAATATGCACAAGAAACTATTAATCCTTTTTTGTTCGCTCCTGTTCGCCATTGTCTCTTGCGTTAAGGAGGAACCGAAGAATAACCATCCCAATCTGTCTACCGGGCAGTTGAAAGTAATGACCTTCAACATCCGTGCGACCACCACCGAGGATGACGCCCACAACAACTGGGGCATGCGTGCCGGAGCCTGCCGGGACATGATCATTGACCAGCAGCCTTCCCTTGTGGGGTATCAGGAGGTTGTCGCTACCCAATGGAAATATCTGACAGGGACGCTTTCCGATTATGGTTACGTCGGAGTGACGGATAAGGACATAATGGATTCGTTCATGTACAGGAGAGATGAACTTGAACTACTCTCGGACGGCGTTTTCTGGCTTTCTGACACTCCGGATATATCATCAATGAGTTGGGACGGATATGTGCGCTATGTCCACTGGGCTGTTATGAAGGTTAAATCCTCCGGGCAGGAGTTCTTTTACATGAACACCCACCTCGGCCTCACTACAGCATCCCGCCGCAGCGCCATGACGCTGATTCAGAAGCGTATCAGGACGCTCAACACAAATAACCTTCCTGTCGTCCTGATGGCGGATTTCAACACCCATGCGGCGGATAACGTCTTTGAAGGCATCAGGGAGCAAATGTCCGTCACCCGTGAGGTGGCCCCGATTACCGACGATGTGAAAACATACAACGCCTGGGGCAATGAGGCCAAGGCATACCAATGCGACCACATCTTTATTACCAACACTATCAAGTGTTTCGAGTACAAGACCGTTACCCAATGGTACGACGGCCATAAGTATGTCTCCGACCATTACCCGGTCTATTCCATCATTGAATTCTAACCAGCGTTCAGTATGCTTAGGAAACTATTCATCACATGCCTTTTGGCCGTTCTGCCGCTAGTGGCTTACGGCCAGGGCTCAAGAGTCATAAAGGGTACGGTAAAAGACGCCGCAGGTGACCCGCTTCCGGGAGCCTTCGTGGTTGTTTCCGGTACTACGAATGGCACTTCCACGGATTTGGACGGTAATTATTCCTTGACTGTGTCTTCCGGCAAAACGCTGGAATTCTCCTTCATCGGGTATGTTTCAAAGACAGTGGAAATCGGCACACAGTCCGTTATAAACGTAGTACTCGATGAAGATTCGGTTATGCTTGAAGAAACGGTTGTCGTGGGATACGGTACCCAGCGTAAAGTTGACCTCACTGGAGCTGTGGATCAGGTTGGCGGCGAGGTTTTCCTCGCACGTCCCAACGCAAACGTAACTCAGATGCTTGAGGGCGCCGTTCCGAACCTGAACATCTCCCTGGCGGACGGTAAACCAATTCGAACGGCGGATTTCAATATCCGTGGTACAACCTCTATCGGCCAGGGCGGTAGTGCCCTTATCCTGGTGGATGGCGTCGAAGGAGACCCGTCGATGCTGAATCCAGACGATATTGCCTCCGTTTCAGTGCTCAAGGATGCTGCGTCTGCAGCTATTTACGGTTCCAGAGCACCGTACGGTGTGGTTCTGATTACCACCAAGAATGCCCAGAAGGGCCGTCCGGTGGTAACCTATTCCAACAACCTCACTTTCTCTTCCCCGGTTGTAAAACCGGATTATGTTACGGACGGTCTTTTATGGGCTACTATGATGTGCGAAGGCTGGTTCAATTACAACGGGAATCTTCCCACGCACATGAATCTCATTATGCCGTTCTCCTTGGCCTGGCTCAACGAATACCGCCTTCGCCACGACACCGGAGACACGGGCACCGTAGTGAGTGACGGCTCTTGGAGAGTAGATGCGGGCAGCTATGCATATTTCCCCGAAGGCACAGACTGGTTCGGCATCCTTTATAAGGATAACGCATTCGGCCAGACACATAACGTTTCCCTGTCGGGTTCGGCGCAGAAGTTCGACTATTATATTTCAGCCCGTCTGTATCAATACTCCGGCCTTTACAATTCACCCACCAACTCCGACGTTTGCAACACGGAAAACATGCGTGTGAAGGTGGGCTACCAGGCCTTCCCCTGGCTCAAGATAACAAACAACTTCGAGCAGGGCCACCGCAAGTACAACAATCCTATCGTAGCCAGCGGCTCTGCCGGTAATATCTGGGCCAACATCAATTCCCAGGCTCCGGTGTGTATGCCGTTCTACAACCCGGACGGTACGATGACGGCGGCCGCGGCCAACACTGTTGGCGGCTTCCTCTATGGCGCAAGCACCAATGTCTATGAAAACGACTATGTGAAAAATACCGTCGGGCTCAATGCGTCATTCTTTGACAATGCCTTAACCTTCAATGCCGATGCCACCTACAAGTGGACAAACTCTAACGGCTACACCCGCAAATATCCGGATTCATATTCTCCCGCCCCGGGTGTCTTCGAGACCAAGTCCGGCATAGTGTCTTCCTTTACCGAAGACCGCGATATCATCAAATACATCTCCATCAACGCTTATACTGATTACACCAGGGAGATTAACAAGCATTATTTCAAGGCGATGCTCGGTTATAACTACGAGCAGCGCTCCAGTGACAAGATTCACTTATACAATACCGATCTGCTATCCGATGCAGTAGATAACATCAATCTTACCTTCGGCACGGACGACAAAAGAATAACTGGCACCTGGAGAAGATGGCGCTCCGTTGGCATTTTCTCCAGAATCAACTACAGTTATGACGACCGTTATCTCCTTCAGTTCAACGGCCGTTACGACGGTTCATCAAAATTCCCCGCAAATGAGCGATGGGCATTTTTCCCTTCAGTTTCCGCTGGTTGGAGAATCACTGAAGAGCCCTGGGTTAAGCCTATCGGCAAAAAGTATCTCTCCAATGCCAAGCTGCGCTTCTCCTATGGCTCCCTTGGCAACAGCAATGTGAGCGAATACTATTACGACGAAACCTTTGGTTTCAGCAACAGCCGCCTGTTGAACGGGACCAAATACCGTAGAACGTCGGTTCCGGATCCTATTCCGGACAACCTCACGTGGGAGAAGTCGCAGACATACGACATCGGCCTGGACCTTGGCTTTTTTGAAGACAGGCTTACCTTGAGTGCCGACTGGTACACCCGTAAGACCCAGGATATGTTCACTGCCGGCCCCACCATCCAGGCTATTTATGGCGCGGATGCTCCCGAGGGTAACTACGCCGCACTTACAACGCGAGGCTGTGAGTTTACCCTTATGTGGAAGAACAGTTTCAAACTTGCCGGCAAGCCATTCGGATACAGTATCAAAGGCACTCTGGCAGACTATGTCTCAAAGATTGACGAGTTTAATAATGAGACTGGATACATCGGCGGCCGCAATGTTCCTGAGTATTATCCCGGAATGGTAATAGGCGAGCTCTGGGGATTCGTCTGCAACGAACTCTGGCAGGATCAGGCCGATATCGACGCCGCCGAGGCTGTGGCGAGGGCTGCCGGTGCCGAACGGTACGACATCATCAATCAGTTCTCCAAAGACTATTCAATCCGCCCCGGTGACCCGAAGATCGAGGATCTGGACGGCAACGGTTACATCGACCGCGGAGACCAGACTCTTTCCAATCCCGGGGACCGCACTATCATTGGTAATTCTGAACCCCGGTACATCTATAGTTTCACACTAAGTGCCGACTGGAACAATTTCTACGCTTCCATCTTCTTCCAGGGAGTGGGAAAACAGGATTTCATCACTGAGGGCGACAGCGGAATGATTTGGGGCCAGTACAACCGTGCATACAACCAGATTCCCAAATGGGTTCTCGGCAACTACTGGACGGAGGAGAACCGCGACGCCTGGCTGCCCCGTTACGCTTCGGGAGCCAATCCTCTTGCAGGTACCAGCAGGCGAGGCAACACCCGTTATATGCTGGATGTCTCGTATATCCGTCTGAAGAACGTACAGTTTGGCTACAATCTTCCTCAGAAATGGATAAAGCCGCTCCATCTTTCAAGGGCGAGCGTATTCTTCTCCGGAGAGAATCTCTGGGACTGGTCGCCGATGTACAAGTACATCAAGGGCACAGTTGACGTACTCGCCCTCGGCCAGGATCCGGAGAATCACGATACCACCGCCGGTACGGGCGGATGCTATCCTGTCCTGAAGTCCTATAGTTTCGGCGTTAACCTCACATTCTAAAGGAGAGAACACTATGGCAAAGAATATTATCAAAACTATCGTTTTACTCTCCGCCGGCATGATTATGCTGTGGGCCTGTGACCTCACGGAGACTCAGAGATCCGCGGCAGACGGCGCGCTGGTATTCGGTTCCGAAACCGGCCTGAAGCTGTACAGCAATTCTTTCTATGAAATTTTCCCCAACGGAACAGCCATCCACCACCAGGACGAGACTTTGTGTGACTATATGGCCAAGACAGAACTGAGTGACTTTGAGCAGGGGGCCCTTATCCCTGATACCCAAGGCAAGTGGGGATGGAGCAGCATCCGCAGCGTTAACTATTTTCTGGACCACAACCATTACGACTCGGTTCCGGAAGATGTGCGGAATAATTACAATGGCATAGCCCGTTTCTTCCGCGCCTGGCTGTATTTCGACAAACTCTACTGGTACGGCGGCGTTCCATGGGTAGACCACGTACTGAACCCGGGAGACCCTGAACTCACAGCTCCGAGGGACAGCCGTGATGTCATCGTTACCCATATAATGGAAGACTGCGATTATGCTTTCGAGCATATCAAGGCGGAGAATTCCTCGTCGAGCAAGGCAAGTTTCGTGAACAAGTGGTGTGCGCTTCTGCTGAAATCTCGCGTATGCCTTTATGAAGCTTCCTGGCGCAAATACCACGCAGGCTCTGCTTATGTGGCCGGATGCACAATTTCCGCAGACGACCTTTTCAGAGAAGCAGCAGATGCGGCCCAAGCTGTTATGCAGAGCGGTGCATTCTCCCTCCATACAGGCGCCTCAGTAGGAAAAGGTAAAGGTCCATACCGCGATCTGTTCTCCAGCGACACCGTTCCTTTCGATGAGGTGATGCTGGCTGTTGAGCAGGACAACCCGCTATCGGTGGGCTACGCCAATTATTATTACAACAAGCAGAATGTCCGTGCATCCCTCGTCCGCCCTTTTGTCAACACCTACCTCAATCTGGACGGTTCCTATTATTCGGAAACCAAGGCGGACGGAACGTACAAAACCTTCCCCGAGGAGATGACCGGCCGCGATCAGCGTCTTGGCCAGACAATCCGCTCAATTGATTATGAACATAAGAATGCCGACGGAAACTCGGTGAAGACCACAGCCGATTATGGCTTTTCTCTGACCGGCTATCATATCATCAAGTTCACCGTTGACGATGTTGCCGCAGATGCGTATGGCGCCAACGGCAATGACATTCCCCTGATGCGCTATGCCGAGGCTCTGCTTAATTATGCCGAGGCCAAGGCTGAACTCGGAACCCTTACCGATGCCGATTGGAAAAGCACTATTGGCGCACTTCGCCGCAGGGCTGGCATCACCGGTGGAGATCTCGATGCCAAGCCGACCACCGTGGACAACTATCTCAAAAACACGTTCTATCCGGACATTACGGATCCCGTTATCCTGGAAATCAGGCGGGAACGCGCCATTGAGCTTTGCCTGGAAGGCTTCCGTCTGAAGGATTTGAAGCGCTGGGCCTGCGGTTCTCTCTGGAGCACCCTGCCTTGGACAGGTATCTGCATTCCTGGATACGGCATGCCGCTGGATATGAACGGCGACGGCACTCCGGACGTGTATTTCCCCGATCCGAAGATGTCCACGATTCCTGCCGAGTATGCCGATATCGCAGTTTCGGTAGGGGAGCCCTTGAAATTTATCTCCGTCCCCGGAGGATTGATGCTTAGGGACGACCTCTCCGGCCGCAACTGGAAAGACCGGATGTACCTGGACCCGATTTCCTCGGAAGACATCACAATGAACCCGAATCTTGAACAAAATCCTGGATATTAATCTTCTATATATGAATACAAAAGTCTTATTTAGAATTATCGCTGGCGCACTCGTGCTTTTACCGCTTCTTACCGGCTGTAAAGAGAAGCCGGAAGTACCCGATGTGCCTGAAGTCAAATTGTCCGCTCCGGTTGTGACGGCTGAATTTGACGGAGAGAAAGTTATCCTAAAATGGTCCCCGGTTACCAACGCCACTTCTTACAAAGTAGAATACAGGAATGAGCGGGAGACCGAATTCCGCACCGCGGGTACTCCGACTTACAGTCCTTTTGAAGTTACCGGACTGGAATTCGGAAACAAGTATGTTTTCCGCGTAAAAGCTGTCAACGATCAAGTTGAAAGCGAATGGTCCGAAGAGGTTTCGGCAGATGTCCTTAGATACCTTCCGAAACCTGTTGCACTCGTGAATGCCGGCATATCATTCATCGATGTGGCTTGGGATGCGGTAGAAGGTGCTACCTCCTACAGTGTGGAGCACAAGGTTTCCGTGGCTTCCGATTGGACCGTGGATTATACTGGAGATGAAACCACATTCAAGATTGATAATATGGAGAGCGGCGTTTCTTATGACGTCCGCGTGGGTGCAATCGCTGAAGGTTACAGTATGTCCTATTCAGATATAGTAACTACTGCAACCTCTCAGGCGCCCTCCACGTTAATCTCCACCGGTGAGCAACTGGCAGCGTGGCTATCCTCTATAACTGTTGAGACTAGTGATGTCGCAGCCATTGTCAAAGATATTGATATGCAGGGCATAACAATTACATCCGCAAGCGGCTTTGCCGGCACTCTTGAGGGCCAGGGATATGCAATCAAGAACCTGGTATCCACCGTGCCTCTGTTTGCACAGAATTCAGGCACCATAAAGGATCTCGTTCTGGATGAAAGCTGTGTGTTCACGGCTGGGAGCAATGAGTTCGGTGCGCTTGTGGGCCAAAGCGTCGGCGGAGCCTACAAGAATGTTGTCAATAAGTCTTCGGTAACCTATAACGCAACGGCCGATGTAGATGTCGAAATCATCCTCGGCGGTATTGCCGGCCGGGCCCAGGGCGCCCGTTTCGAGAACTGCTCCAATGAGGGCCTGGTCTCGTTCGAGGCCCCGGGCTGCGCGCATAAAAACGCCACGCTGGGTGGTATTGTAGGTCTGGTTAACCATCAGGAAGGCCCTTGCACCTTCTATGCCTGTGTCAACAGCGGCAAAATCAGCCTTAATGCAAAGTATGGGGATCCGGTCAATGATTTCTCCTCCACCGGTACCGGTAATGCCATCGGGGTGAATCTGGGAGGTATCGTCGGGACGACAAGTTGGAGCGAAGAGAATACGTCAACGTTTGAACAGTGCATTAACGAAGCGACTGCAATC
>JAEEGL010138911.1_pt1 | contig 10447 bp, 9 predicted proteins | sample 9134231 | NCBI WGS metagenome assembly JAEEGL01 (sample SAMN16246548, study PRJNA631951) | gut metagenome | biome: gut microbiome; feature: rumen; material: fiber-attached | host: Bos | place: Iran: Karaj | collected 2018-10 | reverse complement strand
GCTATACCACGCGTGAGATCCTGTTGCTGGAGTTCTCGAGTTCGATCATGTGTCTGATGCTTGCCGGTAAGGTGGGGTCGAACATTGCCTCTGAGCTTGGCACGATGCGCGTGACGCAGCAGATAGACGCCCTGGAGATCATGGGTGTGAACTCAGCCTCATACCTCATCCTGCCGAAGATCATGGGTATGCTTACCATCATGCCCTTCCTCGTGATATTCTCATCGGCCACGGGCATCCTCGGTGCCTACGCCACATCCTATATCGGCCACGTGCTGCCCCCAGACGATCTGACGCTGGGACTGCAGCATTCGTTCAAGCCCTGGTTCATGTGGATGTCAATCATCAAGAGCCAGTTCTTCGCCTTCATCATCTCCAGCGTGCCTGCCTTCTGCGGCTATACCGTCGAGGGCGGATCGGTAAACGTCGGCAAGGCCTCTACCGATGCCGTCGTCACCTCGAGCGTGCTCATTCTCTTCAGTGATGTCTTCCTAACCCAGCTGCTGTCATGATAGAAGTGAAGAACCTATACAAGAGCTTCGAGGGCAAGGAGGTGCTGAAAGACATCAGCACCACATTCGAGGACGGCAAGACGAATCTCATCATAGGACAGAGCGGCTCAGGCAAGACCGTGCTGATGAAGAACCTTGTGGGACTGCTCGATCCAACGAGTGGAGAGGTGCTTTACGATGGTCGCGACTTCGTGGGCATGTCGAAACACGAGAAGGTGATGATGCGACGGGAGATGGGCATGATCTTCCAGAGTGCTGCCCTCTTCGACTCGCTGACGGTCCTCGAGAACGTGATGTTCCCCCTCGACATGTTCTCGACCATGAATCTCCGGGAACGCACCAAGAGGGCTTTGGACTGCCTCGACCGCGTCAACCTGCATGGGGCAGAAGAGAAATTCCCTGGCGAGATATCCGGTGGTATGCAGAAACGTGTCGCCATCGCCCGTGCCATCGCCCTGAATCCCAAATATCTCTTCTGCGACGAGCCCAACTCAGGCCTCGACCCCAAGACCTCACTCGTCATCGATGGTCTGCTACAGAGCATCACGAAGGAGTTCGGCATCACCACCATCATCAACACCCATGACATGAACTCCGTCATGGGCATCGGCGAGAACATCATCTTCATCTACGAAGGCCATAAGGAGTGGCAGGGCGTAAGCAGTCAGATCATGCATTCCGAAAACACGCGACTCACGGATTTCATCTTCGCCAGCGATCTATTGAAGAATATGCGACAACTGGTGATAGAAAAGGAAAATGGTCAGTCATGAGACTGACCATTTTCTTTAGGGATAAACAGATTCAGCAACACACCTATGATGGCAGACAATCCGATGCCACTGATGGAGAAGGAGCCGAAGTGGAGAATGGCACCTCCGATACCCATCGTCAACGTCACAGAGATGATGATGATGTTACGGGTCTGATTCATGTCCACCTTATTTTGAATCAGGTGTTGCACGCCCACAGAGGCGATACTTCCGAAGAGCAGCAGCATGATACCACCCAACACGGCAGAGGGGATGCTCTGCAACAGGGCACTGAGCTTGCCGATGACGGAGAACACCACGGCAGTGCCTGCTGCAATACGGATGACCTGAGGATGAGTGACCCTCGTGATCTGCATGGCTCCCGTCACCTCTGAATAGGTTGTCACAGGAGGACCTCCGAAGAACGAAGCAAACAGACAGGCCAGACCGTCGCCCAGCATCGTGCGATGGAGTCCGGGATCTTTCACAAAGTCTTTTTTGGCTACGGCACTAACCACATAGACATCGCCGATATGCTCAATCACGGGTGCCACGGCCACAGGAATCATGAAGAGGAAAGGCTCCCACGCAAACTGAGGCAACTGGAAATGGGCAATGCCGTCAGGCAGGGCGAACCAGGGGGCAGCAGCAACAACAGAGAAATCAACGACCTCCAGGCAAAGGGCCACAACATAACCCACAATGATGCCGATGATCACTGGCACAAGTTTCGCCAGTCCCTTGCCGAAGGCCAGTACCACAATGGCAGTGATCAGTGAGATAAAGGCCAGAATCCAGTTCTCTTTCGCCATATTCACAGCAGCCGGAGAGAGTGACAGGCCTATAAGGATGATCACAGGACCGATGACTACCGGGGGGAACAGACGTTCAAGAAACTTGCGCCCCTGCCACTTGATGAGGGCCGACATGATAAAGTAGACCAGTGCCACACCGACAATGGCAGCGATGGTGCCAGACATCCCCCACTGTTGTGAGGCCGAAATGATCGGAGCGATAAAGGCGAAGCTGGAGCCGAGGAAGATAGGCACCTTGCCCTTCGTGACCAGATGGAAGATAAATGTGCCGATACCCGCCGTGAACAAAGCCGTAGCAGGATCGAGACCAACGAGCAAAGGCACCAGCACCGTGCTACCGAAAGCAACGAGCAGGAACTGTACGCCTACGATCGTCTTTCTTGACGTTGTGAGCTCTTGAGTCTTCATTCTCAATTTTCAATTATCAATTTTCAATTGTTAGAAGTTCCATTTCAGTCCGAGCGTCGGATTCAGGAAAAAGGTCTTCTCACTCGTCGGATCGGTGTTAAAGACGAAGTTATTACTGAACTCCCACTCGGTACCGATGCTGAAATGTTCGGTGAAGTTGTACCAGAGCTGGGGCTCGGAGAGAATAACCAGACAGCCGTCGCCATTGGCTTTCTCACCACGCCAGAAGTCAATGAAACCTGAGAAGGTAAGCTTACGGTCCAAGAAGTTCAGTCCCCAAACACCTGTCAGCTGTGTACTGGCATAAGAGCGGGTGTAGTCGTAGCTCTTGAAATAGTGTTTGTAGAGCAACTGCACGGACCATGTCTTTGAGAAGTCAGCGTTGTGACCGTTGTAGGCCAGTCCTGCGAGGGCTGCTTGCTGGTAGCTCATGGAACGGCTCAGGCCTCCGTCGTACTCGATGTGAGCAGCAAATGGCGACTGCTTGCCAAGGTTAAACTCACGGGAGATCTCAGTGTAGGCACTCTCCGTGAACTTACGGCTAAAGTCAATGTCGACGAAATAGAACCAAGAGCCCCACTTGTCGGCCTTGAACTGCTCAAACGTCAGGGTGACCTTTGAACGTCCTGCCTCCTCACCGGAGTAGATGTTACGTCCAAAATCGTAATGCAACTGAATGTTCTGGGCATCTGCCGTGAGGCCTACCATAGCCATCAGGGCGAAAACAAAAATCTTTTTCATATTCTTTATCATTATTTATTAAAACTTCCTTTTTGGGGGCCACGAATTTCACGAATTACACGAATTTTTAGCTGCGCGCAGTTTCCCTTCCTGAGTAGGAGGGGCAGGGGTGGTCTGATCCGCCTCTATTAATAGCTTCATGATGATTCTTGCAGCATTATCAGGGGCTTTCTGGTCACCCAGGCGACAACGCACCTCTGCATAGCCGTCGAGCATTCGTTGACGGTCAGGACCATCGAGTATCTTACCAAGTTCCTGACGGATAAAGGCAGGGTTATAGTTCTTGTCGAGCACCTCAGTAACCACTTCGCGGTCGGCAATGAGATTGACCAAGGATACATACTTGACCTTGATGAGCCACTTTCTGACATGGGTGGCGATCTTTGGCAGGGGCAGTTTATAGCACACTACCTGAGGTACATTGAAACAAGCTGTCTCCAAGGTGGCCGTGCCACTGGTGACTAAGGCAGCGTGGGCCTTTGCCAGCAACGGATAGGTTTCATTGAACACAATCTCCACCCCACTCCCTTGTATAAACTGGTCGTAATAGGTGGCATCGATGCCAGGGGCTCCCGCGAGAATGACACGGTAGTCGTTCATATAGGGTTTCACAGCCTCTATCATCGTGGGGAGGTTGTCCTTAATCTCCTGTTTGCGCGAGCCTGCGAGGAGAGCAATGATTCTCTTCTCACTCCTCACTCCACCCTCCTCACTCCTCAAAAACTCCCGTACCTCATCAGCTGTGGGATTGCCCACGTAATGGATGGGATAATGGTGCTTCTGCTCGAAAAACTCCACCTCGAAAGGCAGGATGGAGAAGAGTTCATCGACATCACGCTTAATGGCCTTGATGCGGTGCTCCTTCCAGGCCCATATCTTTGGAGAGATATAATAGTAGACGGGAATCTTTGTCCGCGATTTTACATATTTGGCAATCTTGAGATTAAAACCCGGATAGTCAACGAGAATCACACAATCAGGTTGCCACGACGTAATATCCTGTTTGCAGAACTCCATATTCTTCAAGATGGTTGGGAGGTGCAGCAACACAGGAATCAGCCCCATATAGGCCAAATCGCGGTAGTGCCTGACAAGTGTACCACCGACAGCCTCCATTAGGTCACCTCCGAAGAAACGGAACTCTGCCTCTGTGTCAACTTCTTTCAGTGACTGCATCAGATGAGAGGCATGGAGGTCGCCAGAGGCTTCGCCGACTATGAGGTAATATTTCATGTTTACAGTTGACTGTTTACGGTTTACAGATGATTACCAAAATCCCAGGACTCGATGAGGTCGATGGCGGAGTAGGCGGTGAGATCGATCTGAGTGGGTGTGATGGCAACATAACCATGGTCAAGGGCCCAGCGATCGGTATCTTCTGCCTCAGGCTCGTCGTTCGTATAATGGCCCACCATCCACCAGTAGTCGTAGCCACGGGGATGATGACATTTCGTCACCTCACTCCCCCAGGTTCCATAAGACATGCGACAGACCTTAATTCCCTTGTATTCTCTTTCCTCTTTACTCTTTCCACTTTCCTCTAACTTTGGGAAGTTCACATTCAGACACACACCTTTAGGAAGGCCTTCCTGAAGCACCCGTTGGGTTATCTCACGGATGAGAGGACGGAGGGGGTCGAAATCGGCATCGTCACGGAAGTCGCACAAGGAGAAGGCCACGGAGGGGATATACTTCATACAACCCTCGAGGGTGACACCCATCGTACCACTATAGTGGGCATTGACAGAGGCATTGTCACCATGGTTGATGCCACCTATAGTCATATCAGGTCTTCGCGGACATAGTTCAGCCAGGGCCATCTTCACACAATCGACAGGGGTGCCGTTGCATGACCACACCTCTATACCCTCACGACTCTCCCGCTGATGCAGTCTCAACGGTGTAGTGGCGGAGAAGGCACATGAATAGCCACTACGGGCATCATCAGGCGCACAGACGATGATATCGCCAAAGTCGGAGACCATCTCTACGAGCTCCCGGATACCCTTTGCCTGATAGCCGTCATCATTGGAAATAAGTAGTAAAGGTCGTTTAATTTCCATAAAATATCTATGATTTGACTGCAAAGTTACAAATAATTCCTAATTCCTCATCCCTAATTCCCAAGAATTTTGTAACTTTGCAGTCAAATTTCTTTTTTTACAACATATTTAAGTTAGGATTATCAGAAATTAAGATGGGTAAAATTATAGCATTAGCAAACCAGAAGGGCGGTGTGGGCAAGACCACAACCACTATCAACCTGGCGGCCTCGCTGGCCACTATGGAGAAAACGGTCCTGGTGGTAGACGCAGATCCTCAGGCAAATGCCTCCAGTGGTCTGGGTGTCAACATCGCAGAAGTGGAGAGCTCCATTTATGAATGCATCATCGACAAAGCCGACGTCCGTGACGCCATATACACAACAGATATTGATGGACTGGACATCATTCCCAGTCACATTGACCTGGTGGGAGCAGAGATAGAGATGCTGAACCTGGAACAGAGGGAGAGGATACTGAAGAATGTGCTGGCACCTGTGAAGGAGGAATACGATTATATCCTCATCGACTGTTCTCCGTCGCTGGGCCTCATCACCGTCAATGCCCTGACTGCTGCCGACTCCGTCATCATCCCTGTACAATGCGAGTACTTCGCCCTTGAGGGTATCAGCAAACTGCTGAACACCATCAAGATTATCAAGAACAAGTTGAACCCGCAATTGGAGATCGAAGGTTTCCTGCTGACGATGTACGACAGTCGTCTGCGGCTGGCTAACCAGATCTACGACGAGGTGAAGCGCCACTTCCAGGAACTGGTGTTCAAGACTGTCATCCAGCGTAACGTCAAACTCTCCGAGAGTCCCAGTCATGGTCTGCCCGTCATTCTCTACGACGCAGACTCCACTGGTGCAAAGAACCATCTGGCCTTAGCCCGCGAAATCATCCACAAAAACAAATAACCAACCATGGCTGTTAAGAAAAAATATGACCGCAATGTCCTCGGACGCGGACTCGACAACATCGGTACAGGAAAAGGTCGAGGACTCGATGCCCTGATAGATACCAGTGACGTCCACGCCCAAGGTTCCTCAAACCTGAATGAGATAGCCATCAGCATGATCTCACCCAACCCGAACCAACCACGTACGGACTTCGATGAAGCAGCACTGAACGAACTCGCTGCGAGCATCCGTGAGATCGGGCTCATCACACCCGTCACCCTCAGACAAATGGGAGAGAGCGACTATCAGATCATCGCCGGTGAGCGTCGTTGGAGAGCTGCACAACTGGCGGGACTCACCACCATCCCTGCCTATATCCGTACAGCGGAAGACGAGAAGGTGATGGAGATGGCACTCGTGGAGAACATCCAGCGCGAAGACCTGAACCCCATCGAGATAGCACTGGCCTACCAGCACCTGTCGGAAACGACTGGTATGACGCAGGAACGGATATCCTCACGTGTCGGCAAGAGCCGTACCTCGATCACCAATTACATGCGTCTGTTGAAACTGCCTGCACAGATACAGATCGCCCTCAAAAACAAAGATATCGATATGGGACATGCCCGTGCACTGCTGGCCATTGACAGTCCATCGACACAGCTCAAGATGTTCAAGGAGATCCAGCGCAACGGTTATTCCGTGAGAAAGGTGGAGGAGTTGGTGCAGAAGCTGAAGAACGGTGAGAACATCCAGGCCATCAAGAAGTCGGCATCGTCGGACTCACGTTTGTCATTGGAATACAGTATCCTGCGTGACCGTCTATCAGACCTCTTCAAGGTGAAGGTGCAGATGACCTGTTCGCCTCAGGGTAAGGGAAAGATCAGCATCCCGTTCTCGAACGAGGATGAGTTGGAATATGTCATGAACATTATCGACAAGATAAAGAACTGATTATAGAGGTGAGAGGTGAGAGAATACATATACTCATTACGTTCTGCATCCTGTTGCTGACGGGAAGTCAACAGGCCAAGGCACAAGACCGTTATGACAACGATAGCCTGAATGCCATCACCTCCGACAGCCTCTCCATCGTCGTAGACACAACCGCCGTACATAAGGAAATTGTCGACAAATGGTCTACCTGGCGCCCTGATCCGAAGCGGGCCCTGTGGCTCGCACTCGTCATCCCTGGTGGGGGACAGATCTACAACCGCAAATACTGGAAACTGCCTATCGTGTATGGTGGATTCATTGGCTGTCTGTATGCCATGAACTGGAACAACACGATGTACAAGGACTACTCACAGGCCCTAATAGACCTTGTGGACAATGATCCTGGCACGCAGAGTTATAACCAGTTCCTGCACTTGGGTACACAGATCACCCCAGCCAATGCGTCCCGTTATGAGGACATCTTCAAGAAACGAAAGGACAAGTTCCGACGCTGGCGCGACCTGAGCTTCTTCGTGATGGTTGGCGTCTATGCCCTTTCGGTGATTGATGCCTATGTCGATGCAGAACTGTCTGTCTTCGACATCTCCGACGACCTCAGCCTCAGGGTGGAGCCCACGATTATCAACAACCACTCGTCGGCCAATCCCTTCGATGCCTCGTCGGTAGGACTGCAATGCAGCCTGAACTTTTGAGACCACAGTAATAACTAAATGATAACTAATTAAAAAGAATGAAGAAAAAACTGATGATCATCCTCGCTGCCGCTTTCCTGATTGGAAATCTCGGTCTGAGCGCACAAGTAGTGAACACTGACGTTCCGACAGAAGACGTCGAAGAAGAAGATATTGATGAGGAAGTGGATGAGGATGAAGACGAAGATGAAGAAGAAGAGAGCCTAGAGGTACTGAGTGAGGACGAGTTTGCCGTCACTGACGAAGAGGGCAACGAGGAAGTCATCGAGTTCCCCGAAGCTATGACGTATGACCTCGACAGTCTGCTCAACCTCTATATGTCGAAGACCTATCTTGGCCCTGGCGACTGTGAGATGAAGAACGAGAACCCCACCTATCCCCGTGAGGTGTATATCGAAAGACTCAGTCGCATCCCCTCTGTCATGGAACTCGCCTATAATGACATCGTACAGCGCTTCATCGACCGTTATAGTGGACGGTTGCGCTACTCTGTCAGTTATCTCCTGGGAGCTGCGAACTTCTACATCCCTATCTTCGAGGAGGCCTTGGAGGCCTATCAACTGCCCCTGGAACTGAAATACCTGCCCATCATCGAGTCGGCACTGAACCCCAAAGCCGTATCAAGAGCCGGTGCCACAGGACTTTGGCAGTTCATGCTTGGCACAGGTAAGCAGTACGGTCTGGAGGTTAACTCCCTCGTCGACGAGCGTCGTGATCCCGTGAAGTCATCGTATGCAGCTGCCCGTTATCTGCGAGACCTCTACAAGATCTTCGGAGACTGGAACCTGGTTATTGCCGCTTACAACTGTGGTCCTGAGAACATCAACAAGGCCATTCGCCGCTACCGCGCTTCCAAGGGACGTACTCAGGAAGACGAAGCCATCACGGCAGCAGATAAGGACTACTGGCAGATCTATCCTTATTTGCCAGCAGAGACCCGTGGCTATGTGCCTGCCTTCATCGCAGCCAACTATATCATGACATACTACTGCGAGCACAATATCTGTCCGATGACCACGAACCTCCCAGCACAAAGCGATACGGTCATCGTGCATCGCGACGTGCACCTGGAGCAGATCGCAGGTGTCATCGGCACGAATGCAGACCTGTTGCGCTCACTGAATCCCGAGTATCGCCGTGACATCGTGCCTGGCAATACCAAGCCCTGTGCGATCCGTATGCCACTGGCCGATACAGGCAAATTCATCGATAATGAAGACTCTATCTATAACTACCGTGTCAGTGAACTGTTGACCAAACGATTGGTGGTGGAAGTCAACGATGACGTGCCCACCTTCTCCCGTAGCCGTGGCTCCTATAGCAGACGAAGCGGGAGGTACAGCCGTCGCTCAGCCCGTAACTCGCGCCGTGGTGCCAGAGCATCAAGAGCATCCAGATCATCGAGAGGTGGAAGCTCCGTCACCATCAGACGTGGACAGACCTTGTCGCAGATTGCCAAGAGCAACGGCACTACCGTAGCCAATCTGCGCAGACTGAATGGTATCAAGGGCAACAACATCAAGGCAGGTAAGAAGCTTAGAGTCAGGTGAAGAGTGAAGGGTTAAAAGGTTAAAGGGTAGAAGCTTATGGCAGAGGACAAGCTAACATTACAGGAAGAGGTTGATGATCAACTCATCAACGAGGCGTTTGAGAAACTGTTGAAAGACTATACGAACTCACGTCACCGTAAGAAAGTAGACCTCATTACCAAAGCCTTCAACTTTGCACGTCAGGCCCATAAAGGTGTGCGACGACTCTCTGGCGAGCCTTATATCATGCACCCCATCGCCGTGGCACAGATTGCATGCTCTGAGATAGGTCTCGGGTCCACCAGTATCTGTTCTGCTTTACTGCACGATGTCGTAGAAGACACCGACTATACGGTGGAGGACATCGAGAACATCTTCGGCTCGAAGATTGCCCAGATTGTTGACGGACTGACGAAGATCAGCGGTGGCATCTTCGGAGAACAGGCCTCAGCTCAGGCCGAAAACTTCAAGAAACTGCTTTTGACGATGAGTGACGATATCCGCGTTATCCTCATCAAGATATGTGACCGTCTGCACAACATGCGGACACTCGACTCCCAGCCCGCCAACAAACAATACAAGATTGCAGGTGAGACGCTCTATATCTATGCCCCACTGGCTAACCGCTTAGGACTGAATAAGATCAAATCGGAACTGGAAAACCTCAGTTTCAAGTTCGAGCATCCTGACGAATACGCCAAGATAGAGGCCAAGTTGCAGTCTACCCATGCTTCACGTCATGAACTCTTCGACCAGTTTACGGCTCCCATCAAGGCGTCTTTGGAAAAGATGGGCATCCAGTACGAGATTAAGGAACGTATCAAGAGTCCCTTCTCTATCTGGAACAAGATGCAGAACAAGCACGTCACCTTCGAGGAGATCTACGACATCCTCGCCGTGCGCATCATCTTCACCCCCAAGGTCAGGGAAGAGGAAATCAACGAGTGCTTCAAAATCTACGTGGCCATCTCACAGATCTACAAGTCACACCCAGATCGTCTGCGCGACTGGCTCTCACAGCCTAAGGCCAACGGCTACCAGGCCCTGCACGTCACGCTAATGTCAAAACAGGGTCGATGGATAGAGGTGCAGATTCG
>JAEEGL010063543.1_pt1 | contig 10447 bp, 7 predicted proteins | sample 9134231 | NCBI WGS metagenome assembly JAEEGL01 (sample SAMN16246548, study PRJNA631951) | gut metagenome | biome: gut microbiome; feature: rumen; material: fiber-attached | host: Bos | place: Iran: Karaj | collected 2018-10 | reverse complement strand
CCGAGATGATCGGGATGCCTGTCTCGAGCGTGATGTCGGACACGATCCTGGGATCGTTCTTCGAAGGCTTCACGAAGTATGACGGGCACAGTGTTTACCTCTCGGCAAGCACCGAGGACGGAAAGACGCTGATGCTCTTCTCGGAGGGCGGAACGGAAGCGATCGCCGGCATGGAGACCGTGATCATGATCCTGATGTACGCGGCGGTCGTCCTTCTTCTGGGCGTGGTGTACTTCCGCTGCGCCGCGGCGCTGACCGCGCAGGCGGTGAGCGAGGACGGGGACAGCCCGCGGCCGGAGGGAAAGACCGCGCTGGGCGTCTTCTTCAACGGATACGGGATCTTCATGTGCCTCTTTGCCTTCTACGCAGGCATCATGGCCAACAGCGGTCAATGGCCGGCCTTCGCCTTCGTCTTTGACTGGAAGTGGTCGAGGGGCGTGCACCTGTTCTCGATCTGGGCTGCGATCCTGATCCTGGCGGGAGGCTTCTATCTGACCGCCCTGCTGCACAAGCTGCTGGGCATGCTGGACCGCTACACCGACCACCGGACCAAGACCGTGATGAGGCTGGTGGACAGCCTGGTCAGCTATACGGCGGTGATCCTGCTGCTTGCCCTCACGCTGTATCTCTTCGGTGTGGACACCGCGGCCATGCTCGCCTCCGCCGGCATTGTCTCGATCGCCGTCGGCATGGGAGCCAGAGACCTGGTCACCGACATCCTCGCCGGTGTGTTCATGCTGCTGGAGGGTTCCCTCCACGTCGGGGACACCGTGCAGGTGGGCGGATGGGAAGGCAAAGTCACGGACATGGGCATCCGCACCACGAGGATCACCAACGCAGACGGGGAAGTCAAGATCCTCAACAACAGCCATATCAGCGATGTTGTCAACAAGAACTGTGAACAGGCCTGAAAAAGAAAGGAAGGAAGGACTGGTATGCCCTCGGCGACAGGAAGTACAGCGATTCGATCACCTACACGCCGGCATACGATAAAACCATGTGACAACGGGGACGGTTTCAATGAAACAATCCCCGGTGCAACAGGCAGGCAACGACTTTTTGCCTTGACAGAAACCTGCTCAGATGCTAATATAATAAACACAAAGGCACGCCGCTGGTTTTTAGCGGTCAGCCCTTAAAGAGGATTTGAAGTGATCGCCGCTCTTGTCAGGACGCCGGCGGTCACTTCTTTTTTGCCTGAATGAACAGGCCGCAGATGCCAATGATTACGAAACAGAGCGTTAAAATCTCCATTGTTGTCACAGGGCAGTCCCTCCTTTCCGGAGGGTGCGTTTTCAAAGAAGCTGCCCCTCCTACTTCGCGAGGAATCAGAAGGGCTGACCGCGCCAGCATTGTGCCTTTGCTTGCTGACAGAATAGCATAGTTCTCATCGAGAGGCAAGTGCCTTTTCTTTTTCAGCTGTGCGCCCGGATTTAAACTCTTCCTCTAAAAGTCTTCCCCTTTGGGGAAGATGCCCGGAGGGCAGAAGGGGTAATGCGGCCGTGGAAGGTTTCCCATCACAGAATCACAGATGATGATGGCATCCTCGTCAAAATCCTCTGTATCAAAGGCTTCTTCCAGATATTTTTGGATGCAGTTGTGTTATCTGGTAGATCGTGTTATATTACATCCAAATAACGCCATTGGGATTGAGGATGTTTTCATGACGCTTTTTGTAGATGAAACAGAAAACGAGGATTTCTTTATTGTCACTGGTCTTCTCGTGAGATCAAAAGAAGATGTCGATCTGGCATACAGAAAATTTAAGAAGGGCATTAGCGGTGCACATATCTCAAATAAGCTTAAGCAATCTCTGTTTACGGAGTTTAAATCGGTTCAGTTGGATCATCACTTCCAGGCTCTGAAAAGAAGAATGTTGCTGGAGATTATGGAATTTGACAATTCGATCATTTATTCCTGCCATGTAAAAAAAGATAAATTGTTCTATCAGAAGAAGAAAGAGGATGTTTATATTCTGCTTCTCTCCAAAATCGTAACATCCCTCGAATCAGAAACAGATATTATTTATGATGCGTTTAACAAAAGCGATTTTGAGCAGAGAATCAACACGACGATCGCACCGTTTGTGAACGTGCGTTCGATCAAAGCGATGGACTCCCGCTTGGAGGCAGGGCTTCAGTTTGTGGACAATGTATGCAGTGTTATCAGACTGCAGAAGTCCGATAAAGATCAGTATTCATATTACGAGATTATCGAATCTCGTATAAAAACAGTTTGACAAGCGCCGTCGTATATGGTATTTTATAGTCAAGAAATGTCTTCCTGGCTTCTTGTAGCTGGGTGTGCGGTAAACGCGGAGCCATTTCTTTTTTTGTTGTGCGCCCGGATTTAAACTCTTCCTCTAAAAGTCTTCCCCTTTGGGGAAGATGCCCGGAGGGCAGAAGGGGTAATGCGGCCGTGGAAGGTTCTCATCCGTGAGGCTTTCCGCGGCCGCCTGTTCTGGAAGGACACCCGATAAACACGAAGCGCTCCAGACCCAAAGCGGTTATCGGAAAGGTGGAAGGCGTTCTCTTTGTTGTTTTTGTGGAAAATGAGGACGAGTTGGGCACGTCCACAAGGATCATCTCAGCGAGAGCCGCGGATGAGGAAGAAGTAGCGGCATATTTTGAAGAGCTTATGTATTGAGGAAAATCTTTTTGGAAGATCATACAGAAAGAAAGGAGAGACGGATATGGATAACAAGTATTTGGTGGAACCGTTTACACAATTTGACAGTGCATATCTGGAGTCGTTACCCGATGAAGTTTTCTTCGGCAAACGTTTTGTCATGAGCGAAGAAGACCAGGCTCTCCTGATGCAAAATTCTTCGATGGTTCACGGCAGAAGATTTTACAGAGCAAAGGTTCGCGATGCCTTGATGGAAAAGTACGCGGCCATGACAAATCCCCAGGGGAAAGAGCCAGGAACGAAAGAGAATCCTCTGATTCGCTTCGGAAGAGAATATGTTTATAACGAGAAGGGAAATCTGGTCCCGTTTGTCAGGCAGGAATCGGTGGTGCTGACACCGGACATGAAACCTACAAAAAGAGCTTGACAGAAAACCGGGATTCGACTAAAATCTAATTGAATTCGGAATTAGTCGAAACCGGAGAGTGGATTATGTACATAGAGCGCGCAATTGAAAAGGAGTTGTCGGATCGTTTTTTTACGTCGAAAGCGGTAGCAGTAACCGGAGCCCGACAGGTTGGGAAAACAACCGTTACAAGACATTTGTTTCCTGAGATCCGGAGAATAAACATGAAGGACAGCCGCCTGAGTAATGCGGCAAAAGAGGACCCTTTCTCTTTCCTGGATGGTTTTGGCCGCCCGTTATTTATCGATGAGGTACAGGCTGCACCTTATTTATTCAATGATGTCAAGGTGATTCTGGATGAGCTTGGCGGGAAAGGGAATTATCTCTTTTCAGGCTCACAAAAATGGGAATTGATGAAAGGGCTCAGTGAATCGCTGGCCGGCAGCGTTTCAATCCTTGAGATGGCAACACTCTCCATGAGAGAGATTTTTCAGGTATCTTACAATTTGCCGTTTATCCCGACGGAGGAGTATCTGAGAGAGCGGGAAAAGAAACTGGTAAAGTATAAGGATGTTTGGCAGTATATTCACAACGGTTTCTATCCGGAACTGTATGATGACACCCCCCGAAGATGGGAGGTGTTCTACCGGGACTATATTGCAACCTATATGGAACGGGATGTCTATGACATTTTGAAAATACGGGATCATACTACTTTTTACCGTCTTCTTGTATCTGTGGCGGCAAGAACCGGAAGCATGTTGAATTATTCCAATATTGCTGATGATATTGGCGTTGACAGTGAGACAGTCAAAAGCTGGATTGGCGTACTTGAGAACACCGGAATTGTTTATATTCTTCAGCCCTATTATAATTCTCACCTGAACAGAGCAGTTAAAACTCCGAAGATCTACTTTCGTGACACGGGACTTGCGGCTTATCTGACAAACTGGATGACAAAAGAACAGCTTCGCGATGGAGCGATGAACGGCGCATTCTTTGAGACCTTCGTCATCAATGAAATCATTAAGTCTTATATAAACGCAGGAAAAGACTATTCAAAATATCTGTACTACTACAGAGGGAAGGACAAAAAGAAAAAAGGCGGCGAGTCGTTCGAAAATGAAATTGACTTTATCATTGAGGATAATGATGTTTTGTATCCCATTGAGATTAAGAAAAACAGCGCTGTCAAATCAGACATGGCTGCGGCATTTCCTGTGTTGGATAAAGCAATTGAAAAGCGTCGAGGCCCTGGGACCATTATTTGTACTTCCGATTACAAACTGAAACTTCGTGAAAATCTGTTAGCGCTTCCGATAGAATATATATAAGCATTGAGGAACACACAGAGACGGATCTCCTCTGCCCATCATCCTGCATAACAACTGTGACACATCTGTGATATTCACCGTGCTATGATGCGGATATGAAAAAAGAGGCTGCCTGAGCCTCGTGATTAAACAAGAAAGGATGACAGAAAATGAAAAAAACATTTGCGGTTCTTTTGGTGTTTGTGATGATGCTGGCGCTCAGCGTGACGGCATCCGCCGCGGGCAGACTCACTCCGGATGAGGCCAAGCAGGCTGCGCTCGATTACGTGGGTGTGGATGCCTCCAATGCTGACTTTACGAAGCTGAAAAGAGACTGGGATGACGGCCGTGAGGTTTACGAGATCGAGTTCTATGCCGACGGTACGCAGTATGAAATGGATATCGATGCGCTCACCGGCAGAGTGAAGGACTTCAGCGCCGAGTATCACGACGGTTACGGCCAGTCTGCCAGTGTTTCCGGTATCGGCTACGGTGACGCCGGGACTGCCGGCGCTGTGGTCGGTACGGTGACCGTCGGCGGTTGGAAGACGGCGGACGACCCGACGATCACGCAGGACATCGAGCAGATGCTTTCAAAAGCGCTGGACGGCTATCAGACGGGGATAACGAAACTGACCTATACGCCTGTTGCTTACCTGGGCAGCCAGGTCGTTGCCGGAACCAACCATGCCATCCTCTGCAAAGCCACCGGGGACAACGGAGCTTCTGCATGGGTGATCGTCTACCTCTATCAGGATCTGAAGGGGAATGTGTCGGTGATGAACATTGCCGATTTTGACTTCAGCTTCCTCTGCACCTACGGTTTGGGCTGACATCGGCCTTTCTGCTTGACCTCACGCATAACTGAAAACGGGGCTGTCCGGATAAAATCTGAGACAGCCCCGTTCTCTGTTCTGTTCTACCGTCGGTCGTCCGTATAGCGCAGGGTGGAGAGAATGCGGTCGGCCTGCCTGACGGCAATCTCGCCGTCCAGCCAGAACGAGATTTTCATAAAATACTGTCCGTCTTCAAAGAGATAGTTGGCAACCGAATACATCTGCCCGTCGTATTCCTCGTAAGAATAGTAATATGCCAGAAAAACATCGTTGACCGTCTGGTAATCCACGCGCTCGGCCTCGTATTCCCGGGCTTCCTCGATGGCGTATTTCTCCAGGGTATCGCCGCCCTTCTTCCACTGGTACACATCGAAATCAAGCGGACTGTTGTCGCTGTAATAATACCAGGTCTGGCCTTTTTTGGCGGCGACCGTCTCGGATTCATCCCCCAGCCTGTAGCCTTCGGGGACCGACATGCAGAACGGCAGGGTGCCCAGATGCAGGTCAAAAGTCTGCACTTCGGACAGAGTGTTGAGTATGGCGGCAGCTTCCTGCTCGGCGGTTTCGCCGTCCAGCCAGAACACGATCTCGACATAATCGTCGCCGTCCTCGATCAGCGCTGACATCACGTCATACTCAATACCGTCGTAAGATTCCCGGGACTGATAGGTTCCGACTTCGATGCCGTTGATCATCCGCGTGCGCACCTCGCTGCCGTTAAAGTTAGCGGCGGTCTTTTTCGTGAATTCTTCCAGACTCATTTCCGGGTCGGGCCTGGAGAACTGATAGATGTCGAAATCCATCGCAGAGTCGGGGCTGAAGTAATAGGCAACCTGATTGGCCTGCACTTCCTCGATGGTGACCTCGCCGTTGCGGTACGAGCGCGGTATGCTCACGGAATAGTTGGAAGAACCCAGCTGCAGCTGAATAAGATCGACGCGGGCAGCTTCCTGCGCTGCCGCGGCACTTGCCTCCTCAGGCTCGGCATCTGTCTGCGGTGCCTCGATGACTTCCTGCCCGGCAGCGGGGGCGTTCTCGTCGTCCGCATACGCCATGGCACTCCCGACGAAGACCGGCGTCAGCAGCATGAGGAGAACACACATCATCCGCAGGCCGTTATTCCGTTTGTTTTTCATTTTCATCGCTTCCTTTTCCTGTGCATCCTGCGTCCCGTTCCCGTGAACAGGGCTGTGATTATAAGGGCAGCAGTTCACCGCTGAAGGGCTGGATTCCGTTATCCATAAGGATCTTATAGGCGACCTCCAGCGAGGCTCCCCGGACTTCATCCCAATTCTCTATATTGCAGAACGTTTTGTACTGCAGGACATACTGATCGCCGGCGAAGCCGCCGCTGACCTTATCCATACCCTGATAGACGACGGCATGAACCGGCATGTCGCCCATCCTGGCCCGGAAGCGCTCGATGTTTCCCTCGATCAGAGCCCTGACCCTGTCCACATCCGCGTCCTTGGGCACACCGATGCACCAGGCTGCCTGCGCGGTGTCGCGGCTGAGGTTATAGAAGCCGACCATGTTGGAGTTGCTGATGACCTTCGTGCGGTTGTCTTTCTCAGCGCGTGTCGTGCGCAGTCCGATATGCTCCACCTTCCCAAGAAAGCCGTCGATTTCGATGTACTCGCCGATGCGCACCTGATCCTCCATGATGAGAAAGATGCCGCTGACAAGGTCGCTGACGATGCTCTGTGATCCGTAGCCTATGATCAGCGAGACAACACCGGCGGATGTGAGGATCACGTTCGTGTTCACGCCCAGCTCATGCAGCGAATAGATTACGACGACAACCGTCAGAAGAAACTGAACGATGCTGATGACCAGGTCGCCGAAGGTCTCCGCGCGGGAATCCATTTTGGCCGACAGCGTCTTCATGATCGTCTTCAGGATCCTCATGCTGATGGCCAGGAACAGGACGCTCAGAAGAATGGTCGTCATCGAGTAGATGCTGGGCTCCCGCTGCCACTGATGCGAGAACAGATAATCGGACATCGGATGAGGCGAGAAGAGCATATCCGCAAAGTAAAAGACGACCAGCAGCGTACACAGGAACCACACCAGGTCTGAGCTGTGTCTTCTTACCTCCTGGCGAAGCTCCAGCTCTGCGGGGGAGGGGAGCTCCTTCTCCCGGGAGAACACCCGGAACAGGCTGGGTTTTGAAGTCTCCTCTTCGGGCTTCATTTCCGCCGGCATGCTGTCGTAAGGATAGATGCAGGTGGCAAAGAAAATAAGCAGCGAACAGAAAAGGATTTCCGGGATGATGATGCGCAGGTCTTTCTTGATCGGCGCCGTAAAGACATCCGGCTGTTCCGCGCTGATGAGGATGTGGTTGTCGTCCGTCATGGTGTTCAGGTAGTAAGTATAACCGCTGACGGTCTGCAGGCCGCAGTAGCGGTTCATCAGCACGGTTTCCGGCAGGGTGTTTGCGATGGACCGTGTGGCCGTGGACGCGGCGGTGGCCCAGAGAAGCGTCTCGGGCTTTGCGGTATAGGTATGCATCTTTGCATAGGTGCCGGTATTGATCCGAAGCAGCGCGGTGTTGATGTCCGTCTGCTCTTTCAATCCCACCAGGTTGTCGTCCGGTATGGTGACATAGATCAGGCCGGTATGGTTAACCATGCGGCGCGAAGCCGCGTAGAAGCCGCTCTTGTCAGGCAATTCCCTCATCAGGCTGGTGTCTGCGTTTTTGAGCAGATTCCAGAGGACATACTCGTCATCGTCGGGGTTTTCGCTGATCTTATAGCCGACATATAAGTCTGTTGACATGGTGGAGACGCCTTCTGCGTCATAGATTGTCACGCTGCTCAGACCCATGAGCTGTGCCAGGTCAATGAGAGTCTCCTGTGTGAAGTCCTCCCCCATGAAATCGGCAAACAGGTCGATCATGTACATGCGCGCCAACAGGACCTCTTTGCTGTACAGCGTCTCCGTCTTTGCCCATTCCTCGTCATTGAGCTCAAGCTCTTTGACAAAGGCGTCGAGCTTTTTTTCCATCCTGACATTGTGGTTGATATAGTTCGTCAGCAGCGGCAGATACGAGGTGAACAGCAAGGCTGCCAGTATGCCCGACAGCAGCAGCACCGGGATCTGCCGCATCACGGGAAGGTTGAAGCAGTGTTTCTTTCCGAGCCGCAGGCAGGTTTTCTGTTCCAGCAGCGCCAGTCCCTTTTTCCGGATACTTCGGGAACGGATCCAGACAAAGACAAAGATGACAATAATCAGACTGTGTACCGCCAGCGTCTTATCCAGCGTGTCGTTGAAAACGGTACTGAACGGCGTATAAACGAAAACCGAGTAGCGGTCCAGCAGCCGGCTCTTCATAAAGAAGACGCCGGAGAACGGCCCGTCGCCCTTTAGAAAGCCCGCCTGGATGCCATCCGACGCGCTGCTGTTGCGCTCCTCGTCGTAGATGATCCGGCTTTCATCCAGAAAATTGTATGCCGGCTCGTCGGACGAGATCAGGATCTCACCCGTGGCGTTTTCGATGATGCACAGATTGCTCGGAACGGCATCCGCGATACGCTGAAAGTCCACGCTGTAGATGTTGGGGTACTGCTGCCACTTGATGAACAGCCAGCCATCCTGAAGACGGGCGGCGTTATAGACCCAATCGCCTTGAAACAGCATCCCGACCGTTTTCAGCATGCGGGTCTCGCTTTTGTCCAGGGTAAACGGGTCTGCGTTCTCTGTTGTGATGACGCTGCCCTCATCGGGGAAATAGTAGAGGTGATCTGCCTCCCAGTTGTATTTGCAGATTTCGAGCGTCTCCTCAGACACACCGAGATAACCGAAGAACGGCTTTGCCAGTTCTGCGTACATGACGGTTTCCGTGTCTCTGAGGCTTGAAAAAGCTTCTTCCATCCCGCCCTCGAAGGTGATAAGGCTGCGCAGCGAGTACATGGAGTTGCGCAGGGATGCATAAGCATCCTCCCGCTCAACCGCAAACTGCTTGACGGTGCAGTAGCCCATGATCAGAAGGGCCGTCAGGATCAGCAGGATGGCATAGAATGAGGAGAATGCCTTTTCTCGCCGGATCGCTTTTGCGGATTCTTCCGTTTCGGGGGTCGTGTCCTTGTTCTTTCTTTTCATATCTGTCCCTGTCCTTGTCAGTCATGGAATGCTTCTTCCGCCTGAGTATAATGGAATCTGCCGGAGATTGCAAGCTGTAAATAGCCGCCCGATTCACAAAAGAATTGCCGTTTATCCGGCTTTGTGATAGGATGGTCAAAAAAGAAGGGGTAAAGAAATGTGCGATGGATGATTCTGAAATGCTGATCGAACTGCAGGATACCGAGTGGCCCTTTACCTATACGGACCATGACCGACAGATTGCCAGGGCCATTGTGTACGATGAAACAGGGTTTTTCTATTTTGTCCGGGCGCAGCGGGAGGACGATTTCGGCAAAGTGGTGACGATCGAGACCTCCGGCGGCGGCGTCGAGCCCGGCGAGGACCTGCGGTCGGCTGTCCGGCGCGAACTGAAGGAAGAGCTGGGGGCAGAGACCGAGGTCGTCTGCAAAATCGGGCTTGTCAGCGACTATTACAACCTGGTTCACAGGCACAATTGGAATCACTATTACCTGTGCCGGGTAAAGTCCTTCGGGGACAGGAATCTGACCCGGGATGAAAGGGAGGCGTTCCATCTGTCCACCCTGAGGCTGAGCTTTGACGGGGCTGTCAGAGAATACGAAAGGTGCAGAGTGTCCGCGCTTGGCAGGCTGATTGCTGCCCGAGAGCTTCCGATCCTCAGAAAGGCCATGGAAATCATAGAAAACGGGGGAGAGAAAAATGTTGATTGACATTACGCAGGAGCTGTTTCACTGCCGGGTGTATCCGGGAGATCCCCAGCCGGAAAGAATCCGGCTTCAGAGTCTGGAAAACGGCGATTCCTGCAACCTGACAGGGTTCAGGATGTGTGCCCACAACGGCACCCATGCGGATGCGCCCTGCCATTTTGTGCCGAACGGGAAGACCCTTGATCAGATGGGGCTGGAACCCTTCGTCGGCGACTGCTTTGTTGCCAGGCATGAAGGGGATGTTCTGGCGTCGGATGCCGGGCGCATCCTGAGACTTGCCGCCGATGCCGGCGCCGCACAGAGGATCCTGATCGCCGGGAAGGCGACGGTGACGGAAGAGGCGGCGGAGGTGTTTGCGGCAGCCGGGCTGCTTCTGCTCGGCAATGAAAGCCAGACCGTCGGACCGGAAGACGCTCCCCGACAGGTGCACCTGATTCTGCTCGGTGCGGAATGCGT
>JAEEGL010026050.1_pt1 | contig 10447 bp, 7 predicted proteins | sample 9134231 | NCBI WGS metagenome assembly JAEEGL01 (sample SAMN16246548, study PRJNA631951) | gut metagenome | biome: gut microbiome; feature: rumen; material: fiber-attached | host: Bos | place: Iran: Karaj | collected 2018-10 | reverse complement strand
GCGGGCAGGTTGGGGTTGCCGTTCATCAGGTCCTTGATGATCACCATCATCTTCACCACGAACTCCCAATCCTTTTCCTTCTGCTCGGGGCTCTTGCGCACGAATTCGGGGTTCTTATCGAAGCCCTCGGGGCAGTTGGCCTTCGTCCACGCGTAGGCTTTTTTATATTCTTCTTCGTCGTAAATGCCTTCGGTCATGCGGCGGATGATCTCAACCTCGTCCACGCTCTCAACGCGCATGCCGAGATATTCCTCGATGAATTCGGGGCTGATGGAGGAGCCGCCGATGCCCATGCAGATGCTGCCGATCTGGAGGTAGCTTTTGCCGCGCATGGTGCACACGGCCACGGCGGACCGGGCAAAGCGGAGCAGCTTTTCGCGCACGTCGTCCGGCATGGCGGTGTCGTCAGCGTCCTGCACGTCGTGCCCGTAAATGCCGAAGGCGGGCAGGCCCTTCTGGGCGTGGGTGGCCAGCACGCTTGCCAGATACACCGCGCCGGGGCGCTCGGTGGCGTTGAAGCCCCACACGCCCTTGATCGTCATGGGGTCGGTATCCATGGTCTCGCTGCCGTAACACCAGCAGGGCGTTACGCTCAGGGTGATATCCACGCCCTCTTTCTTGAAATAGGCGGCGCACTGGGCGGCCTCCGCCACGCGGCCGATGCTGGTGGGGGCGATCACCACTTTTACGGGCTCGCCGTTGGTATACTTCAGGTTCTCTTCAAACAGCGCCTTCGCCGCCTTCGCCATGTTCATGGTCTGGTCTTCCAGCGATTCGCGTACCTTCAGCGGCCCGCGGCGCGCGTCGATAATGGGGCGGATCCCGATCACGGGGTATTCGCCGATCAGTCTGCTTTTTGCCATAATCTGCATCTCCTTTTAGTATAAAAATATACAAAGCTATCATAACACGGCGGCAGAGGAAAATCAATCTGTTTTTATCTTTGCCATGTTTTTTTACTTTGAAGGGACGTTTTTCCGGTCCTCTGATAAAAAATACCTGCTTGACATATACACGAGTATCGGGTATAATTATATCATGATTAAGAGCTTTGCAGACCGGGAAACGGAAAAGATATATCATCAGATCTTTTCCAAAAAACTTCCGCAAAACATTCAGCGCGTTGCGCTGAGAAAACTGATCATGATAGATAAAGCAGGATGTTTGGAGGACCTGCGAGTTCCGCCGGCAAACAGATTGGAAGCGCTTCATGGCGACCGTGCGGGGCAATACAGTATTCGGATCAACGATCAGTATCGGATCTGTTTTGTAACGGAGGGAAATGATTTTTATCAGGTGGAAATCGTAGATTATCATTAACCGTCTCAGCGTATACTATCGTATGGAAAGGAGCAAAAATCAATGACGGATTATATTCCAACGCCTAAAATAAGCGAAATTTTAGAAGAAGAGTTTATGGCGCCGATGGGGCTTTCCGCATACCATCTGGCACGGGAGATCCACGTGCCTGTTTCACGGATACAGGATATTCTGCACAACAGGAGAAAGATTACTGCGGATACGTCCCTGCGGCTGGCAAAGTTTTTCGGCGTCTCAGACAAATACTTTCTGGATATGCAGAACGATATTGATATCAGAGAACTGAAAATGCGCATGGCGGACGAGATTGCCGATATCCGGCCTTATCAGACAGCGGTATAAAGAAAGACCGACGCCGCACAATTGAATCAAAAAAACGCATCCGCCGTACGGCTGTTTCAGCACGGCGGATGCGAATTCTTTTTAAACAATTATTTCAGTGTTACTATCGTAACCCCGTTTTCGCCCTCCCCGTAGGTGCCGAGGCGGTACGATTTTACAAATTTGTTGCCCCTGAGGTGGTCGGTGACCGCCTTGCGGAGCACGCCGGTGCCCTTGCCGTGGATCACGGTGAACTCGCTGATGCCTGCCATCAGCATCGAATCCATAAATGAATCCAGTGTCATAATGGCCTCGTCCGCGTTCATGCCCCTGAGGTCGCAGCGGCTGTCCGCCGAAACGGTGGCACGGCTCTCGGTGCCGGTGTTGCGGGTCATTGTCGCGGTTTTCGGGGCTTCCTGCTTTTTCTTTTCGATCAGGCGCAGCCCGTCGGTTTTCACGCGCATGCGCGCGGTGCCCGAAAGCACCTCCACGTTGCCCTTCTTATCGGGGGCGGAGAGCACCTTCGCCTCTTTGCCGATGCTCACGAGCAGCACCGTATCGCCTGCCACCAGCGGGCGGGGAAGCACGTAGTCGTCGTCTTCATACAGGCTCGTGGTGATCGGGTTCACCGCCACGTCCACGTTCGCGAGCCCCTTTTTCATGCTCTGCTTTGCGCGGGCGGCGAGGTCAACGGCGTTGCCCCCGGCCTTCATTTCTTTTTTATACCGGTCCACTTCGATCAGCAGGGCGTTGGCCTCGCGCCGGGCGTTTTCGGTGATCTTCAGGGCCTCGCTCTGGGCCTTTTCGTATTCTTTTTTCAGAAGCGCGTCCGCGTTTTTCAGCTTTTCTTCGGCGGCCTTCAGCTTCTCTTCGTATTCGCGGCGCACGTCCTCGGCGGCGTTTCTCTGGCCCTCCATTTCGAGGCGGCTCTTTTCAAGGGAATCCACCACGGTCTCGAACCGCGTGCTCTCTTCCGAAACGAATTCCTTCGCCCGTTCGATCAGGGCGGGGTCCAGCCCCAGCTTTTCGGATATCGCGAAGGCGTTGGAGCGCCCGGGCACGCCGATCAGCAGCCGGTAGGTGGGGCGCAGGGTGTTCACGTCGAATTCGCAGCATGCGTTCTCCACGCGGGGGGTCTGCAGCGCGTAGGTTTTGAGTTCCGCGTAGTGGGTGGTGGCGGCCACCTTCGCGCCGTTCAGGTGCAGGCGCTCCAGTATCGCGGTGGCCAGCGCCGCGCCCTCTACGGGGTCCGTGCCCGCGCCGAGCTCGTCGATCAGCACAAGGCTCTCTTCGTCGCTGTTCTCAAGTATTGAAACGATATTCACCATGTGGCTCGAGAAGGTGGAAAGGCTCTGCTCAATGCTCTGCTCGTCGCCGATATCGGCGAACACGTTTTTGAATACGCACACCGCGCTCTCGTCCGCCGCAGGGATCAGCAGCCCGCAGGCCGCCATCAGAGAGAGCAGCCCCAGCGTTTTGATGGAAACCGTTTTGCCGCCGGTGTTGGGGCCGGTGATCACAAGGGTGTCGAACTCGGTGCCCAGATGTATATCCACCGGCACCACCCTTTGCGGGTCGAGCAGCGGATGCCGCGCGCGCTTCAGATCGATGCGTCCTACGCTGTTCAGCTGCGGCACGGTGGCCTTCATCAGATAACCGAGCTGCGCCTTGCCGAAGATCAGGTTCAGCTCCACAAGGCAGTCGTAATTGTGCTTGATCACGTCGCCCGCGTCGCCTGCCATGGCGGAGAGCTCGGCGACGATGCGGTCGATCTCTTCCTTTTCTTTGCTCTCGAGCACCTTGATGTCGTTGTTTGCCTCCACCACCGCCATCGGCTCGATGAACACGGTGGCGCCGCTGCCGCTGGTATCGTGCACCAGGCCCGGTACCTCGCTGCGGTACTCGTTTTTCACGGGCACCACAAAGCGGCCCGCCCGCTGGGTGATGATGGCGTCCTGTAAGAATTTCTGGTAGTGCGAAGAGCGGATCATGCTCTCCAGCTTTTCGCGGATGCTCTGGGCACGGGCGCGTTTTTTGCGCCGCAGGTCCGCAAGGGCGGGGGAGGCATGGTCGCTCACTTCCTCCTCGCTCAGTATGGCGGTCGTGATGCTGTCCTCCAGCGCCCGGTTGGGCATCAGGCTCGAAAAGTAAACGTCCAGGCAGCTCTCGGTGCCGGGGTTGTGGAAGCGCCACTCATATACCGAGCGGATCACCCGCAGCACCTCGGCGATATCCAGCAGCTCCCTGAGGCTCAGCATGCTCCCCGCCGCCGCGCGGCTGAGGGAGGAATGCACGTTTTTGATCCCGCCGAAGCTGGGCGCGCCCTGCTTTGCCATCAGCGCGTGGGCGGCGCTCGTCTGGTTGATGAGCGCGGTCGCCTCAACCAGCGTGGAGACCGGCTCAAGCGTTCGGGCCAGCTCCTTCGCGTCCGCAACGCTGCAGTACGAGGCGAGCATCTCGAGCACCTTATCAAGTTCAAGGGCTTTAGAATGACGGTTTAACATATGGTTTCCTTCTGCTTAATGAAAAATGATAAAAAATGAAAAATGAAAAATGAAATCAATGAACAATTAACAATTAACAATTTACATTAATTCCGAACTCCGAACTGAAAACATCTCTGCTCTCCGCTCTGAATCATAACGGAACGGTTTGCGGCGCGGCGATATGCTGCTGCGCAGCGCGATATATCTCGCTTCGCTCGATGCGATATATTTGCTTCGCAAATGCGATATACGCTTCACGATGTTCGCGTGCGATATGATATGCATTCCTTTTCGCGTGCCGAAGGCACATATCGCGCTTTTGCATATCGCATCCTGCAGGGATATATCGCGCATTCCGGCAGGAATGCATATCGCGAGTCGGGCAAAGCCCGACTCAGACCTCGGTTCCTCCCACCGGCCGGATCGCCAGCACGTAGCACGCGCCTTCGCCGAACAGGGCTTCCATCTTCCGCTTGTACTCGTCCAGCAGATCGTAGGGCACGAAGGCCTGGATGGTGCCCGCGAAGCCGCCGCCGTGCACGCGCCACGCGCCGCGGCCCTTGAGTACGGTATCGCTCACCGCCAGCGCCAGCGCCACGGGCTGGCTCTTCGGCTGCGACGCGGCGAACACGTTCTGGTTATAGGTGTAAGAAGAAAGGCCGGATTCAACGGTGAGGGCCTTGAAGGTATCGAAATCACCGGCGTTCAGGGCCTTTGCCTCGGCATCCACGCGGCGGTTCTCGTTATAAAAATGGATGGCTCTGAGGGCCGGGCGCTCACCCAGCCTGTCGCGCACCAGCGCGAGGTTTTCCATCACTTCGTTTTCATCGGTCTCTCTGAGGCACTTTTTGCCGAAGAGCCCCGCCACGGCCTCCATCTCGCGGCGGATGGCGGCGTATTCGTCGGTGAGGTCCGCGTGGTCGGCGCGGGTGTCGGTGATGCACAGAGCGTGCCCGCAGCTTGCAAAATCAAAATCGATGGGCGTGATCACGGGCGCGCCGGTCTTTTCAAAGTCGATCTCCACAAAGCCGCCCACGCTGCACGCCATCTGGTCCATCAGGCCGCAGGGCTTGCCGAAGAATTCGTTTTCGGCGTACTGGGCGATCTCGGCGACGGTAACGGGGGAGATCGCGCCGTCGTTATACAGGTAATTGAGCAGCGTGCCCACCAGCACCTCGTAGCTGGCGGAGGAGCTCATGCCCGAGCCTTTGAGTACGTTGTTCATCGTCACGGCGTTCAGGCCGCCGATCTTGTAGCCGAGCTGTACGAAGCGGGCAGCCACGCCGCGCACCAGAGCGGCGGATTTATCGCGCTCCTTTTCCTGGGGCTCGAGCACGGAGATATCGATGAAATCTCCGGGGTATTTTTCGCTCTTGACGCTGATCACGCCGTTATCGGTTTTTTCGGCGCAGGCGACGGCGTCCAGATTGATGGCGGCGGCGATCACCTTGCCGTGGTTGTGGTCGGTATGGTTGCCGCACACCTCGGTGCGCCCGGGGGCGGAGAAGAAACGGATATCCTTGCCCTCGCCGAACTGTTCGCGGTACAGGTCCGTTAAATGCAGGAAGCGGGCGCGGGCGGCGGGGATATCGTCGTACAGGCGGGCAAAACGTGCGTCCAGCGCGCCGGAGGAGATCATTTCTGCGGTTTGGGTGAGGTTACTCATTTTTTTCATTTCCTTTCATGTTTGCTGCTTTTGCGGCTTTATTCTTTTTTGAAAATCTGAAGGTAAGGCCCATGATCGCCTGCATCAAAAAGAACGAGATGCCGCTGATCACAAACAGCACGATCAGCGGGATATAGAACCTGCCCGAAAGCGGATCGTACACGTTGTTGCCGATGAAGGTATAAGAGATCAGCTTGTAGCTGTAGGCCGCCATGGAGATGATAAAGTATTTTAAAAACGGATATTCGAACGCGCCGTAGAGCTGGCTGACCGTGTTGATGGGAAAGATGGGCACGAACCGCAGCGCGAACAGCACCCACGGGTCCGATTTGCCCTCGGTGGTGAACGCCCGGTCGATGGCGGGGTGCCGGTGCAGCGCCTTGTTCATCCAGCCCTCGCCCATCTGGATGCCCGTATAATACCGGAAGGCGAACGTAAACGCCATCCCCACCGCGTCAATGATCAGCGCGTACCGCGCCGGGAACACCATACCGGTGATGATGAAAATGGCGGGGTAGGGGTAAATGGGCGTGAGGCTGCGCAGGATATACAAAAGAAAGATCACGATCACGATCAGCCACCGGCTGCCGAGCGCCGCCACCACGTTTTCAAAGTTCGAAATGATATCAAGGTACTGGCGGTATTTTTCCTGCACGCTGTCGATCTGCATCACGATCACAATGGCAAGCAGAGCCGCCGCCGTGATAAAGCTTATCACGCCGAACAGCCGGAACAGCCGGATCAGAATTTTAGGGTCTTCGCGTCTTTTTGCAGCCAAACCGATAAACGCTCCCGTAAAACATAAAAATTCATTTTATTATACAATATTATTTGTATAAGGTCAAGTGGTTTCATATTTGTGTGTTCTGCACAATTTTTGCGTCCAAAAATATATTTGACTATTCTATTTTAATGATTTATAATATAAGTTACCGATATATTAAACCGAAATGAGGAGTATCACATGGGCAAACCGAAAGCGCAATCCAACATTGCTACCTACACAAGGAAAGAGCTTGTGGGCTTTCTTACCGGCCTTGCCGGGCAGAACATCATTTACAACATTATCGCCTCGGGTCTCGCGTTCTATTTTCAGAGCGTTATCTTTATTCCCGTTGCGGCGTATACGGCTATCTTTGCCATCGCCAGAGTATGGGACGCCGTGAATGACCCCATGATGGGCACCATCGTTGATAAAACCAAAACCAAATGGGGCAAATGCAAGCCCTATCTGCTGTTTGTTCCTGCGGTGATCATGGTTACCACCATTCTGCCGTTCATCAACAACATGTACGCGGAGCCCATCAACAAGTATTACGTTCAGTTTGCCGAGGATACCTCCGTTGTAGCGCAGTACGACGAAAGCCTGCTGCAGGAGGCCTTTACCTATGAAGATAAAGATAATCCCGAACTGAACGGCAATTATATTCTCGTTCCGGCGGGCGGCACCTGGGACGTGGAAAAGGATGAAAACGGCAACTTCGTTGTGGATGAGAGCGGCAACATGGTGAAGAACGACGCCGTGATCTTCCGTGTAACAGAAGACGCGAACGGCGCCAAAACCTATACGAAGATCACCGACAAAACCGAAGGCCTTACGTTGGTGCAGCGCTTCCAGGAAGAAAAGGGTATCGAGAAAGAGAGCGGCGGCACCGCCGTGGCTATCGTCGCCTGGGCGGCCTTCTCCTATATTCTCTGGGGCATGACCTACACCATCGGCGATATCCCGCTGTGGGGCGTTACCAGCCTGATGACCGAGAGCCAGCAGGACCGCGCAAAAGCCCTCACCCTTGCCCGTGCCGTTGCCAACGTGGGCATGATCGGCACCCTGTTCACGATGATCGCGCCCTCCTTCAACGGCATATTCATGTCGAAGGGCATGGACCAGGCCCACGCGCTGCGGTATTCGTATATCACCCTTGCCATCGTGATGACGGTGTTTGCATCCCTGCTCTTCCAGGTGGCAGGCTTCGCCGTGAAGGAAAAGGTGAACCCCCAGGGCGAAAAGCATTACACCATCAGAGAAAACTTCAAGATCATGTTCGGCAACAAGCCCTTCCGGCAGATCCTTATTTCCGGTATCCTCCGCAGCCCCATCCAGCTGTTGGGCATCATCGCCATGACGCTGATCATGTATTACTTCTTCAACAATGATATCGGCAAAACCCTCGCCAACGAAGGCGGCGCGCTCATCGGCAAGATCGGCGTGCTCGTTGTGGGCCTCTTCGGCGGTATGATCGGCTTCCCGCTGTTCGCGCCGAAGCTGATACAGAAATACGAAAAGAAAAATCTGTATAATTTCTTCTCGCTGGTCGGCGCCATTCCCTTTGCGCTCATCTTTGTGCTCTTCCTTGTGTTTAAGGGCAACATCCTCACCTGGCCCGGCATGATCATCATGAGCGTGCTCTTCTTTATGGCGGGCGCCTCCATGGGATCGCTGAACGTGCTGCAGAGCGTGATGATCGCCGACTGCGTAGACTATGAGGAATATACCAACGGTTCCCGTCCGGACGGCGTGTTCTTCTCCGGCCAGAGCTTCATCACCAAGCTTTCGGCAGGCATCGCAACCCTGATCTCCGGCGCGGTTTACGGCATCGTGGGGTTCTCGGATTCCAAGATCACCTTCCTGAACAACGCGCTGATCGCGGGCGCCGATTTCAAAACCTTTAACCCGTTCACCCTGGGCGGAGCCGAAGTGGGCAAGTTCTCCGCCGCCATGTTCTTCCTTATTTCCATCCCGCCGGCGATCGGCATGGTGCTCGCCGCCATTCCCACGCTGAGATACGCGCTTTCCGACGCCGAGCATACCCGTATGCTGGACGAACTGAACGCCAAGCGCAACGCGGAGAACGCAGATTCAGAATAATCTTTGCGCGCATACGAATCACAGTAACCCGATCCCTTTCCCCTCTGTGGGAAGGGGATCTTTTCGTCGGCAGATTTCAGTTTGTCGAGATGTTCAAGATACTTCCGTAGGGGGCGGCGTCCCGACGCCCCGCATCCTTGTATATTCAATATTACATTAATGTTGAGAATACATTTTATAAACAATTCCAGTACAAAAAGGTAAATATAAGTCCAACGTCGCGGGGCGTCGGGACGCCGCCCCCTACGGACGAACGGCGAACGGCGAACGGCGAACGGCTGTCGCGCACAGCGCGACAAACTGCAATTTGCCGAAGTGTTTTCGGTTGCCATCCGCAAAAAAGTGCTTGACAAACCTGCTCTTTTGTGTTATAGTATCGCCTGTAAAGCACAGTTCTTTACACACAAACTTCGGAGGAGAGGCGCTACTTATGGCAAAGAATCTTGAGATCACCATATTGATGGATTTCTACGGCGATATGCTCACGGCCAAACAGCGGGAATTTCTGGATCTCTATTATAACGAGGATCTGTCGCTCGCTGAGATCGCGGCGAACGTGGGCATCACCCGGCAGGGCGTGCGCGACGCCATCAAGCGCGCCGAATGCCAGCTGATCGAAATGGAAGAGCGCCTGAAGCTCGTTTCCCGCTTCAGGGAAGTGCAGAAGGGCCTTGAAGAGATCATGGACTGCGCCACCCGTATCAGCGCCGAGAACCGCAAGAGCGGCCTTTCCCGCGAAATCAACGACCTTACCGTGCGCATCAAGTCCATCGCGATCTCGCTTTCAGAGTAACGAGAATCGCAATCCGGAGCGGCAATAATTCGGAATTCGGAATTTTTCCAGAGCGGAGATATGAGAGCGGAGAGCGGAGATATTCATTTGAAATCATTCGGAGTTAGTTCTGCTGTTAATTGTTCATTGTTAATCGTTCATTATTTTTTTCATTTTTAATCTTTAATTTTTCATCATTCATCATTCATCCCTGACATCCTCTTCGTTTTCGGAGGTTTTACATGGCATTTGAGGGTTTATCAGATAAATTAGACGCCGCCTTTAAAAAGTTGAGAAGCAAGGGCTCTCTCACCGAAGCCGACGTAAAAGAAGCCATGCGCGAGGTGCGTCTGGCGCTGCTGGAAGCGGACGTCAGCTACAAGGTGGCCAAGGATTTCACCAACCGCGTCACTGAAAAGGCCATCGGCGCAAAGGTGACCGAAAGCCTCACCCCGGCGCAGATGGTGATCAAGATCGTAAACGAAGAACTCACCGCGCTGATGGGCGGCACGGCCACGCGCCTGAACACCGCGCCCCACCCGCCTACGGTGGTGATGATGTGCGGCCTGCAGGGTTCCGGTAAAACCACCCACTCCGCCAAGATCGCAAAGCGCCTGAAATCCCAGGGGCACCGCCCGCTGCTGGCGGCCTGCGATATCTACCGCCCCGCGGCCATCAAACAGCTGCAGGTGGTGGGCGAACAGGCCGGCGTGCCGGTGTTCGAGATGGGGCAGATCAGCCCCGTCACCATCGCAACAGAGGCCATCAAGCTCGCCAAAGACCGCGGCTACGACTACGTATTTCTCGATACCGCCGGCCGTCTGCATATCGACGAGCAGCTGATGCAGGAGTTAAAAGAGATCAAGGCCGCCGTACACCCCCACGAGATCCTGCTGGTGGTGGACGCCATGACCGGTCAGGACGCCGTGAACGTGGCCTCCACGTTCAACGAGGCGCTGGGGCTGGACGGCCTGGTTCTCACCAAGATGGACGGCGATACCCGCGGCGGCGCGGCG
>JAEEGL015230666.1_pt1 | contig 10448 bp, 9 predicted proteins | sample 9134231 | NCBI WGS metagenome assembly JAEEGL01 (sample SAMN16246548, study PRJNA631951) | gut metagenome | biome: gut microbiome; feature: rumen; material: fiber-attached | host: Bos | place: Iran: Karaj | collected 2018-10 | reverse complement strand
TTCTTTTAATACTTGTCTTAGTTGCGATTCACTCTTTTCCCATAATTCATCATTACCAAAATATTTCTCAACATCATTAGGATCTCTTAATGATAATCTAAAGCGATAATCTTTAAAACCAAAATCTTCATAGACACTTAAAATTAATTGGGTTACTTCTTTAAAGACACTAGATATTTGATCAGGAGTACAGAAGATATGGGAATCATTTTGATAGAATGCTCTAGTTCTTTCAATACCAGTTAGAGCTCCACTTGCTTCAAATCTAAAATCAGCAGCGATTTCCGCAATTCTTAATGGTAATTCTTTATATGAATGTAATTGTGATTTATACATTACCATATGATGAGGACAATTCATAGGTCTTAAAACATATGATTCATCATCAACATCCATCTTAGGGAACATATCATCCTTATAGTGATCCCAGTGACCTGAAGTCTTATATAGGTTAACATTACCTAAAGCTGGAGTTAATACATGGTTATATCCTAAATCATATTCCTTATCCATAATGTAATCAGAAAGTAATCTTCTTACAATGAAACCATTAGGTAACCACATAGGTAGACCACGTCCTACTAAATCATCGAACATGAAAATACCTAATTGCTTACCAAGCTTTCTATGGTCTCTTTGCTTTCTATCTTCTAATACTTCTAAATGATGCTTTAATTCTTCTTCAGTATTCCAGCAAGTACCATAAATACGAGTTAATACATCATTTTTTGAATCGCCTCTCCAGTATGCACCAGCAACTGATAAAAGCTTAAAGTTCTTTAAAATACCAGTTGAGATAACATGAGGTCCTCTACAAACATCAGCATATTCACCTTGTTCATAAATACCAACATATTCATCTTCAATAGCATCAATTAATTCTAATTTATATTTATCATCTTTAAATTTATCTTTGGCTTCTTTCTTAGCTAGCATATAATGATTGATTGAAATATTTTCTTTTACAATCTTTTTCATTTCAGCTTCAATTTTAGGTAAATCTTCAGTTGTAACAACACCATTTACACCGAAATCATAATAGAAGCCTTCTTCAATAGCAGGACCTACACCACAAGTTGTTCCTGGGTATAATCTCTTCATTGCTTGAGCAAGTAAGTGAGCACATGAGTGATTAATAACTTCAAATGCTTCTGCATCACTAAATAATACTAATTCAAGCTTTGAATCCTCTTCAATTGGAGTTTTTAAATCTACTAACTTTCCATTTAATTTTGCAACACAGCACTTTTTAGCTAAACTAGGAGATAATTCCTTAGCAACGCTAATGATTAAGCTTCCTTTTTCAACTTCTTTAATGCTTCCATCGATTAATTCTACTTTTACCATAAAAATCCTCCTATAAAAACAAAAAAATCGTCCAAATAAAAAGGACGATTGTAACCGCGGTACCACCTTAATTCCAGATATAATATCTGACATCTCAAAAATTCTTAACGCGAATTAAACGTAAATGCATTTCCTCATTTAATCTCCTTTAGTAGTAATATATAAAGATCTAAAATGTTTTCACCAACCACATTTTCTCTAAATAGATTTATTTATATATCATGTCTAAAATCTTCGACTAGAGATATTATAATCTTTATTAATGTAATTTTCAATAAAAAGATAAAAATTAATAAATAATAAAAAAAGAAAACACCGTCGGCCAACGGTGCTCTCATAAAAATCAACAATGAGTAGCCTGTTTAATAGGCTTCCTTCACTATTATTATAGTGTGATTATATCTTATTTTCAATATTTTCAAATATTTGTTGCAGTTTTTGCAAATTAAATTTACAACATCTTTTTTTGTATTATAATAAGAATTGGGGAAGTCTATTGACGGTGCTACTCCTTTTATGGTGGAGGTGATGCCTATGAAATTCATAGGTCCTCCATACACTATAAGGAGGACCAAATTAAATGTTTTATTTAATTGGAGTTATTACAAATATAATTTTCACTATATTTGTATATTTTTTCAAAAAAAGAAAAAAGAAATAATTCTTTATAAAACATTTATGAGAGGAAAAAAACACCGTCTGCCAACGGTGCTCTCATAAATAAATAATATTGTGAGTAGCCTGTTTAATAGGCTTCCTTCACTATTATTATAGTGTGTTTTTTTTATTTTTTCAAGATTAAATAATTAATAGAACAAGCACCACTTTGAAAGTGGTGTTTTATATTATCTTTCATATGATTTACCAATCATATCTATTTGCTTAACAGCATCCTTCAATCTTGCATTGATTCTATCTGATTTTAACAAATTCAATTTAGTTTTATCTCCAGCTAAATAAAATTTCAAATCACCATTATAAAAATCAATATTTGAAGTAATAAAAATAGGCTTTTTTTCTAATAGTCTATAGTTGATTAATGGTCCAAAAATTTCATCTCTAACCCATGGAGTCATATTTTCAGAGCCTAAATCATCTAATAATAATACTTCAACATTCTTTAAGTCATTTATAATTTTTTCAAATTCTGTTTGATTATTTAATGATGATTTTAAATTAGCAACTAAATCAGGAAAATAAACTAAGGCTGAAGAAATATTTTCTTTAGCGAGTTCATTAGCTATCATCGCAAGAGTATATGTTTTACCAATTGAAAATAAACCATAAATATATAACCCCTTCGCAATATTTCCTTCTTTATAATTTTTAATAAAGTCCTTTAAATAACCAACTATTTTAACTCGACATTCTTCTTTTTGATCATATGTTTCCAAACTAGCTTCTAAAACATTTTGTGGTAAATAATATGTAGATATTTTCTTATTTTGATTAAATTTTAGTTTAGATAATTTTTTAAACTTACATTCTTCATCATAAAAGTATTTACCATCAAAAAATTTGATTAAACCCTTGTTAATGAATGGGCATGAATCTAAGCCTTTACAAACCTTACATGAAAGACGTTGTTCATACATTACTAATAAATCATTATAATCATTTTCTGATGCTTCAACCTTAAACATCTTTTTTAATTCTTCTAATGTAGGAATATCATTCATCATAGTTTTTCAACGCCTCCAAAGATTGCTGTTGGATCTTCTTCTGTATTTTCGTATGAGCTACCTTCAAATTTAGCTTCAGTTACATACTTAATAGCATCTTCTGTTGTAAAGATATTATTTTCACTCCAAGAGCCTGCCATCTTTTTAAAGTAATTTAGGGTAGGTAGTTCTCCCTTATCTCTAATAACCTTTAAAACCATACAGTTTAATACTCCTCTTGGGAATTCTAATTCTGCATATACATCATTTAATGTCTTTAAATACTTAACAGGATAATTTGGTATTACAGCTTCTAATAGATCATTTGCGGTAACATTATTTAAGTAATCGCATAAATCCTTATTAGCTACCATATCATCATCCTTGTTAACTAATTTAGGTGCCTTCATATTACGCTTATAATTAAATAAGGTATTTGCCTTATTCTTTAATAAACGATATTCATAATTTCCTTTTGAATTAATTGAATCAGAATATAATCCCATCATTTCTGTTTCATTAAATCCATACACAAAGGCTAAATTTGAAATTTGATCTCTAAATGTTTTAGTAATACCTGTTTCTAAGAAGTCTAAGTTAATACCCTTAACAAAGAAATCAAAATCAAAGTTATAATTTTTAATCTTTAGATTTCTATTTGTTCTCTTACCTAAGATATATTTAAATTTATCATAAGTAATTTCATTATCAACCTGTGATTGATAAACCTCATCAAATGTTTTAGTTATATTTGTCGCATTTGATTTATCAATTTTTTCAACCTTAAAATGGTTATAAATAAAATCAAAGGTTTCTCTTGATGTTTTAGCATATAAATATAAGCCTAATGTTGCATCCTTTATAAAGCCTTTAGCTGTAAGAGGTGGACAGATAATATATGTATAATTCTTATCAGGCATTTCATAGCTTACTAAAAGACCAATTCCTTCAAGCTTAATTCTAGCTTTAAGGAATGAATTTGTATTCAATGAGAAAATATCAAAGAAATCTTGATGTTTAATCTTTTCGCTTCTTAAATTATTTCTTTCAAGCAATGAATATAGTCCTAAATAAAGCATTAATGCATCGCTTCCCATAAGCGGTGCATAAAGTAAAGAAACTACATTAACGTCATCATTTGATAGCGTAAAGCTTGAATAAATATTAAATTGTGAATTGCTATCAAATTTAGATGCCATAATAACTCCTATCTATGAAGGCTAACTCCCTTAAATTCATATTTCTTTTCAATATCCTTATAAACTTCTTTCATGAAGTTAATAGCTTTTGCTTTATTTCCAAATAAGAATTCAGAATCGATATAAAAATCAATTGATGTTTCCTTTGGTGTTTGCATAATTATTTTTGCATTTACAGAAAAATGAGGTAATTCAGAAAAGATTTCTGCATAATCATCATTTACAGAAACAATATCATGACCTAATCTTTTTAAAGTTTCTAAATAAACTTCCTTAATTTGATCATATGATGCTTTATAATAATGAGTTTGTAAATCTTGACTTACTGCATTTTCTAAAGTTTCAATAATAGGCATTTTATTTTCCTCCTAAAATATCATTAATAACATTAACAACTTGTTTTTTAGTTTCTTCAAATTCTCCCTGACTATTAATTACATAATCTGCTAATTCTTTTTTCATGTATAAATCCATTTGAGAATGAATTTTAGCTAAAGCATAATCCTCATCAATTCCATCTCTTGCCATAAGACGTTCAACCTGTAGCTTTTTCTTTAAGAAAACGCAGATAATCTTATCGCATAAATATTCAAGTTTTGCTTCATATAGCAAAGGAATATCAACAAAAATTAATCCATCATCATATGAATTAATTCTATTGTTTAATTCTTCTAAAATTATAGGATGGCTTATTTTATCAATAATTTTTTTATTTTCACTATTGTTAAAAATAAGCTTTCCAAGCTTCTTTTTATCTAAGTTACCATCTATATCTAAATAATCAGGTCCAAATTCCTTTAAATATGCATTATATAAAGGTTTATTTTTTTCACTTAATTCTTTAACAATTGTATCAGAATCAATAACAACATAGCCTAATTCTTTACATATATTAGCAACATTGGATTTTCCACTTGCAATTCCGCCTGTTATACCAATAACACTTTTCATTTTTTACTCCTGACAATTCTTACAATAGTATGTTGACCTTCCACCAATCTTAACTTTTGTAAGCTTAAGTCCACATAAAGGACAAACCTCTTTTGTATGAACTAATAAGAATTTTTGATAATTACCTTCAACGCCTAAGCTTGAAGTATAGCTTCTTATAGTAGTACCTTTATTAATAATGGCATTAGATAATATTTCTTTTGTATTTTTAATAATATCTTCTAGCTCATTTAATTTTAATTTATTAGAAGGCAATAAAGGATTTATCCTTGATTTAAACAATACTTCATCAACATAAATATTGCCTAATCCAGCAATAATTGATTGATCCAATAAAGTAGTCTTTATTGGTACAGCCTTATTTATTATTTTATCATAAATCCTATTTATTTCAATTTCTTTATCTAAAATAGGATCATAGCCAACATCACTAATTGGGAATGTATTATAAAGCTTTGAATCGTCCTTAAATTCGATTCTTCCAAACTTTCTTACATCCTGATAGCATAGCATATATCCATTAGATAAATAATAAATTAAATGGATATGCTTATTATCTAGTGAATCCTTTGGAACATAAAAATATTTACCTTCCATTCTTAAATGAGAAATAATGGAACCTTCATTTAATCTAAAAATTAAGAATTTTCCTCTTCTTTCCATTTTTATAAATTCTTTACCAATAACATTTTCCTTAAAATATGTAACATCGCAATTTAAAATTGGTTCATATTTTACCTTTACATCAATTATTTTTAAATTAATTAAATCAGATTCTAAGACTCTTCTTACCGTTTCAACCTCTGGTAATTCTGGCATATTATTCTCCTATATGCTTAACCATATCTAAGCTAAACTTTTCCTTATCAAAGAAGGCATTAGAATCCTCTGGATATCCTAGACAAATTAATGTAAAAGGTATTTTATTATCATCAAGCTTTAATAATTCTTTAACTGGCTTATATCTATCTTCTAATGGATATGTTCCTAAAAGAACAGTTCCAATACCCATTTCAGCAGCCTTAACCATTATATTTTCTGCCGCATAGGCTGCATCTTGATATGCAAAAGGTGCTGCAGGTAAGTTATCTAAATCCTTGCAGATAACCGCAATAATTTGATTGGCCTTTTCAACTACCATAGAGCTTTTTACATAGCATTTAGCTAATTCTTTTATTAATTCTTTATTTTCAATAATAATATATTCTCTAGATCTTTGGTTTCTCGCAGTAGGAGCTGCCTCACCATATTTACATAAAGTTAGTAAATCATCATAAGGAATTAAAGTATCCTTGAATTTTCTTACACTTCTTCTTAATAATAAAGCATCCATTATTTCACCTCATACCAATCTTTACCAAATGAATCTCCAACCTCTAAAGGAACACTTAGATTAACAGCATTAATCATTTCGCCTCTTACAAGTGATTGAAGCTTTTCTTCTTCACCTTGTTCAACCTCAAATACTAATTCGTCATGAACTGAAACAAGCATTTTAGATTTAAAATGATTTTCTTCTAGTTTTCTATCAACATTTACCATTGCAATCTTAATGATATCTGCCGCACTTCCTTGAATTGGAGCATTCATTGCCATTCTTTTTGCAAATTCTCTTTGCATATAAATTTTAGAATTTATTTCAGGGATATATCTAATTCTATTTTTCATAGTTTTAACATAGCCTGTTTCCTTACAATCTTCAATAACCTTATCCATATAAGTTTTAATTTCAGGATATGCCTCATAATAACTATCAATAAATTCTTTGGCTTTAATATTTGATATACCTAAATCTTGAGCAAGACCAAATGCTGAAATACCATATACTATACCGAAATTAACAGCCTTAGCTTGTCTTCTATCCTCTTTAGTAATTTCAGTCTTTTTAAAGACATCTTGGGCAGTTTTAGTATGAACATCTATTCCATTAATAAATGCTTCCTTTAAGCCCTTAACATCAGCCATATGAGCTAATACTCTTAGTTCTATTTGAGAATAGTCAGCGCTATATAGCATATTTCCTTTTTTAGATGGAACAAACATTTTTCTAATTAGATGACCCTCAGGTGTTCTAATTGGAATATTTTGTAAATTAGGTTCAACTGAAGAAAGTCTTCCTGTATTAGTTAAGGCTTGTTCAAAAATAGTATGAACTTTTCCATCTGGATAGATATAATCCTTTAATCCAACAATATATGTTGAATATAATTTAGTTTTAGCACGATAATCTATAACTAAATTAATGATTGGATTAAATGATTTTACTTGTTCTAATATTTCAATATCTGTTGAATATGAATTAGCCTTTTTCTTTGGATATGGAATATTTAATTCTTCAAATAAAACAACACCTAATTGTTTAGGAGATGAAACATTAAATTCATGTCCTGCAAGAGTATAGATTTCCTTTTGAATTTTTAAAATATCTTCTTCTAATAGATTCTTTTGTCTTTCAAGTTCTGTTTGATCTATTAGCATACCTTCAAATTCCATTTTACCTAAAACTTTAGATAAAGGAATTTCTATATCAGTTAATAATTCATATTGATTCTTTTCTTTAAGCATTTCAATAGCTTTAGCTTTAATGTTATATAAAGCATTAGCCTTTTTAGCTACATGTGAATAAATAATATTCTTATCTGGAATTGCCTTTTTAGCACCCTTTCCATATACTTGCTCATCATATAATACATCCTCATATTCATAGAATGAGGCAATTGTTTTAAATTCATTTCCAACTGATGTATTTAAAATATATGTTGCTAAAAGTAAATCAAAATCAACACCAACTAAATTAATTCCAAATCGCTTTGAAAGAACAAAGCTTCTTTTATAATCATAAATAGATTTTTTTATATTCTTATCTTCTAAAAACATAATTAAATCTAAAGATGTAGGAATTATATTTGAATCAACAATAAATGTTCCTAGTTCATTTTTAATACCTAATGCTAAAATAGGTGATTTATGATAATTATATTCAAATGTTTCAAATATTAAGCTTGAATTATCCTTTAAGATTTCTTTAAATCTAATTGGATTATCTACTACCTCATAATTTGAATCAGTAACTGTAATCTTTGGTTCATCTAAAGATAATTCCTTAAGTAATGATTTAAATTCTAATTCTTTATAAAATTCAATTAATCTATTCTTATCAGGCTCTTGATATACTGTATCTTCTAAAGATATTTTTATATCAAAATCACGAATAATTGTTGCCATCTTACGACATAATCTTGCAGATTCATAATTATTCTTAATCTTTTCACCCATGGCACCTTTAATTTCTTCCATATGAGAAATGATACCTTCTAAGTCATTATATTCATTTAAAAGTTTTACACCTGTTTTTTCACCAACACCAGGAATACCAGGAAGGTTATCTGATTTATCACCCATAATAGCCTTTAAATCAATAAATTGATTAAAATTGATACCATACTTTTCCTTAAAGAATTCTGGTGTATAATCATCAAGCTCTGTCATACCCTTTTTATTCATATGGACAGTTGTGTTATCTGAAATTAATTGTAACAAATCCTTATCAGATGAATAAATATCTACATGATATCCAGCCTCTTCAGCTCTTTTAGACATTGTACCAATAATATCATCTGCTTCATATAAATCCTGTTCATAGCGCTTAATTCTTGCGATATCAAGGTATTCTTTTATATAAGCAATTTGCATTCTAAATTCATCAGGCATAGGAGCACGTCCTGCCTTATAATCAGGCATCCAATCATGTCTTAATGTTTTTTTACCTGCGTCAAAGGCAACTAAAATATTATCATATTTTTGACATGTTAAATGATTCATCATTCTAATGAATGCGTATATAGCATTAGTATATAAGCCCTTAGAATTTGTTGTTAAATTTGAATTTGCAGCCATTCCATAATAGGCTCTATACATTAATGAATTTCCATCGACTAAAATAAATCTTTTCATATACTACTCCTATGTTATCATTTATAAATATTTTAACATAAAATGAATAAAAATTATATTTTTATTAAGAAAAAAATGGTTATTTTTTAGAATAACCATTAACAACCTTTACCACCTATTGTACAAGAATCTCCTGTAACATAAAAAGGTTCAAATCCTTTTTCTTTCAAATATGTTTCCCAATCAGTAAAAACTTTATCATTTTCATCTACTATAGCAGGAAGACCAATATCTCCAATTTTAATTAATCTTTCAAAAACCTCTGGATGATTATCTCTATAATGTAAGAACTTTTTTAAATTTTTAAGTGAATCTAAAACATCAATAAATTCATATTCAATTTTATATTCATCAAAATTAGCCTTGCAGTTAATACAATCAGGGCATTTTATACTTCCATAAACTTTAAACATAATATATCCTTTCTAGTTATTATAAATTTTATGTTTTATTTCATATGTATCAGAAGTTATCATTTCAATAACCTTAGATTTTGAAATATATAAGATTTCTAAACTCTATAATATAATAATTCTAATGTCTTTTTAATATTATAACCAAATTCACTCTTTACATCTTCTACTGTTTTATTATTATTTGAAACGAAAAGAGCTATTTTATATAATAGATCCTTTTCATTTTTTTCTTTAATTAATTCATTATTTTCAATTTGGTTTTGAATTCTTCCAAATATTCTTTCACCAGCACCTTTTTTTACATTTTCAGCAACCTTAATAGGTCCATCTATAATATTAGCACCTGATAATATATCTACCAAACCACTATCTTTAATATCCTTATCAATACCAATTAATAAAATATCATAGTAATTAATTAAAAGCTTAGATATATAGGTTACTAATAATTGAATAATTAACGCGATAGCTGATGATGCAAAAGGAATAATTCTTTTCATTGATGCTTCAATAGTTATTATTTCAAATAGCATATAGCCTAAAGATACTAATTTAGTTAATGTAGAAATAATTAATTCTATATTCTTTTCTGTATTTTTTATTTTATTTGCGGTATTCTTTTGTTTATCGCTCATCTTATTTTTTCTCATTGGATTTAATATGATATTAAATTTGAACCTCTCATGATTAAAATCATAAGATTCTAACTTCTAATATCGTTATAGAGACTATAACGGCATAGATATAATGCTGATAAAGTTGCCTAAATCCTGTCTAGAAGACACATTATATCTACCTTACATATTAGACTATTAGTTAAATAACATTTAATAATACTTTGAAAGTATTATATGTTAATTTTGTTCCACTCAAAGCTAAAGAAGCTTTTGTCTCTAGCTCTGACCTTGAATTCACATCCA
>JAEEGL015113536.1_pt1 | contig 10448 bp, 6 predicted proteins | sample 9134231 | NCBI WGS metagenome assembly JAEEGL01 (sample SAMN16246548, study PRJNA631951) | gut metagenome | biome: gut microbiome; feature: rumen; material: fiber-attached | host: Bos | place: Iran: Karaj | collected 2018-10 | reverse complement strand
GGCCTTCATCCACCAGCGCCGCTGTCAGGTGGCGGACCACGGCGGGGAGATCCACCTGCATGTGATCCTGGACCGCTTCAGCGTGGAAGCCTTCATCAATGACGGCGAGCAAGTGATGACCGCCACCATCCTGACCGATACCGATGCCCGGGGGATCTCCTTCGCGGCGGATGGACATGTGATCATGGACGTGACAAAATACAGCCTGTTTTCGGAGGAATGAACCATGGCCGCGTATGATGTGGTTGCCCTGGGCGAGCTGCTCATCGACTTCGCCCCCCAGTCTGTCAACGAGGCGGGCTATCCCGTCCTCTCCGCCAATCCCGGCGGCGCCCCCGGGAACTTCCTCGCCGCCCTGACAAAGTACGGCTGCAGCACCGCCATGATCGGCAAGGTGGGCGACGACGCTTTCGGCCGCCTGCTGCTGAAGACGCTGAAGGAGGCCGGCATCGAAACGAAGGGCGTCACGGCGGATCCCGCCGTCTTCACCACCCTGGCCTTCGTCTCCCTGGACGCCTCCGGCAACCGGGATTTCTCCTTTGCCCGCAAGCCCGGCGCCGACACCTGCCTGACGCCGGAGGAGATCGATGAGGGCCTGATCGCGGACGCGAAGGTCTTCCACTTCGGCACCCTGTCCCTGACGGACGAGCCCGCCGCCGCCGCCACCCGGAAGGCCGTTGAGCTGGCGCAGAAGCACGGCCTGCTCATCAGCCTGGACCCCAACCTCCGCAAGCCCCTGTGGAAGCGGGAGGAGGACGCCAAGGCCGCCATCGAGTGGAGCCTGCGGCAGGCGGACATCGTGAAGATCAGCGACGAGGAGATCGCCTGGCTGTGGGGCATCTCCCCGGAGGAAGGCGCGCAGAAGCTGCTGTCGGAGTACGGCGTCTCCCTGGTCTACGCCACCCTGGGCCCCAAGGGCTGCCACGCGGCCACCCGGAAGGCGTCGGTCACGGTCTCCAGCCCCACGGGCATCCATGTGGTGGACACCACCGGCGCGGGGGATATCTTCGGCGGCAGCGCCATGAGCCAGTTCCTGAAGACGCAGAAGGCTCCCGCCGACCTGACGGAAGCCGATCTCAAGCGGATCGTCCGCTTCGCCTGCACGGTCGCCAGCCTCTCCACCCAGAAGCACGGCGGCATCGGCAGCGTGCCCGCGCCGGATGAGGTAGAACAGAAGCTCCAGTCACCGTAACGGACAAGCATCCGAAAAGAGTCCCTGCACAAACAGGCGGGAGGGGGGCTGGCCCCGTCCTCCCGCCGCGCCGTGCGTGCCGTTCGGCACAGTGCGCATCCGCTGCGATCCATCCATAAAACAGACTCGCAGGCCCGGGAGAGATCGGAGTCTCCCACGCCTGCGAGTCTTTTGTTGTGTGCGTTTCCCGGATCAAACGGGAAAGGCCAGGCGGCGGCGTCCCGGGGGCCGGAAGCGGTGGCCGGGCCTCCCTTCCCCACAGCGGGAGCTTCCGGCTCCGGGCGGAGCCCCGTCCGCACCCCGGCGGTGGTCAGGCCGGCTTGCTCCTCTTTCTGAAATGCCGGACGATCAGCCAGATCACCCCGGCGATCAGGCCAACGATCAGCACCGCGGCCGCCGGCAGGGCGATGGAGATGATCCGCTGGACGTCCGGCACGTTTCCGATCACCGGAAGGCTGAGATCGTATGTCCGGCTGTTCCGGGCATCCCCCTCAAAGGTGACGCGCCAGATGGTTTTCTCCCCCGTTCCGGAGAGTTTCTCGAGGCCTGTGATCCTTGCGGGGTCCAGATTGCCCGCCGGACGGGCCCAGGTGTCCATGGAAAACATGGACTTCCCGTTGACGGGGTAGTCCATCACCGCGCCGAAGGAGAAGACAAAGCCCACGTCCAGGGGGAAAGTGGGGATGTGGGGCGAGCGGAGCCAGTAGCCCCCGGCCTCGCCCTTGTACAGGGCAACCCGGGAACGGTTGTCCGTAAAGCCGTATTTCCCGTTTGCCGCCTCCTCCGCCGAGAGGAGAAAGAGCCTGTCCCCGTCCAGGATGTTCTCCGCGGGATCGAAGTCCACGGTGCCCGCGGCCGCGCCGGGCAGAGGGATGCCGAAGCCCGGGATGGCGATCCCCTCGTCGGACTTGTACGCCGGCAGCAGGGCTTCCCGTTCCGCCGCGGTGAAATGGCCGGCCAGGAAGGCTTCACACCACTGCCGGATGTCGCTGCTCCGGTACTCTGTGGCCCCGGGATGGGCCGCCGCCCAGGCCTCCCCCCGGTCGGAGAAGGAGACCCGCACGTCCCCGATATCCCGGAAGAGCAGCGGCTGCCCCTGCTCGTCGCTGATCAGGCCCAGGGAGACGACGAACCATCCGTCCTCCCCCGTGCTGGTGTGCTCGCTGTCCAGCACCAGCCACCGCCCGTCGAAGCCGCATTCCCCGTCCGGGGTCCCGAAGCAGAGGATGTCCCCCGCCCTGACCGCCCCGGGGAGCGCTGTCTCCGCCGCTGACAGGGGAACCAAAAAGAGGACTGCCGCCAGAGCGGCAGCCAGGATCAGACGTGTTGCATTGTTCAGCCGGTCCATACGGCGCCTCCGTTCACATTTCCTTCTTCTGTCCGGCCTGGTAGGCGCGGAAGATCTCCGTGAAGGCCTTTTTCCGCGGCTGGCTGATCTTCAGCTCGCTGCCGTCGGACAGGCGCAGGATGTAGCCGGAGACATCCCGCACATGCTGCAGGTTCACCAGATAGCAGCTGTTGCACTGGGCAAACCCCTTGTCGGCCAGCTCCTTCGCCAGGGACCCGATGGAGCCGTACTGGCTGTAGGTGCCTTCCACCGTATGGTAGGTCAGCTGGTGGTTCTGGACCTCCACATAGGTGATATCGTCCAGGTCCACCCGGGTGGTGCCGGCCTGGGTGGAGATGGACAGCACATTGACGCGGACGCTGTCCACCCGCTTCAGGGCCCGGGTGAGCTTCAGGGCAAAGTCATAGTAGTTGACCGGCTTCACGATATAGTCCAGGGCGGACACACTGTAGCCGGCAATGGCGTACTGCGTCAGGCTGGTGACGAACACCAGCAGCACCTTCTCATCCAGGGTGCGCAGGCGCCGGGCCGCCTCCATGCCGTTCATCATGGGCATCTGGATGTCCATGTAGATCAGATCGAAATCCGCCGGATAGTTCTCCAGCAGGACGATGGGGTTGTCGTAGACGCGGATGTGGAACTGTGTGCCGTTCTCTTTGGAGAAGCGTTCCAGATACTGCTGCAGCGTCTGCGCCGCCTGCGGCTCGTCCTCCACAATGCCGACCCGGATGGCCATGGCCGTTCCACCTCCCCGTTTTTCCCCGCAGCTTCGTTTTGAAGATAGCATAAAAATGCCGGCTGCGCCAAGCAGGGCAGCGTAAACTGTGAGGATTCATTCCCAGATTCATCTTTTCCCTTCGGTCTTCTCCCCGGGCAGCGGGATCGAGACGTGCAGGGTATAGATCCCGTGGCGGGCCTCCAGGCTGAGGCTGCCCCGGTACTGCTCGACGATGTAGCGCATACTCATGGTGCCGAAACCGTGGTGGCGGCTGTCCGCCTTTGTCGTCCTGGGCAGGGTCCCGTCCGCGGTCGTCTGAAGGGTGCCCTCATAATAGTTGGTGACCTCAATCTCCACGTTTCCGTCCGACCGCTCCACGGTGAGGCCGATGACCCGCTTCTCGGGATCGGAGATCTTCCGCACCGCCTCCAGGGCGTTGCCGATGGCGTTGTTGAACAGGGCATACACGTGGCGGGTGCGCATGAAGGAGAGGGCCTCCCCGTCCGCCAGGCAGGTGAGGATGATGCCCTCCTTCCGGCAGGTGAGCTGGTGGATGTACAGCACCGTGTCCAGGGCCTCGCTGCCCGTGCGGATGTTGCTGTCGTAGATCTCCATGGCCTCCTGCAGCTCCGCGATCTCCCGGTCCGTGAGCCTGCCGGAGAAGTCCTCCAGCTGGTGTTTCAGGTCGTGGCAGCGCATGTTGATGATGTCGATGTTCTCCTTCATCTGCGCAAACTGCTTGCGCTCCTCGGAGAGGATCCGCTCCATCATGGCCATGTCCGCCCGGGTGCGGCTGCGGAACTCCAGGCCGGCGTACTGGGCCAGGATGAAGGTGGCCAGGGTGATGATGAAGACCCGGGTGCAGACATAGAGCACCATGCTCTCGTCCCGGTAGTGGTTGGTCACCGAATCCATGAGGGTGAGCAGCAGCAGGGCCGCGACGGAGAGCGCCACCGCGTTTTTCCGGGACGCCCGGTCAACGGTCTCCCGGCTGAGGCGCCTGCGGATGCTCCACCAGATGACAAAGTAGATCAGCGTGTGGACAAGGAAGAAGACCTGCCAGTGCAGATCCATGTACTTCGCTGCGTCCAGGGGCAGGATCTGCAGGGTCTGGTGGGGGTCATAGCCCAGCAGCCACTGCAGCACCGGATAGACGCTGCCTCCGATGTGCTTGACCGCGATGCCGGTGCACCAGGTTTTCAGCAGCAGCGGCCATTCCTCATCGAAGCACAGCAGCAGCAGGGGCAGGGTGGAGGCGTTCTGGATCAGGGTGAACAGGATGCGCATGCCCAGGGATTCGGAGGCGGTGCGCAGCCACACCCCCGCCAGGAGAACCGCGTCCAGGATCAGGAAGCCCGCGATGAGCCGCGGGATGAACAACCGCTTTCTCCTCAGGGGGATGCAGAAAAAGGCCACCGCCAGCACCAGCTGCAGCTCCTCAGGGAAAATGATGAAAAACCGGTATGCATAGTCCCCCAGCAGGGACGCAAGCCATGTCGCCATAGGCAGCCCTCTCATGCCTGCTGACAGAAGCAGAGCGATATTTACAAGATTCGACACAAATGGGGATCTGGCCTTATTATGCCATCCCCTCCGCCATCCGTCAAGAGGCCGCCGCTGATCCGCGGTTTCTCCTCCCGTTTTCGTCCGTTTTTAGCTTACGCCGGGAATCTCGCAGGTTACGCCGAAGCCGTTGCGCCAGCGCCGACTCTCCGCTATTCTGCGGCTGTCAGACGGACTCAAGCCCGTCGAATGATGAAGGAGGAAGACCCATGAAGAAACTGCTTGCCCTGATTCTGGCCGTGGTCCTGTGCGCTTCCCTGACCCTTGCCTCCGCCGAGAGCGTCTATGTGAAGGAGTTCACCACCGAAGAGCTCACCTCCAACACCTTCCACAATGGCTTTGTGACCGCTCTGGGCGCCAAGGAAGTCAACACCCTGACCCTGAATGACGACGGCACCTATGTGTATGTGAAGGAACTGATCTCCGGCACCGAGGAGGATCCCGGCATGAAGATCATCTACACCTTCACCGGCACCTACACCCAGGACGGCGACACCGTCGTGCTGGCTTTCCCCACCAACGTGAAGTTCTCCGAGAACTGGGGCAACCTGGTGGACATGGGCTACTTCCTCAACAGCGAGGGCGAGGCCGTCTTCGAGAATGACGAGGTCGCCGGCGACATCGTGCAGTGCAAGGAAGCCGAGTCCCACGTGGCCTTCGACATCTTCCCCGGTGTCTTCGTGAACGACAGCCTGGCCACCTCCGACGCCGCCTTTGACGCCGAGGAGTGCACCGTGACCGTCACCCTGAGCGGCGACACCTTCGACTATGTGATCGTGAATTCCGACGACGACTGATCCTGACTCAGAACAAACCCGGTTTGCTCCTGACACAGAGCAGAGAGGCGGAGGGGGCGCAGACCCCTCCGCGCTTTTAATGGGAGGATCGCATGAGAGACGTGAGAAGATGGGTTTCCCTGGTCCTGGCGGTGACCCTGCTGCTGGGCGCCGTGCCCGCTCTGGCGGAGACAGACGGCTTCGCCGCTGCCCTGGAGGCCCGCTATGTGCAGCCGGCCAGGGAGTACGCCACGGAGGTCCGCTGGTGGATGGCGGAGGGCGCCCACACCGACGCGACCCTGGAGGAGGAAGTCCAGGCCATCCATGACGCCGGCTTCCGGGGCATGGAGCTCTGCGAGCAGGTGGATCCCGCCGTGGCCGAGACGGAATACGGCTACGGCAGCGCCCAGTGGTTTCACGATCTCAAGCTGGTGCTGAACAAGGCCCTGGATCTGGGCATGACCGTGTCCCTGACCTCCGGCACCAACTGGGCCACGGCCAACATCCCCGGTCTGGATCCCCAGTCCCAGGCCGCCAGCCAGATGCTCCTCTCCATCGAGGAATACCTCAAGCCCGGCAAGGTCAAGGACGGCCCCATCCCCATGAAGAAGAAGCTGGGCACCAAGACCGTCCCGGTGGCGGAGACCGCCCGGCTGGTGGGCGTGTACGCCTGCCGCCAGACCACCGGCAACAAGGCGTCCCCCATCCGCTTCGATCCCGTCGGTGTGGACCTGACGGACCGGGTGACCCTCGGGGAGGACGGCGTCCTGACCCTGGCCTTCACCCCGCCGGATCCGGAGAGCGCCTGGCGCATCTTCTACTACTGGCAGCAGGGGGCGGAGCAGACCTCCTCCCCGGCCGCGGAGCCCGCGTACACCATCAACTACTTTGACGAGGCGGGCGTGGAGGCGCTGCGGAGCTACTGGGAGGCCCACATCCTGGACGACCCGGCGCTGAACGCGAAGATCGCGGCGGGGGATGTCCAGGTGTTCATGGACTCCCTGGAGATCCATCCCGGCAGCGGCTTCACCTTCTGGTCCCAGGACATGGAACAGGAGTTCCTCGCCCGCAAGGGCTATGACATCCGTCCGTATCTCTACCTGTTCATCGATCTGCCCGATCTCACCTTCTGGGGCAACGACGGCTTCGGGGCCTACCGGATGGAGGGCGATGAGGCGGAGAGCCTGCGGATCATGAACGACCTGTTCGACGTCCAGACGCAGCTTTACACGGAGCGGATGCTCAACCCGCTGCGGGCGTGGCTGAACAGCATCGGCATCACCACCCGGGCCCAGATCAGCTACGGCCAGCGGCTGGAGATCTCCGAGCCCATCCAGGGCGTGGACTGGCCGGAGGCCGAGAACCTGAACCAGAACAACCAGGTGGACATCTACCGGCTGTGGACCGGCGGCGCCAAGCTGCAGAACAAGGTGCTTTCCTCCGAGACCGGCGCGGTGGGCGGCTGCAACTACTTCTACCAGGACCACCTGATGGAGGCCTACGACCTCTTCTCCGCCGGCTTCAGCCGCATCGTCTGGCATGTGTGGGAGGCCAAGTATGGCCCGGGGGAGGTTTCCTGGCCCGGCTACCGGGTGCCCGGTGTGGTGTTCCACAGCTTCTACCCCTTCTCCGGCCGCGAGCCCTCCGCCCGGGACTACCCGCTCTTCAACGACCATCTGGGGCGCGTGGCGCAGCTGCTGCGGGAGGGCCGGAGCCGAACGGACGTCGGCATGCTGTACATGAATCATCAGCAGACCACCCCCTCCAACGGCAACCACGGCGGCGTCAACTGGATGCTGAATCACGAGCCCGTGCTCTTCCCCTCCACGGCCCTCCAGGACGCGGGCTACACCTACGACTACTTCAGTCCGGACTTCCTGACGGCCGGGGGCGTCTCCTTCGACCCGGAGCGGAGGACCCTGGAGCAGGCGGGGTACAAGGTCCTGGTGGTCTGGCAGGAGACCCTGACCCTGGACGGGGCGCGCGCCCTGCTGTCCCTGGCGGAACAGGGCATGCCCGTGATCCTGCTGGACGGCGCGGCGGCCTCCTCCCCCTATGCCGCCGATGACGCAGCCGCCCTGGCGGAGACCGTGACCGCCCTGCGGGCACTGCCCAGTGTGACGGAGGCTGCCGATGCGGAGGCGGTGCTGCCCGCGCTGCAGGCCCTGGGCATAGCGCCCTACGCCGGCTTCATGGCCCCGAACCATCAGCTCCTGACCCAGAGCCGGGAGGACGAAGGCGTCCGTTACCTCTATGTGCACAACTACTGTGACGGCAGCTACATGGGCGCCTGGTCCGGCGGCGAAGCGCAGGATGACCACGGCGGGTCCATCACCACGGAGATGGCGGTGGACGGGATCTTCGTCCCCTATGAGATCAACGCCTGGAGCGGGCGGGTGAGCCGACTGGGCACCTATCGCCACGAGAACGGCCGGACCGTCTTCCCCATCACGCTGGCCTACAACAACATCGCGCTCTACGCCCTGAACCCCTGCGAAGCGGAGAGCGAGGCGCATGTGGAGACCCGGGCGATGCTGGAAGGCCGGGACATCACCGGCTGGCAGGTGACGGTGGAGCGCTGGACAGCCGGGGAGGACCGGGACGTCCGGGAGGAGACCCTCTTCGGCCGGACCGTCACCGAGAGCGCCGTGCGCACCGTCAGGACGGAAATCCCCGTCACCCTGGATACCCTGACAGGCTGGGACCGGATGCCCGGCGTCGGCCCGGACGCGGTGGGCCAGGCCCGCTATACCGCCTGCTTTGACTGGGACGGCAGCGCCGACGGGGCGTACATCGACTTCGGCGTGGTGCTGGAGAGCATGCGGGTCACCCTGAACGGGCAGACCGTGGAGGGCGTCTCCATGACCAGCGGTCTGGTGGACGTCACCCCCTGGCTGATCACCGGGGAGAACCGCATCGAGATCGACTATTCCAGCAACCTGAGCAACGCCATCGGCAGCGGCGTGCCCGCCGGCTGGGTCGGCTACCACACCGGCAAGCAGTCCTACGGCCCACAGCAGGCGGTCCTGATCCCCTACATGACCGAACACCATCCGTAAACGCAGGAGGAGAGGAAACATGTCAACCAAAAAGGGAATTTCCAAAGCGAAATACCTGACCATCTGGTCGCTGATCTTCGCGCTGATCCTCGGCGCCATGGGGCTGGCCAACTACGAGGCCCTGAAATGGGATTCCGCCCTGAGCCTCTACTTCGGCGAGGTGGGCGGCCAGCAGACCGCCGAGGGACAGGAAGGCGACAGCATCTACTTCCCCAGCGATTTCAAAACCCCCGAGGAGCGCCTGGCGCACTCCGAGGACATCTCCAGGCGGATCACCGGGGAAGGCGCCGTCCTGCTGAGGAACGAGAACGGGGCCCTGCCCATGACGGCGGGCAAAGTCAGCCTCTTCGGCATCGACAACAAGACAAACGGCCTGAAGGACGTCCTGGAAGGCAAGGGCTTCACCGTGAACCCGGTGCTCTCCGCGTTCTACGCGGGTTCCGCCCATGAGAGCGGCGTCCGCGGCCTCGCCGCCGGCAACGGTTCCGAGACCGGCAGCTGGATCATCGACGAAGTACCCCAGAGCGAGTACACCGACGAGGTGAAGGCCAGCTACGGGGACTACAGCGACGCGGCCATCGTGGTGCTGATGCGCACCGGCGCCGAGGGCAATGACCTGCCCTACGACATGAGCCGTTACGGCGGCAGCGCGGACGAGCACTATCTGGAGCTGAACCAGGACGAGAAGGATCTGCTGGCCGCCGTGGGCGCCTCCTTCGACAAGGTCATCGTCCTGATCTCCTCCGCCAACGCCATGCAGCTGGACTTTGTGGAGGAGGCCGCCTACGGCATCGACGGCGTGCTGTGGTTTGCCCGCTGCCCCTACGGGCCTGTGGCGGACATCCTCCTGGGCGCGGTCAACCCCTCCGGCCGTCTCCCGGACACCTACGTCTATGACAACCTGTCCAGCCCCGCCATGCAGAACTTCGGCGACTTCCGTTTCGTGACCGCCGACGGCGCCCTCACCGGCTTCTCCTATGTGAACTACGCCGAGGGCGTGTATGTGGGCTACAAGTACTACGAGACCCGCTATGAGGACAAGGTCATGGGCCAGGGCAATGCCGGCGCCTATGACTACGCCTCCACGGTGCAGTACCCCTTCGGCTTCGGCCTGTCCTACACCACCTTCGAGTGGTCTGGCTTCAAGGTGGAGGAGAAGGACGGCGTCTACACCGCCTCCGTCACCGTGAAGAACACCGGCAAGACCGCCGGCAAGGACGTGGCGGAAATCTACGTCCAGAGCCCCTACACCGCCGGCGGCATCGAGAAGCCCGCGGTGGCCCTGGCCCAGTATGCCAAGACGAAGGAGCTCAAGCCCGGCGAGAGCGAGACCCTCACCGTCACCTTCACACGCATGGACATCGCCAGCTACGACGACGTGAACGACCGCACCTACGTTCTGGACGCCGGCGACTGGTACTTCACTGCCGCCCGGGACGCCCACGACGCCGTGAACAACGTGCTGGCCGCCAAGGGCTTCTCCGCGGCCAGCGGCATGACCGCCGAGGGCAATCCCGCCATGGTGAAGAAGATCACCTACAGCGAGAAGACCCTGCTGAACACCGCCGTCACCGGCAAGGAAATCACCAACAAGCTGGACGGAATCATCCGCGCGGATGACGCCGTGTATCTCTCCCGCTCCGACTGGTCCGACATGGAGAACAACGGCCTTCGCTATGCCAACACCTCCGCTGCCGGCGTCTCCAAGGTGGGCAACGCCTCCGGCGACACCCCCGCCTGGTTCGTCAGCGACGACATGCTGGCCAAGCTGAAGATGAAGGGCGCCGAGGCG
>JAEEGL013946422.1_pt1 | contig 10448 bp, 10 predicted proteins | sample 9134231 | NCBI WGS metagenome assembly JAEEGL01 (sample SAMN16246548, study PRJNA631951) | gut metagenome | biome: gut microbiome; feature: rumen; material: fiber-attached | host: Bos | place: Iran: Karaj | collected 2018-10 | reverse complement strand
CAAAGTGGAGAAACGTCTATATTTATTTATCCAGGATATAAGTTTAAAGTGTTAGATTGCTTGATAACGAATTTCCATTTGCCTGAAAGCACGCTTTTAATGCTTGTTTCAGCGCTTGCTGGAAGAGAGAATATCTTGAATGCTTATAATACTGCGGTTAAGGAAAAATATCGATTCTTTAGTTTTGGAGATGCAATGTTTATTAAGTGAGTTGATTATGTTCGAAAAAAAGGGTACGCTCCTTGTTCTTTGAACAAGGAACATCCCCGTTTTTTCCGAACTACAGATGCGATTAATAAAAAAGAAAGGTTGATAGAATGGATTGGCCAATTAAATATGAATTAATTAAAAAAGATGCAAAGACTGGTGCAAGAAGAGGAAGAATTTATACTCCTCATGGTGTAATTGAAACACCAGTATTTATGCCAGTTGGAACACAAGCAACTGTTAAAGCGATGACACCAGATGAGCTGAAAGAAATGATAGATGCTAAAATAATTCTTGGAAATACATATCACTTGTTTGTAAGACCTGGAGATGAGCTTATAAAAGAAGCAGGAGGCCTTCACAAATTTATGAATTGGGATAGAGCTATTCTTACAGATAGTGGTGGCTTTCAAGTATTTAGTTTAGCAAAGCTTAGAGATATTTCTGAAGAAGGAGTTAAGTTTAAATGCCATTTAGATGGTAGAGAATTATTCATTTCTCCTGAAAAATCTATTGAGATTCAAAACAATCTTGGCTCAGATATTATGATGTCATTTGACGAATGTTGTCCGTACCCTTCAACATATGAGTACACAAGAGAATCGATGGAAAGAACAACTAGATGGGCAAAGAGAGGCCTAGATGCTCATAAAAATAAAGATACTCAAGGACTATTTGGAATAGTTCAGGGTGGAATGTTTAAAGATTTAAGAGAAAAAAGCGCAAAAGATTTAGTCGCCATGGATTTTGCAGGTTATAGTGTTGGAGGGCTAAGTGTTGGTGAACCTTCTGAGCTTATGTATGATATCTTAGGATATACTACACAATTCTTACCAGAAGATAAGCCTAGATATTTAATGGGCGTTGGAAGTCCTGATTATCTAATAGAAGCGGTTATGAATGGAATAGATATGTGCGACTGTGTACTTCCAACAAGAATTGCAAGAAATGGTACAGCTATGACTTCAAAAGGAAAAGTGGTTGTTAGAAATGCTACTTATGAAAGAGACTTTACACCATTAGATAGCGAATGTGATTGCTATACTTGTAGAAATTACACAAGAGCTTACATTAGGCACCTAGTAAAAGCAGGAGAAATTCTAGGAGCAAGGCTATTAACAATTCATAATTTGTATTTCTTAGTAAATCTTATGAAGAATGTAAGGGATGCAATTGATGAAGATAGATTCGCTGAATTTAGAGAAGAATTTTATAAGAGCTACTATAAGACCGAGCCACCAACCAAGAAAGAGGAGTAATCCGTAGCGGCGAGCATTGCTCGCCATTATTTGGTGCAAATTTCAAAGACACTATAATCGTAGCGGCGCGACTCACGTGCGCCATGGACAGCACTGCTGTCCGCTACGAATTAAGAATAAGAACAGCGCGAGGGTATTAATGTTATAGATTAAAAAAGAGTAAGAGTTTGATGGAGCTTGTGGAAGGAAATTTTGCATGGCAAAATTTCCAACTTATAGGCGGGCGACCTCTTTTTTAATATATAACATTTATACCCGAACACTGTTCGTTTGGTTTTTATATTCATTGTTATGCCAGTTATGTTAGTATATTCATTATCTATGGCGCACGTGAATCGCGCCGCTACTGTGCGACGCTACGAATAATTGTTGACGAATGATAAAAAATGAAGTAAAATAAAAAACAGAACAAACGTTTTTAATTATTTTATTCAAATTAAATCTATTTATTTCTAATTTTTGTTTTCTGAAAAATAAATCCCACGAAATTTAAATATGGAGGTGTTCTTTGTTGGAAGAACTAGAACAATTGTCGCTTACTGACCTTAAAAACCTTGCGAAAGAAAAGGGGCTTAAGATTTCTGGTAAGAACAAAAAAGAATTGATTGAGATGCTTATGGAATCTTTAAAGGAGCAATCATCAAAGAATGATAATAATATGTTGGCTGATGAGCAATGCGCGGAGTATAATGTTAGAGAAAAGCAGTCTTTTATTTCAAATAATTATGACACTAACTATAAAGCTACATCTGTTGAAGATATTATCCCTAATAGTAAGGATGACAATATCGTAGAAGGCGTTTTGGAAGTACTTCAAGATGGATATGGCTTTTTAAGAGGAGATAACTACTTATCAACGCCTAACGATGTCTATGTTAGTCCAGTTCAAATTAGAAGATTCAAATTAAAAACAGGTGATAAACTTAAAGGTATAGCTAGAAACCCTAGAGAAGGCGAGAAGTTTCCTGCTTTAATCTATGTTGCGTCAGTTAATGGAAGTAACCCTGAGACTGCTATCAGAAGAAAGAACTTTCCAGACTTAACACCTATTTTCCCTAATCGAAGAATTAAACTTGAACTTGGAACAAGCGATTACTCAATGAGAATTGTAGACTTGATGGCACCTATTGGATTTGGACAAAGAGGTATGATTGTTGCAGCTCCTAAGGTAGGTAAAACTACTATGCTTAAGAATTTAGCTAATGCAATTACTGCAAGTAATCCAGAAGCAGAGTTAATCGTACTTCTTATAGATGAGCGTCCAGAGGAAGTTACAGACATGAAGCGTTCTATTAAGGGAGAAGTAATCTATTCTACGTTTGATGAATTACCTGAACATCATACTAAGGTTGCTGAAATAGTTTTGGAAAGAGCTAAGAGATTAGTTGAGCATAAAAAAGATGTTGTTATATTATTAGATAGTATTACTCGTCTAGCTAGAGCTTATAACCTTACTGTTCCTTCATCTGGTAAGACTCTATCTGGAGGATTCGATCCTTCTGCACTTCATAATCCTAAAAAGTTTTTTGGAGCAGCTCGTAACATTGAAGAAGGTGGAAGTATCACTATTCTTGCTACTGCTTTAGTAGACACTGGTTCTAGAATGGATGATGTTATCTTTGAGGAATTTAAAGGTACAGGTAATATGGAAGTATATTTAGATAGAAGATTATCTGAAAGACGAATTTTCCCTGCAATTGATATTAACAAGTCAGGCACTAGAAGAGATGACTTGCTTCTTAGCCCTAAAGAATATGCATTTGCAAACAAAATTCGTAAATTGCTTAATGAGAACAGTTCTAACGTCATGAATATTACAGATAATCTTATCAAGTATGTTACTTCTACAAAGTCTAATGATGAATTAATAACAAAATTCGAAAGAAATATCTAATGGAGAGGTTGCCATGAAAAAATACGCAAAATACATATGCATAATAATTGCCATTATTATAATGGTTGTTATAGATCAAATTGTTAAATTGAGAGTCCTTAATCTTGAAAATAGCATAGTGGTTTTACCAGGAATTCTTAATATAACGTTAGTAAAGAACTATGGGGCTGTGTTTGGACTAGCACAGGGAGCAAATTCCATACTTGCTGTTGTTACACTTATCATTTGTGTAGCAATGCTAGCGACAATTATTGCATTCATTAAAAAGGGAAAAGATGTATCATACTTTTTATATTTAATTTTAGCTGGTGGAATAGGTAACATTATAGACAGATTTTTCAGAGGATATGTTGTAGATTTCATAGACACACCATTTATTGCCACTTTCAATATAGCTGATGCGTTAATTGTAATAGGAGCTTTTGGATTTGCTATTGAGTATATTGTTAAGTCATCAAAAGAAGAAAAGAACAAGTAATCAAAGAGAGGTGCCACATTGGAATTTATAGTTAGTGAAGAATATGAAGGCGTAAGAATAGATAACTACATTTCATCTCAAGCCGAGAAACTATCTAGAAGTCAGTGCCAAAAGCTTTTAGATAGTGGCTCTATAACGTGCAATGGTGTAGTTCCTAAATCATCATATAAGGTTAAGCATGGAGATGTGATAAATGTCCCTGACAACATTGACAACCATGCAGAAATCGAAGTCAAAAAAGAGAACATACCAATTGATATTATTTATGAAGATGATGACATCATTGTAGTTAATAAGCCAAAGAACATGGTGGTTCATCCTGCTGTTGGCAACTATTCTGGTACTTTGGTAAATGCTCTACTTGGAAGACAAGCCGAAGATGGACTTTCTGATGTCAACGGTGAGTATAGACCTGGAATAATCCATAGACTTGATAAAGATACAACTGGTGCACTAGTTATTGCTAAAAACAATTATGCACATGAGGAAATCGCAAAGCAAATAAAAGATAGAACTACCAAAAAAGAATACATTGCGCTTGTTAAAGGAATTATTAAAGAAAATAAAGGAACTATTGATATGCCTATTGGTCGTTCAGTAAGCGATAGGAAGAAAATGGATATAGTTAAAAATGGCAGAAGTGCGATTACTCAGTTTGAGGTTATAAATAGATTTGAAGAAGGCTACACACTAGTTAATGCAATTCTTAAAACAGGACGAACTCACCAAATAAGAGTACATTTTTCTCATATAGGTCATCCTGTTGTTGGCGACGCCACATACTCTAGTGGTAAGAATCCTTTTGGCATTAATTCACAAATGCTTCATAGTCATATATTAGGCTTTGTTCATCCCACAAAAAACGAATACATGGAATTTGAAGCACCACTTCCAAAGTATTTTACAGATATTGTTAATTCGCTACACGATTTAAAATAGATTTAATATATATTACGGCTTTTTGTGGTAAAATTATATATGAGGTACTAAAGATTTTTTAATAAACTAAGGAGAATGTTATGAAAATAGTATTTGTTTCTGCTGAAGTATCACCATATTCAAAAACTGGAGGATTAGCTGATGTAGCAGGTTCTCTTCCAAAGGAGTTCATTAAAGAAGGGCATGAAGTAATTATTTTTACTCCTAAATACAAGGAAATAAACTATTCTTTAGAATATGTAAGAGACTTCCCAGTTAATATGGATCATAAAATTATGGATGCTATTGTCAGAAAACACACTCAAAAGGTTGGAAGCAAAAAGCTAGACACATTTTTTATAGACAACAGCTACTATTTCGATAGAGTTGGCATGTACTGTCACCCAGACGAAGCCGAGCGATTTGCTTTTTTTGACAAGGCTTGTTGCGAGATAATAGAGGAGTTTAAGCCTGATATTATTCATTTAAATGATTGGCAGACAGGCCCTATAGCAGTACTTTTAAGGGATGTATATAGAAACTATACTAGCAAGATTGTCTATACTATTCACAACATGGAGTATAACGGCAGATTCAATATAAATAACATTGCTCATTTTGGATTAGACCCAGAGATTTATTTAAAGCCTGACAAATTAGAATTTTACGGAGACTTTAGTTTTTCTAAAGCTGGAATTTTATATAGTGATATGGTTACCACAGTAAGTCCTACTTATGCTCAAGAGATTCAGGAAGAACAATATGGTTTTGGATATGAAGGACTTCTTAGAGAAAAAATGGAGCACGGTAAATTAGTAGGAATTCTTAATGGAATCGATTATGACGAATACAACCCCGAAGAAGACAAGATGCTTTATAAGAACTATTCATATAAAACAGTTAAGGATAAAAAACAAAATAAAGAAAATCTTCAAAGAGAACTTGGACTTACTATAAAAGATGTTCCAATGCTTGCGATAGTTTCTAGAGTTGTTCAACATAAAGGATTTGATGTTCTTATCGAAAGCTTAAAAGAAGTCCTTAAAAATGATGTTCAATTTGTAGCATTAGGAATAGGAGATAAGCACTACATAAACAGAATGTATCTTCTTAAAGAAAGATTTCCAGATAAAGTTTCAGTTAATGAAGTGTTTGATGAAAATCTGGCAAAGAGAATATATGCTTCATCAGAAATCTTTTTAATGCCTTCAATATTTGAACCTTGTGGGCTATCACAATTAATTTCTTTCAGATATGGAACTATACCTATAGCTAGAAAGACTGGAGGCTTAAATGATACTGTAATTGGCTATTTAGGTAATAGAGAAGAAGGAAACGGATTTACTTTCTACAACAACAAGACAGAAGACTTAACGCAAGTAATTAATATGGCTTTAAAGGAATACGAAAATAAAGAAGAGTGGACTTCTTTGCAAGAAAAGGTTATGCAACTGGATTATTCTTGGGGAAGTTCAGCTAGTAAATATTTAGATATATATAATAAGCTAATTTAATCATTGTAGAAATACAAGGAGGTATTATGGGAGTAATCAGATTACAGAAATATATGGCAGAATGTGGTGTTGCTTCTAGAAGAAAATGTGAAGAGCTTATTGCTGATGGACTAGTTAAGGTTAATGGCGAAATCGTGACTGAACCTGGTGCTAAAGTTGACCCACTTGCAGATAAAATAGAATTTAGAAATATGCAAGTAGAGCTAAAACCAGAAAAAAAGGTTTATGTCATGCTTAATAAGCCTGTAGGATACGTCACTACTGTTAAAGATGAAAAAGGGCGTTCAACAGTAATGGAGCTTTTGAAAGACATAAAGGAGCGAATTGTTCCTGTTGGAAGACTTGATATGTATACGTCAGGTTTATTGCTATTTTCTAATGATGGTGCTTTTATCAATAAGATTACACACCCTAGTCATGAAACTACCAAGACATATATAGTTAAGATTAAAGGCGTGCCAACAAATGAAAAGCTAGATAAGCTAAGAAGCGGGGTAGTGATTGATGACTTTAAGACTTCACCAGCTAATGTAGAACTATTATTAGAAGATAGAACAAACAACGTTTCTAGACTTAAAATAGAAATACATGAAGGTAAGAATAGGCAAGTTCGCAAAATGATAGAAGCAATAGGTCATACAACTATTTCTCTTAGAAGAGAAGCTATTGGTAATTTGACTCTAGATGGACTAGAAAAAGGAAAATGGAGATATTTAACTGATTTTGAGATAAATGAGTTATTAAATAAATAGTGTTAAAAGTTGACATAACGCCGTGCGAGTGATATAATATTACCTGCACGGCATATTTTTGTCCTATATTGAGAAGTTTTCTTGATATGCCGTCTTACTTCGTAATCGCCGATTAGGCGTGAAAATATTTAAATTGTTTTCCGAATAAGACCGAAAAAAAGGAGAAAAAGACCATGAAAAAGTGGAGTATCTTCGGCATCCTGTGTATCGTTCTCATCGCAATCGCTGCGACGGCTTGCGCTGAACAGGCGATTGTCGTCTCAACTCGGTGTACGGTGCGTGAGACTGCCTCCTATTCTGGGAAGGCTGTCACCACTCTGCACAACCATGACACAGTCGAGGTTGTGGGAATTCAGGGTGACTTCTACCTCGTAACTTACGAGAGTTGCGGAGTGAATTCGCCGAACGGCTCGACATATGGATACGTGGCTCGGAAGTGGCTTCGTACTGGTACCCAAGAGACTATCGTTCTTACCCAGCAAACCGACTTTTGGGCTCGTCCTGGGTCCAGTCTGGCGGTTGCACAGAAGACCAGTGGCACTGAGCTAATCGTGCTCGAGCACTGGTATGTCGACGGCCAGGACTGGCTTGTTGTTCAAGTTCAGCCTGACGTTGGCGGGGTTGGATTCCTGGCTGCTAGCAATAGAGGCTACAGGACCAATTATTCCGAACAGCCTATGACCTCGTCTTCTCCCACATCTCTCTACGCCATGGTGAATTGCAGTACCTTGGCGGTGAGAGCACAGCGGCGTGATGATCTTGATCCCTTCGCATATCTTCACAATGGAGACATTGTGGAGGTGTCGGAGTGGGGAGACTACTTCAGTGCTGTTGTAGTCAACTACAACGGTTACGAAGTCATTGGGTATGTGCATACCCAATACCTTCTTCCCATCCAGTGAGGCTAAGCACCGTGGAGAAATCCACGGTGCTTTTATTTTGAATTCATATTTGATATAATAAATATGGTGATTGTATGATTATTATAGGTATTATCATATTAGTTATAGCATTTTTATATATTATACTTAGTGTTACTGTTTTTAAAGAATATAATGAAGTCGAGGCAAATTATGAGACACTAATAAAGGTACTAGAAACTCGAGATTTGCTTCTTATGAGGGTTTTGCCGGAAATAAAGAGTAATAAAACAAAAGAACAAATAACTAATTTAGTTAGTAATAGGCTTAATGCAAAGAAAATTAGTGCTGACGAATTAATACTTAGAGATGTTGAGCTTAATAAGAAACTTAAAGTTGTATATGATGAACTAAATGAATCCAAAAACCCTATAGTCAGGGAAGAATTTAGAAAAATAGTGCATTTAGAGAAGAACTTAAAACAAATTAGAAGGAATTACAATGAAGCAGTTGAAAAGTATAATGCAAAGTTTTCAAAAAATCCTAAATTGTATTTAAAACGCTTACATATGAAACCACTTAACACTTACGATTTTAAGTAAGTGGGGAAAAGTATTTCAGTTTCAAAATAAAAGATTACAAATATATTAAATTGACCAAAAGTAGTTGCTTTTGGTCTTTTTTTATTCTAAAATTAAATCGAAGTGGAGGAAAGTGGAGCGAAGTGGAGTAAATTTTGAGGAGGTGTTGGAATGCTATTAGGTGAATATTTTCACAATATTGACGCTAAGGGCAGGATAATACTACCTTCAAAGTTTAGAACAGAACTTGGGGAAAGCTTTATTGTAACTAAAGGTTTCGATGGTTGTCTTTATGGATATTCTGTTGAAGCTTGGAAAGAGATTGAAGAAAAAATCAAAAATCTTCCTCTTGTTACTGGTAAAGATGCTAGAAACTTCACAAGATACTTTTTCTCAAACGCAACTGTTTGTGACATAGATTCTCAAGGAAGAATACTTATTTCTTCATCACTTAGAGAATTTGCTTCACTTCAAAAAGAAGTTACTATAATTGGTGTTTCTTCTAGAATTGAGTTCTGGAGCAAAGAAAAATGGCAAGAATATAGTAGCAATCAAGATGCTGATGATATTGCTGAGAAAATGAGTATCTTAGGTATTTAATTGATGTTTGGAGTAAGATATGGAATTTAAACATACCCCGATAATGCTCGAGGAGGTTATTGAAAACTTAAATATTAAGCCTAATGGAATCTATGTAGATGGAACCATGGGTGGAGCTGGTCATTCAAGCAAAATAGTCGAGAAGCTTTCAAAAGATGGATTGTTAATTGGAATCGACCGAGACCAAGAAGCTCTTAAAGCTAGTCACGAAAGGCTTAAAGATTTTGATAACGTGAGGTTTATTTGGGGAAGACATGAAGAGATTAAAAGCATTATTAACGCATTGGAGATTAAAAATGTAGATGGCATATTGCTTGACTTGGGTGTTTCTTCTTATCAACTAGATGAAGAAAAACGCGGATTTAGCTATATGAAAGATACAAGTCTTGATATGCGCATGGATATGACTCAAGAAAAGACTGCAGAAGTTGTCGTAAATAATTATTCAAAGCAAGATCTTGAAGAAGTTTTCTTTAAATATGGTGAAGAAAAGCATTCAAAAAGAATTGCTGAAAAAATAGTTAAAATGCGAGAACTAAAAAAGATAAAGACAACTGGTCAGCTAAGAGAATTAATAAAAGAATCTGTTCCTGCAAAAGAAGAGATTGATTCATGCAAAAGAATATTTCAAGCATTAAGAATAGAAGTAAATGGAGAGTTAAAAGAATTAGAAAAAGCTATTAAAGAAGGAATAGAACTACTAAATGATGGTGGAAGGCTATGTGTTATTACATTCCATTCACTAGAAGATAGAATAGTAAAGAATGCATTTATTAATGCACAAGGCAAATGCACTTGTCCAAAGGACTTTCCGGTTTGTGTATGCGGTGCTAAACAATTACGGAAAAGTTATTACAAGAAAGCCAATAGTACCTAGTGAGGAAGAACAAAAATTGAACACTCGTTCAAAATCAGCAAAGCTCAGGGTATTTGAAAGAGTTTTTTAACAAAAGAGAAAAGAGGTGATTTAAGATGCCATTAGCAAGTTTAGAATATGATTACGATTATGACTATGATTATGACTATGTTCCTAGAAGAAAGAGCAGAAGTGCACAAGTGGCATCTATTAATCACTACAGACCTCAAATGGTTAAAAAGAGAGTATACAACTACGAAATGGGTTATCAAGGTGGAAGCATAGCATTGCCACAAAATGAGTATTTCAACATTCCAGTAAGTATTCCTTATAGAGAAAGAGTAACTCGTGATAGAAAAGCAAATGATAATGGAAAGAGTGCAAAACTTAAAACCAATATAAAGAAAAAGGAAAAGGTTGCTGTAGCTGAAGCAGAGCTTACTCAAGAAGATACCAAACAAAAATTAAGCGTAGAAAAAATAGTTAAGAGAATTAATAATTCAATTTTGCTAGTTTGTGGAGTGGCAAT
>JAEEGL013913386.1_pt1 | contig 10448 bp, 8 predicted proteins | sample 9134231 | NCBI WGS metagenome assembly JAEEGL01 (sample SAMN16246548, study PRJNA631951) | gut metagenome | biome: gut microbiome; feature: rumen; material: fiber-attached | host: Bos | place: Iran: Karaj | collected 2018-10 | reverse complement strand
ATGAAGATTATTTGCGCTTGACGCGCCAGGTCAACGAAACAAACGAAGACCACCTTCTTGGCGACGACTATATGGCTATCGACACCTCAGCTTTGGCAGAATGCGAGATTGACGGCGTGGTGAGTGTCTATTCTGAACTGTTCACCAATCCCTTCTTAGCTTGGGGCAAATACCATCAAGGGCTGTTCAAAACGACCTTGCCTATCTCGTTCCAGTTTCATCATGCCCAGATGAACGGCTTCGAGGCCGCCCGTTTCCTCAATGGCCTTCAGGAGGTAATCAGCAGGCAGAATGTTTGATTGTTTGTCATACCTTTTTCAGCCCGCCATAACTCTTGACTGCTACTTGCATAGCCTCTTCTGTGGTGAATTGTTCGTAGTAATTGCAGCGGGTGACGATACCTTGTGACGAGCAGCGCTTACCGTTGACACGCACTAGCGCCCATCCTTTCTTCTCGTCGGAGAAATCGTTGTCCACAAGGGCGAGGAAGCCTTCCGTTTCGATGAATTCGCTCCTCTTTACATTACGCACCTTGAACGTCACCCATGGATAGCCATTGTTCACGTGCTGCTCAGCTGTATAAAGCAGAAAGTCCTCGCGGGGATGTAGATCCTTTTGTCTAAGGTTAGTGACAAGTGCAGCGGTGCCGTCCACTGTCCCGAGCTGTTGCTTGGCTTCTATTATGGTTCCTTCGCTCACTGGAATGCCGGGCACCAACAATGTGGCATACATCAGCATCCCTTTGCAGGGCACAAACACCACAGGCAGACGGTTAGCCAACGAGATGAAACCATTATAGGCAATCTTGTGCTCGGTAAACATGGGGGTGCAGGCTTTCAGTTCCTTCCACAAAGCGATGGAATGACGCATGCGTTGTCGCTGTTCAAACTGTTGCCGTGTGTTGCTGCGTCTTTCATTAGAGGTGGCTGGGCGTTCTACAATTGTCCCCTGCCTGACGTACCTAGTCTTGCCCGTAGCGGGCGACCTAAAGATTGTCGATGCATTCTTCTTCTTTGATTTCATAATCTATCCCTTCTTAAATGTTTATTGTTTTCTATAAGTCAACTCCGTATCAAGTAGGTAACATGTTCGGATCTTGTCCGATATTTTTTCGTTTTTTGTTCAATATTTGTCCGTTGTTTAATCGGACATCGAACGGACAACAAACGAACAACGAACGAACAAAGGCGGAAGTTGGTCCCTACCATTCCCAGTGTTGACGGTAGGCAAAAATACATGATTTTGGTGAAATGGAGAGGGTTTTGGAGAAGCAAAATGGGGCAGGGAATAATTTTTTCAAAATAAAATGGACAAAAACTATCTAAAATAGTCTTTCGATTTGAAATAATTTGTATTTTTGCCTTCGATTGTTCGGGGAGAAATCCGAACAGATAGAGGCAATTTGTGCTTGTATCCCAGAAAGCAAAATCTGGAAAATTTTGAAGTGGATATAAGATATGAATTTGTCAGCCTGATTTGTATTCAATTAGTGTTTCTATTGATGCATATAGGCTGGGAAAACGTATCTATTTTACTTCAAAGGTTTTTCCAGAGCCTGCTTTCTGAAAATAGGTGCATTTCAAGTTTCCTGGCCTTCTTATGTGCAATTCTATATTTCTGCCGAATCGGGGAAGCAATAGGCGGAAGGTTGGCTCCAAAACAGAGGAAACCTAGATTGAAAAACAATAAAACTGAGAATTATGGCATTAATCGATTGCGCAAGTTGGAAGCCTAAAAGCAATGAGTTTGTTTTTGCATACCGCTATCCTCAAACCAATTTGAGTACTTATACTCAATTAATTGTATACGAATCCCAAGAAGCTCTTCTTTTTAGTAAAGGTCAGCTCATGGGAAAATTTGGTCCAGGTAAACATACATTAGATACTGAGAATTTACCCATTCTACGCTCCTTGTTCGGAATCCCATTCGGTGGGAAAAATCCTTTTACAGCAGAAGTATGGATTGTCAATAAACTATATCCCGCGAATTTGAATTGGTCGGTAAATAACATGCCTGTGCATGATGCTGATTATCAAACCATGATTCCGTTGCAAGCCAATGGCCAATATGGAATTCAAGTTTCTGATTCCGAGAAATTTCTAATTAAAATGGTTGGAACCAAAGATGTGTTCACCGAATCAGATATGCTTTCTCAGGCGTATGGGGAGTTTTCTACAAAATCGAAAAGTGCAATAGTCCAGTTCATGACTGCCCAAAGAGTTGGCCTTAAAAGTGTATCTGCGCATCTTGATGCATTGTCAGATTATATCAAGAATAACTTATTGCCGTTTTGGCAAGAGTACGGCTTGACAATGACAAAATTCTATGTGAATGATATTTCAATCGATACAAATACTCAAAAAGGGAGGGAGATATCAGATGCAATTGCCAAACAAGCCACTATGTCTATTACTGGCCATTCATGGCAGCAAGAACAAATGTTTGACATGGCGAACAATGCTGTCGATCAAATAGGTAATGCATCAGGAAGCAATGGACTTCTTGCAGGTATTATGGCCATTAATATGATGGGTGGTGGTATGGGTGGTGGTATTGCTTCTGGAATGATGCAAACACAATATAACCAACCTACATTTTCTGGCTCTCAAGGAGGAGGGGGAATGCCTCAAGGAGGTATGGGAGCAATGCAACAAAGCAATCCAAAAATGGGTGTGCGAGAAGTATATTGTGCCAATTGCTCAAAAAAGCATTTAACTACAGAGCGCTTTTGCCCGTATTGTGGTAGCGAATACAATCCATGTCCCAAGTGCGGTTCGGATAATCTAAAAACTGCGCGCAGATGCGTTTCGTGTGGAACACCTCTCATGCAACAGCAAGCCGTTAGTGCGGTTTGTTGTTCTTGTGGGTCTCCTCTCGCCCCGGGTGCGATGTTCTGCCCTCAGTGTGGTGCTCGGCAAAATGCTGCTCCAATTGGAAACGTTTGCACCCGATGCGGAGCCGCAATTCCACCTTCATCAAGGTTTTGCCCAAAGTGTGGTCAGAAAGTTTAATCCAAACATAATTGATTCATTATGAACGCAAAAAAGATTTATCGTGCTTTAGCCATACTATTAGGTTATGGGCTTATTATTGCCTGTTTTATTCTCTTTGGCCAATCACTTGAAAAAAACGTCAGGATACTTGACATCATAATTACCTGCTTGGTCTTTACCCAATTCGCTATGTTTACCATTTTCCCGTTGGTTAATCTAAACAAACCTGCACAAAAAGAGGTGGGTATGCTGGGAATCCATTTGGTAACAATAAATATCTTCTCAATGTTAGCATTGGGATGGATGATATGTGGTATGCTGTTGCAAATACCTTTCAAATACCAATTGATAGGCCAACTGGTTATCCTTTTCATTCTTTTCATTGGGCGTTATGCAACATTTCGTTCAGGTGAAAAAGTCCAACAAATTTATGAAAAGGAGCAGAACATTATGGAAGGTAAAGTGTCGCTTCGAATTGTAATGGATAATCTTATGGACTATATGGCAACTGTTAAGGATTTGGATTCATCAATTATACAAAGGCTTCAGTCGCTCCATGAAGCAATGCGCTTTATCACGCCTTCAGATAACATCGAAGCAAAAAACTTCGATGGACAATTTGTCCAGTCGGTGGAAGACCTGAAGATTCTGGTGAGAAACACTTCGATGAATAAGGAAAGAATTGAGGAAGAAGTCGGACGATTGGAAAGAATCTTGGCAAGAAGAAAGAAATACTAACAAATAAAATAATTACCCATGGCATCAACAGGAAAAATTTTTGATGATTCTAGTAATATTTATCAGGATCAGGCAAAACTATTATTCAATTATTATGAACAAGCTGCAGAACGTGTGGTTCGCCAGGAAGAGGCTATTGAAAAACAAATCCAAGAATTAAAAGAGGATCGTGACAAAGTTGAACTTCAGAAGAGTGGTGCTTGGAAATGGTTCCTTACAATAATAGCTTTCTTTATGTATTTTGTCCGTAAAAACCAATACGACAAACAGATCGAGGCTATTGATGGAAAAATTGCAGACAAGAAAAAAGAATATGATAAAATTTTCAGAGATTATAAGGTCACCAAAATGGGTGTGGCCTATGTCCCAGTTGCACAACAGATAGCCTATGAAGACAAGTGCTTTGTTGTTGATTATGCAGGTAATGTGCCAAACTCTCGTGTGAGTTTGCAAATGTCACGGCAAAATGATTTGCTTGTTGAGACGATGTCGCAATTGGAGAAACTCACAACGGAAGCTCCAATAGTAGAAACATCTAATGAAGCGGAGAACATTGATACCAACGATTATTCTCTTTCTATTCAAGAGGTAAGTCAAAGTGACTATGTCGGAAAACTTGACCGCTCAATCCGAACAATCTCCTTTTGCATGAATGATACGGAGGTTAAGTCCGTCGATTTGCCTTTGGTGGCTGACAATAGTGAATATCTCAATTTTTTGAATGAACATTCCACAAACGACCCTGCGGGACACCCAGTTGTCAATGTGTTTGATGACAAACGCTATAGCAGAGAAATAGATGATTTCTGCAAATTGAACAAATTAAAGGATTCCTTGTCGAGCGATACCGAACAATTTGAAGACATTCTTAAGCATCTGATGCACACGATGGCAATGTCAGTGCAGACAATTTCAGCAATGAAGTTGGCGTCTACAGACAAAGTGGTAAACAGTTCAAACGATTTGTTGTTTAGGATATTAAAGGCACCATACAACCATTATTCACCGCTTTTGGAAGCTGAGGAAATCAGACGAATAAGGAATGAACATTTTGATTATTCTGATTCGATCCAAGGATATGAACCATTCCAACTACGAGAGAGTTCCAGAGTGCGTTATAATTTGTTCGCTGATGAATGGACCGCCGAGGATAACAGCCATGCAAGTGTTCCTTTTGGCGTCCATCAGATTTATGAGGAAATCGTAGCACCCATGGTTCAGCGTCTTATGATGGAAAACCGAGTTGAACGCATTCGCATTTATGGCCAAATCCACGACCAAAAAATCAGCTATCTGAACAAATGGCATCAAGATGTTGATGCATTCTACCGTTCCAACCACGCTGAGAGTGCTGACATTATTAACAATATGCAGCAGACATTAAGCGAATATGTGGAAGCGTACAATACTTTATCACAGCTTCAAAAAACCCTTGACAGCATGGGCGAAGAAGGTGCTTCGCTGGATAAAACCATTGTTGAAAAGCAAGAAAACAGCATGGAGGTTTTGACTGCATTTGAGATGCAAGCACAAGAATTCAAGAAAGTGCAGGAAGAGTTTAGCGACTATATGGATCGCCTCCAAGAGGATATTGCACTTAAGGCTGAAAAATTTGGCCATGTTGAGTTCTATGATGCGCGTTTGCAGGATGGGTATTCCAATTCGATGGCAGTTGCCGCTTCGGAGGTTCAAAACCTTGATGAACGCCGTAAACCTCTCGCAATGACAAATCCTCTCCTCGCAAAAGAATCTGTTTTGTTGCCAGAGCCAAGTGTCGAAGAGATGACTTATGAGCATTTGTCACTCAATCTTCCATCTATTGCAGTCAATGCTTTGGATGCTGTTAGTCGCATTGCTGTTGAAGACGAGAAACAAATGTCCAAGAATGACGATATGCTTGGGGAGCAAAACGATGTTCTTTCAATCCCTGAAAATGATGAGGCAATGATGCCGAGTATTCCGGAAGATGAGAATGAGGATGTCCTTGATGTTCCGGAAAATGAAGATGAGGACGCCCCTGATATTCCGGAAGATGAAAATGAGAATGAAGATGAGGATACCCCTGATATTCCGGAAGGTGAAGATGACGATGTTCCAAACATTCCGGAAGATGAAGAAAGCAACACTTATAATGAATAGGAGTAAAGATTATGGCTACATTAATTCCTTGTGAGGTTGATACCACTCCTATGGCGGCTGAAATACAAAGTGTTTCCAATCATGTTAAGGGAACTACTGCAGCAGTCGTGACCATGCAGAGTGCTGTTGTCGCCGCAGAAATACAAAGTGCAAATAAAGTTTGCAGCAATGTTAACAGAGGATTCTTTACGTTGGTACAGTCTCAAATATCCCAAAAGATTGCCAACAAACAGAGTCGCGTGGAGGCCTTGCTCATGCAATTGAGCCAACAGAAGCGTCAGTTGATAAGTATTAAGTCTAATATGGAGCGTGAGTATGGTCGTATTGCAGAAAGGTACTTGAAGATATTTACAAGTGTCAACAAAGAGTTGGAACAGAGAATCCGTCAAGTTGACCAACCTGTATTTGAGTTGGTGAACAAACACATGGCAACGTCATCTAACAGAATGAATGCCTTGACTTCGTGGGTTGTGACATCACAGGCTGAAGGAATCGAGCAAAGTCAGCAAATTCTTGTTTCCAAGATGAAGCGAAATACACAGCTTGCTTTGGAACAATCGACAGGTTTTCTTGCGCAAATAGGAGAACAACGTGCTCTGACAGAAAAGATTTTGATTTCCAATCCAAAAGGAAATGCCGAGCAAACTTGTCAAATTCCTGTTGTGATTAGTGAGACCATCAACGATGTTATTGGTATTCCTCGGACAGATGTATCGACTCCTGATGGATTATCTGCTACCAATACTAGCCAAATCTTCAATACAGTAAGAGATTCGGATAAATTAAATTGGAAACAATCGGAAATAAACGCATTGGTATCCGAAGAGTTTGGCCGAATCTTAGAAGCTTCGAACGTGTCGCCTCGTGTGAAAGACATGATTAAAAAGATGTATGCGTCTGCTGATATTGAAACACTATAATCAATGCAATTATGAGTTATAGTAGAAGGTTTAGGAGAACAGTGGAAGTTCCGTATGAGAAGACAGAATTAGTAAGATATCCTGCCTCACAAAGCGGTGGCACTATTCCAGTAACTGTTCGTGGAACTGCACGGGAGCTTGTGGAAGTAGATATTCATGTTGATACTTCTTCGTTTGATTCAAGTGTAGTGAATTGCAATCAGCACATCAATGGTTTGACTGCAAGCGTTGGCGCATTGAATACCGCGCAGTGTGTGGCCATTGCAGATAATGCTGAAAAAGTATCGAAAACCATTATTGATGGTTTTTTCCATACGGTCAGAACTGATTTGTCAACTCAAAAGGTGGAATTGGAACAGACTATCGAAGCGAGGTTGATGCTTCTGCGGCAACAAGCAGCTTCTCTTAAAGAGAAACAAAAGACAATGGCGGAAGATTATGCCCGTACAACTGCAAGGTATCAGAAATTGTTCGCCGACTTGAATAATGAACTTTCTGTTCGAGTTCATCAAGCAGATCAGCCTGTGTTTGATTTAGTGAAAGAAGTGGACACCCAAAGCGACAGAATGCTTCACACGGACATGGTTCAGACTGCGGTAACAATGAGTAAGGAAAGCAGCATGCTCCAAGCACAGATTAGCGCGGCAACAGTCAAGCATCACGCTTTGGAATCGATGAATAAAGTCCAAAATTTTCTCGTGTCTAAAGCAAGAACCGAGAGAACGATTTTGGACTCGTGTATTGAAGGTTCAGGTAACGACCCTTACCTTGTGCCTGTTTGCTATTTGAAGACCGAGTCCGAAAACCAATGTGTTGAACGCCAATGCGTAACTCCAAATCATTTTTCTTTAAAGAATTCTGGATTGCAGGAAAAACTATGCAATTGTCTTGAAAATGTGAATTGGGAAAGAGATAGTGAAAACAATACTGAACTATTGAATTCATATATTCAAACGGAAATTGCCAATAATATTGCAGGCGATGATAGCCATTCTCGGCGAGTCAGGGAAATGATAAATCAGATGTTAAACAAATAAATTAGTAAATATGAGTAATTTGAAAGAAGTTCATGTCACGGATACAAATCTCCGACTTGACAATAATATAGTTAAAGGTGGCATTTTACCCAATAAGATGTCGGAACTGTCACGTACAGTTACAGTTGTAGGCGAGACTGTAGTTGAAGGACCTATCTATGCCAATAAGTTGACAATAGAGTCTGCTCCACTTGAAGTGAAGGGTGCGGTTTTCACCCAACGTGAATTGTATATTAACAATGACGTTGTGGGTAATGTGATGTTCCGCAAAGCAGTGGGATCAGCCTCTTCGGTGGTTACAAGAGCCATGAAATGCAACACAACTTTTTGCTCGGATGTCAATGCGAAAAGTATTACACTATGCAACACTTTTGTATCGGGCAGTCTGTATGGCGACGAAATCGTCCTTGAAAATTGCGTTGTCATTGGTGGCGTCTTTGCCACCCAGTCACTATTTGCTAAAGATTGCATCCTTGGCACTTTCATTTCTCCGTTCGTTGAATTGGATGGTGAAGTGAATCTTTTGCTGCCTTCTGTATTTAGCGTAGAGCGTGTGAACTATACAAAGACGACTCATCTCTACTCACTTGCTTTGGCTGATCTTGGATCTTTGTATCGTCACAAAGATGAAAGTGCAGAAAGTGGAAAGATAGAAATCAATCTAGCATCGGATGATTTGCGTACAACGCTTACTGATGGAGAACAACAACGTTCACTTCATAGCTATAGCGTTGTGGGTAAGGTTTTGGCTGCGGATTTGATAGACACAGATAAGTTCCAAAATCATTTCTTGCTCACAGCGGCAGCACTTGGGTCACAGCTTCTCAAGACATATGACCTTGGCGTAGATAGTGATGGGAAACCTGCAGTTTTGACCATTGAACGTATTCGCTCATTCTTCTTCGACATACTTCTCGGGAAAATCAAGGTGAAAGACCTTGATGGATCATTTAGCATTGAGCAATTTGCAAGAACTATGTAAACTTTTTTTTGATGAAATACTACTATTTTGTTGACAATAACAGATCTCGACAAGGCCCTTTCCCCATTGAAGAGTTACTTTCTCATGGAGTTACACCTGATACTTTGATTTGGTGTAAAGGAATGGATAAATGGGAGAAAGCCAAGGAGGTACCTGAAATAGCGATTCTTTTTATTAAAGTCAAACCTCCAGTTGCTTCCATTAATCAACAATCAGGTGTCCCTCGACCATCTTCATCAGAGCATACAGAAATAATAGAAACAAAAGAAAGGGCTGATAAAAAACGAATAGGCATTGTGGCAGGTATTGTGGGAACTGTGATTGTGGGGATAGTTGTTTTTATCGTTTTGCATTCAGCTAATAAAGAAAAGAGAATTCCGTATGAACAGCAAACAAGGTATGAACAACAGATGCCGAAACAAACTGACCAAAGGGAGATAGAAAGAAATCAGCAAGAACGACAAGCCTCAGATAATGCAAGTGCACTGAATACGAATGCTTTATTCCCATATGAATCATATTTTTTGGGATTGATAGGTTCAAAAGGAGTATTGGCAATAGATAATAGCGGAGGAGGGTATTGCACCTATAATCATAACGGGACGGATTTAACTCGAAACATTAAGGTCGATCACTATGACCGTTCAACAGGTCGACTTCGTATCAATGCATATGATAGGCAAGGGAATTACGTCGGACAGTTAAATGGATATACAAAAAACAACAATTCTTATGTTGGTACTTTTACAAGCAAAAAAGAAGGTACTATTATGGAGTTTAATTTACAAGTCAGTTCGCAGTCAAACAAGAGCAATAATTCCAGTGGAAGATATGTGGTGATTGATGGGTCGGAATTGAGGTTGCGATACGGCCCGTCATTAAGTTCTGATACTTTTAAGTGGCCTGACGGCCACAACCGTCATCCAAATGTGGGAGAGAGATTTAAATATCTGGGAGAATCAGGTGATTTTTACAAGATTGACTTCAATGGTCATATGCTTTGGGTTTCAAAACAACATACTCACCGAGAATGAAGAATCATTATAAAATGTCAACAATGATTAATTGCGCAAGGGATTAATGTCCTTTGAGGATGTTTTCACACGATATTACTCTAGGTATAACTATAACCAATTGGTATTTATTAGTTTTGTATTTACTTGGTATAAAATAGCAACACACTAATCCTTTTTCACCTTACCATCCCCAAAATCACCTCAGGTGCGATGGTCATTTCAGTGACGGCACAAAGGCCTGCACCGATGTCCTTCAGGCTGGCGCCCAACAAATAGACTTTGTCGTCAATAATCAGGAAACGGTCATGGTTGCGGTGGGGTAGCTGGATGAACGCTATTTCGGGATACTGGGTGTTGTGTTTCTTCAGGTCAGTCAGGAATTGCTCATTATAACGGGTGTGGATGGTCGCCGTCACTCCATCAGCCCGCTTTGTCAACATGGAAAGCACTCTGTCGTCAACAAAGTTGTCAATCAGGACAATCCTTTTACGGGCGCTTCGTACGAGGTCGGAGATGTAGGTCCATGCGTCCCAGACACAGCCAGTCGCAAAGACCTGTTCAGGAAGCAGCTTCGGAGATTGTTCTTCTATCTTGTCAAGAATCAAATCGATTTTTTCGTCTGT
>JAEEGL012473609.1_pt1 | contig 10448 bp, 10 predicted proteins | sample 9134231 | NCBI WGS metagenome assembly JAEEGL01 (sample SAMN16246548, study PRJNA631951) | gut metagenome | biome: gut microbiome; feature: rumen; material: fiber-attached | host: Bos | place: Iran: Karaj | collected 2018-10 | reverse complement strand
GAGCAGCAGGAGTTCTTCAACAACGAATGGAAGAAGATGTACGTCGCTGCAACCAGGGCAAGGAAGAACCTCTATCTCACCTACTCTGCGAGCATAAAGCGCAAAGGGTACTCCTTCCACAAGGCACCGTCAAGATTCATCACCAACCAACTACCCGCATGAAAGGAACGGAAGCATTCAAGGATGCGATCGAGCGTTATGTCACCGGCATGGCTGACAGTGACGCTGCTTTCGCCGAGAAGGCGGTTAATCCCGCCAAGAACATCGACGACTGTGTGGCCTTCATTCTCAACGAGGTCCAAAAGTCGGGTATCAACGGCTTCACGGACGAGGAAATCTACTCGATCGCGGTACATTACTACGTCGAGGACAACATCTCCGTGGGAACAATGCCCCAGTGCCAGGTAATAGTCAATCACCAGGTGCAGCTGACTGACGAGGAGATCGAGGAGCTCCGGAAGAAAGCCCGTGAGAAGGTTTTCTCCGAGGAATCCTCCAGGATCAGATCAGTCGGTAAGCCAACCCAGCAGAAGAATCCATCTGCCGGGGAAACCGGTCAGCTGTTCTCGTTCGATTAACCTATGAGACCTGGAACGACTCTGGAGAGAAGGGTGGAATCGCTCGCCTCTTCATTGGGTAACCTCACTCCCCGCCAAAGGGAGTGGGGTCTTTCCCATATCATCAAGCACTACTGCCTGCACTGGTCCAAGTCACGCAGGAACACCTGTGTGGAATGTGGCCATGTATGGACAGCTGATAAACCACACGTCTGTCCCAACTGTGGAGCCAGACTGACCGTCCTCGAGAATTCCAGGAGACGGAAGTTCTACGAATGTGGCTATTATGGCCTCGTCCAGCGCGTCAAGGAGTTCACCGTCATAAGGATCTTCTACGTACAGGACACCAAATGGCTCGGTTCTCCGGAAAGGCACACCTTCTTCACGGAGGTCCTGCAACACTGGGTGAATGATGCCGGTAAGGATACGATCCGTGCCAGATGCATCGCAATGTTCCCCTATTACAGGACGTGTCCGTTCAGTCTTGGCAGCGATCTCTCCCTCAAGAGGGATACCACTCGCTATGGATACCGCTACACGTACTACCACTTCATGCCGGATGGCTACTACCCGCAGATGACCTGCTCCAGACTGCTGAGAAGGAACGGTTTCCGCAGGAGTTTCCATGGGATGAACCCCGAGGAAGTCTTTACCGGCCTCCTTACCGACAACAGGTTCGAAACGCTGTGGAAGATCGGCCGCTACAGCTGGGCAAACAGGTATCTTGCCCACGACAAGCCCAGGATTACCAAATACTGGCGTGCAGTCCTCAAATGTCCGGCGAGAACGAAGGAAGAGATCCTCCTCTGGCTGGACTACTTCGATCTGCTCGAATACTTCGGGAAACCAATCTCCATAGACAGTAAATACCCCTATTCCATCCGTGTGCTACATGATCGGCTGATGGAGAAGAAGCGATTGCTTGAGGAGAGGCAGCTTCTTGAAAAAAAGAAACTGCAAGAACGTGAGCAACTCGCTATCCTGGAATCTAAATCCAAGTACTTCGGAATCACTTTCGGTAACGACAGCATCTTCGTCATCGTACTCCGGACCCTTGAAGATTACAAGCACGAAGGTGACCTGCAGAAGCACTGTGTGTATACCAATTCATACTATGGGAAGAAGGACTCTCTGGTTCTCTCCGCAAGGATGCGTGATGCACCTGACAAACCTGTCGAAACCGTGGAGATATCCCTCTCTGACGGAAGGATACTCCAGTGCTTCGGCAAATGCAATCGGTTCACAGAACATCACCAGGAAATACTGGATCTGGTATCTGCCAACTCCATGAAATTCCTGAAAGTCTAACCCATGGGGAGGTCTTATATGGCCTCCCCTTTACCTATCAATATATATGGAACCCATCAACAACAGCCGTGCGGCAGAAGCTCTGCTACACGACAAATTCCACGCTCTCGACCATGAAGAAGTGTGGGTGCTTTATCTGACCTCGAGGATGCACCCTATCGGATCGGAAATGATCTCGAAGGGTACTCTTACGGCAACTTCCATCGACTGTAGGACGGTTCTCAGACAGGCTCTGCTACACAATGCGGCAGCACTGATCCTGATGCACAACCATCCTTCAGGTGACCCTAGTCCCAGCCCGAACGACATCCGTTTCACCAAGCAACTCAGACAGGCCTGTAGTCTTATGGATGTCCAGCTGCTGGATCACATCATTACCGCGGATGAAGGCTTCTACAGCTTCTCCGAGGAAACGACACAACCCTTTAACATCTAATCAACACCATGGAACAGTTGAACAGAATTGAACTGCGTGGCACTGTAGGCAGTGTCTACGTCAAGACCTTCGGCAACGAGAAGGTAACCAACTTCTCCGTCGCCACCAACTATTCTTACGTCTCGAAGGATGGTACACCGGTCGTCGAGACTACCTGGCATCGAGTCGTCGCATGGAACTGCCCTGAGATCAGCAAAGGATCCCGGGTGCATGTACTTGGTCGTTTACGTACCGTTCGCTATGCAGGCACAAACGGCACCACCTTCGAAGTCCTGGCCCACAGCGTAAAGGTGATCGAGCCATGAGAACGTATGAGTACCGAGGACAACAGGTAACTCTTGAAAGGTCATCGTACCAGAATAATGGTACGGTGGCCTTGATCATGAACGAACTGGATGGTGAGGAATATGCTGTCGTGACAGTGAACCTCAATCATCCGATGCAATCCGACAGCATGGCGTTCCTGGATGAAAACAACTATCCCGGGATCGGAACATGGATTGAAGAACAGGGCCTTGGAATCAATATAAGAGTGTGGGAACAGTCTGGATTCTGTCGATATCCGCTATTTATGTTGTCTACGGAAAAGCTATAAAGAAAAGAAAGGAGGGCTCATTAGGGGCCCTCCTTATTTCTTCTAATCTGTCTTCAACGCAAGGCGGAATCCTGCGTAAGTATCTGAGCTCACACTCGTAGAACTGTTGACCAGAATATCCGTTTCATTTGAATTAAAATTACCACCATACCAAAAGTAGTAGGTAGATGATCTTACTGCTTCTGCGACATTTCCACTCATGTCATAAAAGCCAAGTTCATTGGGTGCCAACTGTTTTACCGGATGCTTCACGCCACCAGAGTTGCCTGCATACCACGCAACGTCTCCCGGTGTATTGCTTCCTGAATATGTATAATCTTGGCTTAATAGACCGCCTTGGAACGCATATTGCCATTCCACTAATGTAGGGAGATAAAAATGCAAGCTCGTCTTATAATTCAATTGAGTGATCATATTATTCATATAACTGGTATTGTAAAAAGCGACTGGCAATTGAGAATCTGATGCTGTGCCTTGAACTGCAGAATACTGAGCTTGGGTTACTTCAGTTTCTCCCATAAGGAAGAACCCTGTAGAACAACCAGCCACCGGGAGCATTTTGAAATCAACTCCATTCACTGTAACATATAAACCTGTCTTCCAGTTGGAATGCGATAGCCTGGAAGGAATCTTCATATAACCGGAATCTCCAACTTGGAAGATGGAAGAATTGCATGTTCTGGTATAGGCAAAATCGCTCCCAACTACGCCGATCTTGCAATCATCGTATGTAAAAACACCGTACACATAAGGGGTGGAACCAGACGTGTCGACGGTCAAAGGAACCATCGATCCAGTTGAAGAGAATAAATTACCCGCAGGTGAGAATGTCGTGAATGTTGTGATGCCAGTCACATGGATTCTGTCACCAGAATTACCGGTAAAGCGGATGCGTCCAGTTTTCGGGGTTAGAGATGCTGTTACCGTGATTGTCCCGTCACCATAGTCGAACGTGCCATTAAGATCTTCATACACCTCGGTGTGGGGATTAAGGGTAATCAGGTTCTCGTTGGCGAAAGTCGTATTCACGAAAAAGCGGACTTCACATTGCTGAGAGGTCCCTTCAGTGAGGTCACCGTCAAATGAAACTGACCAACCGTCACTGGTGGAATAGATGGCCATACCTGGTACAATTGCATCGCCGCTATGAAACGCGATGTAAACGAGATCGCCGTCAGACCAGGAAGAAGTACTCCTTGTGTTGATGTTGTCCCGGACGGTAGTTCCTTCATAGCCGGCGACGGAACCATTTAGCACCATCTTGCAGATATGCTTGCCATTTTCCATGACAACTTCTCCCGTTGGACTTTCCATTTTGTTGCAAGCCGCAAGTGCAAGAAATAACGCAGCGATAGCGACAGTGTATTTTAAAACGGATTTCATATTATAATGTTTTTGTTATTAGCTGATTAATAGTACTATTCTGGTTAACCCCAGTTGGAATCACCTTCGTATCCACCAAGTCCGATACTTCCTTCTGAACTATGGCTTGGATCCCAATTGGAATCGTCCCCATAGCCATCCTTGTTGACGTTACCGCCAGAATCCGTATCAGAATCCCAGTTATAGTCTTCGTCAAAACTTCCTAGACCGATATTCCCGTTGGAGCCGGTATCGCTGTCCCAATTGGTATCACCTCCGTATCCTCCTTGGCCGATGTCTCCGGCGGAGGTGCCATTTCCATCCCAGTTGGCGTCATCGCCATAATCTATAAGCTTGATGCCATTCTCATCCACAAGGCGGCCATCAATGATACCAAGTTGTGTGATTCCGGAACGTTTCAGGGTTAATGGGTTGTGGCCGACTGCGGTCCCAATCAGTTTGCCATTAACGTCATAACAGGAGATTGTGAAACCATTCTGAAGCGTCGTCGGCAAAGTGGCAATAAAGAATCTGCCTGGCCCATGGTTGTTGACTTTAATGCTATTACCGCAACTGGCTCCAAATGAAGCGAACGGAATATCGTTGTTGTATTGAACCGTGACGGTGCCACTTGCATGGAGCGGGGTGTCATCATTGGCGGAAAAGACCACGTAATCAATGTCGGCCAGGTTGGTTGAGAAACTGACAAAACTCACGATGTTGTAGAACCTCAATGACGTATTCTCCACATTTGTCGTTCTGGCCACTGCGGCGTGATTATTCTTAAAGGTCCCAGACTGCTCCGCTGTGATAATGTTGCCAAGAGTCAATGCATCACAGGAATAGTTTGTTATGCTCGCTGAGCCATAAACGGCAGTAACATACTCTGCATTCGCCTCAAGTGAAAGCGGCAGATTGATCTTAGCAGCATCTTCTTCTACGGTATACATTCGAAGAAGGCCGCCATCTTTGCTATAGTACCAAATCCAGTCTCCGGCGCTCCAGGAAACGTTCCCTTCCGAAGATAGAGCAGTCTTTGTGACAGGAGCCAGGACGCACTCATAATTGCGAACCAGGGTATCAGGCACGTCAGGAAAAGGATTGTTTGGATCATCCGAGCAGCCGACCTGAAACCAAAGCAATAAAAGCGATAGAAGCCAGCCACCAATACGTATGACAGGCATGAAAAGGGTAGAGAGCTTACCAATCATAGTCTTCCTCCTCATACCCCTCGACATCATCGCTTGTGCAGAAAAGGCCGGGCAAATAACTGCAGATCTCTATGTCCGGAGGAACATAGGGCGATTTTTGAAGGTTGTTCTTATTTGATAAAACGCGCATATAGGATTGCGTTAATGTTCAAAGGTAAGAGTAATCAATTAAGAAATCAAGGTTTATTCCGACTTATTAATGAGATCAGATGAGGATAGCTAAAAAGACAAAACGCCCAAGTCTTTTTCTTTCCCCAATCATTTTCTATCTTTGCGTCTATCACGGGTCTTAACCCAAAAACACTAATAATTTAGACTTATCCATTGGCAGCCGATATATGTTAATGAAAGAATCGCAAAGTTTGTCCCTCTGCCGCGATTATCTATCTCCCAGATTTGAAGTGCTCTCTTTCTCTACGGAAGGCTTTCTGTGCGATAGCCCTGAAGATGGAGAAAGCGAAGACGTAGGATATGAAGATTGGTCGTAATAGAATCATGATTATGAAAACTCGTTATATCTTTTTAGTCATTGCCGCATTGGCACTTTCTGCTTGTGTTAGGAACACCGAGCCCTTTGAGCCGGAGGGAGTTCAGATGACGTTTACGGCTTACCAGGAAGGATCCGAAATGACCAGAACCACTGTCCAAGATGGTGGGACACAGGTCTATTGGGAGCCTTCCGATGAGATCAAGGTCTTCTTCAATGGTTCCAGCGGTCGTTTTGTCTCCCAGAACACCGAGAACGCAACAGTTGCGACTTTTACAGGGACGCTCAATGTTATCGTTGGAGCAACTGAGGGAGCTGGCTACTCTACCCAAACATGGGGTTTGTATCCTTATCGTGCAGATGCTGTACTGGATGGAAAAGCGTTAGTCACGACACTTCCTGCTTCACAGACGGGAAGGGCCGGTAGTTTTGCTAAGAATACAAGCATTACCGTTGCTCAATCCAATGGATACGGGCTTGCTTTCTATAACGTATGTGGCGGGTTGCGGTTCTCTCTTACGCAGGAAGGAATCAAGCGCGTAACGTTCCAAGGCAACAACGGAGAAGCCATTGCCGGTAAGATAAAGGTTGCTTTTGCAGATGGAATCCCTGCTGTGCAGGAAGTCTCTGAAAGTGAAACCGTGATAACGCTGACTGCTCCAGGTGGTGGTTCTTTCCAGACTGGCCAGTGGTACTACATCTCTGCAATCCCTGGATCCCTTTCCGAGGGATACAAGATGACCTTCTACAAGGAATCTGAGTCAGCAAAACTCACTTCATCCAGCTTCGTCACATTTAAGCGTGGCATCTTTGGCTCTTTGGCAGATGCTGACGAGGATTTGGTGTTCAAAACAGCAGGTGGGGATGAACCGAATCCGGATGACGTAATCCAGTTTATGGACCCCATCGCTAAATATGCCTGCGTGGAGAAGTTTGATACTAACGGTGACGGAGAGGTTTCCTATGCAGAGGCGGCCGCCGCGACGACGTTCAGCGGTCTCTTCACGAACTGGAAAACTGTGACGGAGTTTGACGAAATCCAGTATTTCACCTCCGTCACCTCGACTCAGAATGTTTTCACCGGCCTAACGAACCTGAAGCACATTACCATCCCGGACAATATCACGACGCTCGGCACCTTCCAGAACTGCTCGGCACTGGATACCGTGAAACTCCCGGCCACTTTGGCATCGCTGCCGACCTATTGTTTTGATGGTTGCACGTCCCTGAAGTCCGTTGAGTTGCCAGCAGGTATCACGACGATTCCCAACTATGCCTTCAGGAATTGTTCGTCGCTTTCAACCCTCCCTGTGCCCACCACGCTTACCTCCATCGGACAGTACGCCTTCTCCGGCTGTACCGTTCTGACAGGTGTCGAACTTCCAACGGGACTCAAAACGATCGGGAATTACGCCTTTCAAAACTGCCAGACTATTTCTTCTGTGGATTATCCGGCTTCGCTCACGTCTGTCGGCTCTTATACTTACTCGGGCTGTATTGCCTTGACGGCAGTGACCGTCGGAAGCGGAGTCTCTCTGGGTTCAAACGCCTTCACTGGCTGTACCGCGCTGACTTCTGCGGTTCTTTCCAGTGGTGTATCTGTCGGCCAGTCAGCTTTTTCTGGCTGTTCGGCTCTGGCATCAGTGACTCTGCCCGAGGATATGACATCACTGCCCGCAGGTTGTTTTCAGAACTGTTCCGGCCTTACTTCGATTACCTGGCCGTCAGCTTTGATAACCATCGGAAACAACGCATTCGAAGGATGCCGGTTCGTAGACAACAACTATGCACTGCAACTCCCGGCCAGCGTTACGACCATCGGAAACTGCGCCTTTGGTGGACTCCGCCATCTGGTGCTGCCGTCGACATCTGCTATAGCAATTGCGTCGAATTCCTTCGCAAAGGGTTACACCATTCTGTATGTCCCCGCTAATATGGTCGAGATGTACAAAGTGCGTACGAATTGGAGTAATTATGCGGATCGGATCCGGCCGATTACGGATTATCCACTGGCATCCATCACTGGAGGAACTGTCGGCGAGCCCGTTGATTTGGGCTTGAGTGTCAAGTGGGCCTCCTGGAATGTCGGTGCTTCTGCTCCGGAGGAGTATGGAGTCTATTTCGCATGGGGAGAATCAGAGATTGATTGGAATTATTTCTATTACGACTACAAATGGTTCGAGGATTCATCGTCAACTCCATATACAAAATACAATACGGAGGATAACAAGACGACGCTCGATCTGGAAGATGACGCCGCCCGCGCCAACTGGGGCGGGACCTGGCGGATGCCGACGGACGAGGAATGGACGGAGTTGAGAACCAACTGTACCTGGACGTGGACTACCCAAAATGGAGTGAACGGAATGTTGGTGACCGCCACGAACGGCAATAGCATTTTCCTTCCTGCCGCTGGCTACCGACACATGTCCGATTTCAGCGAAGTGGGTTCTACCGGCAACTATTGGTCTTCCTCTCTCGCGCCGCTGAGCTCGAGCGTAGCTTTGTTCGTGCGATTCGACTCCAGCTATGTCAGAAGCCTCAATAACTTTCGCATCACGGGCCATTCTGTCCGTCCCGTTTGTCCAAAAGACTAATCAACCATCTCATATTCAAGACTCCCTTCATCTCTGAGGGGAGTCTTTTTTTATCTTTAGCCTAAACTATTTAAACCCTACACACCATGATGCAGATTATCGTTAAATCAGAAGCGTACACCTACATGTACGACAGCACAGTTTATGACAGCGAAAGCGAGGAAGGACAGTACTTCCCAAGCGTTGGTGAAGCAGTTGAAGCAGCACTTAGATTGCTGTGTAACTCGTTCAAGCCGGAATCTGTTGAAGAAACGGCACACAACTTTCTGCTGTAAATGAGAAAGAGCAGCATGACCCGGTGTAAGCGTCCCCTTTTAGGAAGGCTACACCGGAAATGATTCTCGGCCGACCCATTGAGTATTCTCTCGGCGAGGAAATATTAGGGAAGGCTAAAAATACGGTCGGCATAATCATGCCAGTATTGTGCAGACTGATAGCTATTTATACTTTCAGCCGGAACATAAATAGGACAGTTATTCGTATTCTTAAACATGTTTTCCCCACCAACTGGGGGGGATGTCGGTTTGGATACTATCATGGTTAGATGATCACAATCGGAAAAGCTATTCATCCCAATTGACGCCAGGCCTATTCCAAATTCAACATGAGTAAGTGATGAACAACCCGAAAAGGCACCATGATAATTCTTTTTTGATTGAATACCGGTTACAGAATCTGGTATAATAATCTTTTTTAAGGAGGTACAATTATGGAATGCTCCCCAATATATGTTTGTGATCGAATCAGGTAATAGTATCTCGGATAATAACGGGCATTCCGCAAAACAATAGGGACCAATGCCGCTTACTGAATCGGGGATGTTGACATAACGAAGGTTACTGCACCCATAAAAGGTCATAGACCCGAGATCACTCACCCAATATTTAAATGATATACTCTCTAATGCAATACAATTATAAAAAACTCGCGGACCCATATATTGGAGTTTCGAACCAAGTGTTACATCTTTTAATGAAGTGCAGTTCTCAAAAACACCTCGCTCATCCCAAGTCTTGTCAAAAAGATCGCCCGAACTAGCGCGACCATCCATACCCAGGTAAGTGACACCATCTGGGATAACAATGGATGTTAATGAAATACAGCCACAGAATGCTCCTCCATAGATGTGGATTACTGAGTTAGGAAGGACAACACTCGCCAACGACGAGCACCCATGGAATAAGTCATATTCTAATTTCGTTATGCCTTCTGGAATAACAATAGAATCTATCAAAGAACAGTTCTGAAATGCGCATGAACCAATACTGGTTAATCTGTTGCTTAAAATAGTCACATGGGGTATTGATTTGCAGTTATAGAAAGCATATGATCCAAGTTCTTTCAATCCTTTAGGGAGTATAATCTGAGATGCTATTTTATCACAATTATAGAAAGCGCATGATTCAATAGTCGTCACGCTCTCTGGGATGGAAATATCCGTTAGGCTGGAACAACCGAAGAAAGCATTACCCTTGATTGTGACAAGACGATCTGACAACGATACATGCGATAACTTTACACATCCTTGAAAGGCGGCAGCATCAATTATCTCAATACTATTGGGGAGAGTAACTGAGGTAAGTAAATTCCAATTATAAAACATCTGTGCCGGAACCTTTTTTACACTGGTAAAAGACTGGAATTCATCAAAAGACCTGAAAGTTTTTATCGCACCAAAAACCCCTGCAATGGAAGTAACAGCTGCCGCCTCTTGGTAAGATAATTCACCATCTTTATTTGTATCAAAAGCCTCAACGAGTTTGTCTTTGATTCTTTGATCGGCAAAAACAATGTTTCGGATAGGAGCGCAATACTCAACCTCAATCGGAGACATCTTGGCCAACTTACTTCTCTCAATGACCATACTCTTTTGGGTCGCCTTTTCCACTAACCCT
>JAEEGL012367551.1_pt1 | contig 10448 bp, 9 predicted proteins | sample 9134231 | NCBI WGS metagenome assembly JAEEGL01 (sample SAMN16246548, study PRJNA631951) | gut metagenome | biome: gut microbiome; feature: rumen; material: fiber-attached | host: Bos | place: Iran: Karaj | collected 2018-10 | reverse complement strand
CAGATGCTTGTTCGACCTTATTCTCCTCCGCGGTCTCTTAAAATGAGTACCTTCGAATAGGCTTTTAGGGAACGAGCCTTGTGCGGAGAATAGAAGGTCTCGCGTCACTGCCCGCAATCAGAGAAGTAATGGGTTTTATGGCGGGCAGATGCTTGTTCGACCTTATTCTCCTCCGCGGTCTCTTAAACTAAGTGCCTTCGAATAAACTTTTAGGGAACGAGCCTTGTGCGGAGAATAGAAGGTCTCACGTCACCGCCCGCAACTAGGAAGTAAAAAAATCCCCCAGTCATGCACTTTGTGCCTGACATCCCCCTTTAACAAAGGGGGTCTTTCTTGTAACTTGTAACTTATAACTTGCGTCTCGTAACTTAGTGGAACGCTGCGCTGTGGGACACCTACCACTCATCACCCATCACTTATCACTTACCACTATAGAGGTTATAGATATTTCTTACAAGGTTATCTACGGAATAAGCTTTGGCTACTGACTGACGAGTTTTTAAGTCCGGGTATTCTTTAAATTTACCTTCTTTTAAATCAAAAATGGCATTTGCTAAGGATTTTGTAAATAATTCCGGTTCTGAAGGAAGCAGTCTACCTGTTTTGCCATTTTCAAGCACTTCTCTAACTCCGCCTACGTCGACAGCAGCGACTGGACAGCCTGCTGCTAAAGCTTCTATTATAACGACCGGAGTTCCTTCATTTTTTGAACAAAGCACAAGTAAATCTAAGTCTGAATATATTTTTTCTAGTTCTTTTGAAATGCCGCAAAAGTGAATATGTTTTGAAATTCCAAGGTTATCTGCTTGTCTTTTAAGTATGTTTTCCAATTCTCCATTTCCAATAACTGCTAAATGAAGTTCAGGAAAGTTTTTAGCAAGGATTTTCATAGAATTAATCAGTATAGCATGGTTTTTTACAGGGACTAATCTTGCAACAATGCCAATAATAAAGTCTTTGTCCGTTAGACCTAATGATTTACGCCATGTATGTGCTTTTCTTGGAGTAGAAAGGTATGTAGTAAGGTCTAATCCGAGAGGAATTACTGATATTTTATTTGTATCTTTGATTCTGAATATATGATTTAATTCAGCAGCCAGATTAGGAGTAAGAGCTATGAGTTTTGTTGTAAAAGCTGAAAATATTCGTTCAATTGCTATAATAAGGCAGGTTTGAAATCTGGAAAAATAGCCTTTAAAAACATTTCCATGGTAGGTGTGATATATTTTTGGAACTCCGCAGAGCAGAGCAGCAGCTCTTCCTAGTATGCCTGCTTTGGTTGTATGGGTGTGGACTATATCAGGGGAAAGATGTTTTATTTCTATTATAAGTTTAATAAAAGAGATCAAATCGTAGAAGATGGAAATAGGTCTTTTTAAATATTTGATTATTTTGAATCCAAAGTTTTTGTCTTCGGCAAGAGCGAACATATTCCCTTCGGATTTATCTGGTTGCCCGCTAATAAGCAGAGTAGTGCAGTTGAATTTATTTAACCCTTCTGATAAGTTAACAACGTGCTTTGAAGGGCCTCCCACATTCATTCGGCTTATGATTCTTAATATTTTGAGTTTTTTATTTTTGTATTCCATCTGGATTGATAAAATAAAGGCTTTCTTGCAAGTGGTCAAGGTTTTTGTTAGTATTATAGAATAATAATTCATTCAGGAAATAAAAATGAGTTTTGAACGACAGTTGTTTATACCTAGTAAAAAGGGTTATGTTAAAGGAGAAAACCGGCCAAAGGTAGACTGCATACTTTGTGAGGTATGTAAGAATAACCCTGAAATAGATAATTTGATTATTTGGAAAAACGATATCGTTGCAGCCTCTGTAAACCTTTATCCTTACACATCAGGCCATGTTCTGATTTTCCCTGTAAGGCATATAACCGAAACAAAACAGCTTAATGAAGATGAAGTTATGCAGATGCACAAGTTGCAAATTTACACTATAGATGTTTTGAAGGAATTATATAAGCCAGGAGGGTTCAATATAGGATACAATATGGGGTATTCATCTGGGGCAAGTATCGAGCATTTGCACCAGCATATCGTGCCAAGGTATCAAAGAGAGCTTGGTTTTGTTGATATAATATCAGGAACTAAAATTTTTATAGAAGATCCAAGAGATACTATGAAAAATTTACTAAAAGCCTTTAAAGACTTTAAAATTTAATCTAATACTAATATAATATAGCGAAATACAAATTAGGGAGTAAGTAATGAAAAAAAATATAGTTATTGGGTTAGCAGTAGGGTTATTGCTTTCAGTTAATTGTTATGCTGATTATCCTGAAGCTAATTTGGATTATATGGGCTATGGCGAAGAAATGATAGATTTAGTTGATGAAGAAATCGGCTTGTTTTCGCCAGAAGATGATGAAGAAGAAGAAAAGGCTGAAATCAGCGAAGTTGAATCTACTGTTGAACAGCTTAAGGAACTAGGAGTTTCCCGTTCTTTGTCAGAAAATATGAAAGACCGTTCTGAAATGGTCAGAGAAAAGAATGCTGAATTCTGGCGTAGAATAGGGAACAGAGAAGTTGAACAGCCTAAAAATGTTGTTGTAAGTGAAGAAACAAAGGCTTTAATCAAGTCTAATATTGCAAAAGCATTGACAGATAATGGTTACAAGATTGTTCAGCTTGAAGTTCTTCCAGTGGCTGAATATAGCACCAAAAATGCTGTAAGAGCTGTTGTAAGAGTAACAAAACCAATGAAGACCGGTAGTTATAAAGAAGTTCAGAGCAGATTGAACAGTATAAAAGATATTTGTATGAATGCAGCAACAATAGACGAACATTGCATGCTTTCAGAAATGACAACTTTTATAGCTGAAAATCCAAAGAATAAGTATTATTACGAAAAAACTATATTGAGATAAAGTATGAATTTGATTTCCTCTTCCGGTAATATATCCAGAGTTATGGCGTGCGCCTTGGTGTGCACGCTTATAGTTGCATTTGGTGCTATTGGCTCTGTTTTGGCTGGAAATTTTGGAGACCAGTATTCTTTGGTGGGACTTTTCCTTGGTTCTGCTTTAGGTGCTTTTATTGCCGTATATGAGTCAACAATAATCGGTTGTATGATAGGTATGCTAATAGGCGCTCTGATTTCGCCAGTAATTTATTATTTTATAGACTTTGAAACTGCTTATTTGGCTATTTTCATAAGTTCTTTAATAGGAGCTATATTGGGTGAACCAGTAGCTTCTTTCTGGCAGGAAGCTGAATATCCCAGTTCTAATGAAAAGCCCGACGAACAAGATAATTCAGAAGAAAAAGCAGAAAATAACTAGATAATAATTCCTAAATAAATAAAAATAGAAGGCAGGCATTTTTTTAATTATGGTAAATTGTCCAGGCTGTGGAGCAGTAAATACAGAGGATGCTGAAAAGTGTGCAACCTGTGGTCGTGCTCTCCAGATAATTTGTTCATGCGGTTGTAAAAATTCTTTGAATGCAGCGATTTGTAATCAGTGCGGTAAGGTCTTAGATAATAATTCAGAGTCTGATGGTAAACAAAACAATCTTTCTGACCCTGTCAATGAAATGTTTGAATCTAAGACTGACAAACCAAAAGAAAGTAGTTCCCCTAAAAAGGCTATTATTTTACTTGTTTTAGGTCTTTTTATTTTTGGTCTTTTATATTTGAGTAAAATCTGTGACGGTCACCCTTATATACTGCTCATAGGTGGCTTAGTCAGTGGAATCATAGCTCTTATCGGTTTAATCGAACTTACATTTTGGTTTATTGATGAAAAGAATCTTGTAGACCGTGATTTAACTTCTGATGAAAAATTTGAAAATGACTTGCCTGATGTGCAGGCGTTGGATGCAGAAACACCTATATCATCATTAGAACAAAGTGATAAAGATCTGGAAACAGCCTCAAAAGCTTCTGAAAAAGAAAAGGTTTCTTCTTTTGAAATGGGAACTCCAATTGAAGCTGTTCCTGAACAGAGTATAAAATCGCCAAGCGTAGATAAGCATTACGATACTCTTGCTGAATTCCTTGACGATGGAATTAATACAGAAATCAATGAAGCGAAAGAAAAGCTGGCCAAGACTCCTGATAATTATGCTCTGATGCTTAAATTGGCACAGTTGTATGATGAAAGAGGAGAAACGGACAACGCGTTAGCTAATTTAGATGCTTGTATAAAGCATAACCCTGATAGTGCAGAATTTTATCTGTATTATGGAACAATGCTTAGACAAAAAGGCAGATTGAATGAAGCTCAGATAGCTTTTGAAAAAGCTTTGGAAATTAACAAGTTTATGTCTAAGGCTTTTTATCAGCTTGGTTTATTGGAAAAAGCCAAAGATAACTCTGAAAAAGCCAAAGAACTCTTCCAAAAAGCTATTCAGTTGTCTCCCGATGACCCGTATGCTCACTATCAGCTTGGTATGACATATAAAGATTTAGGTAATATCGACTTAGCTGTTATGGAAGTTAAAAGAGCCACAATACTTCATCCAACCGATTCTTACGGTCACAGCAGATTAGGCCAGTTCTATCAGCAGTTAAACAAGTATGATTTGGCTGTAGCTTCATATTCAAGAGCTATAGGGCTTAAACCTAAAGATGCTTTTGTGTTGGAAAAACTTGCTGAAGTATTGGCAGCAAAAGGCGACCATAAAAGAGCTATAGAAGTTTTTCAGGAAGCATTATCCTGCCAGTTTCATCAGAAAGTTGAAACAATGCTTTCTCTTTGCAGATCAGTAAAAGCTGTTGGTAAATGGAACGATTTGCAGGATTTGTCTGGCGAAATTTTACGATTAGAACCAGAAAACTATGAAGCAGCTTATTTGTTGGCTTATTCTGTGGCAAAACAGGGTCGTTTAGATGAATCTATACAGATGTTTGAAGCATTAGTTGCCAATAAAAAAGCCAAATATGATTCATGGCTGGAATTAGGCAAACTTTATCAGGCTACAGGTCAGAATGACAAAGCTATTGTTGCTTTGACAAGAGCTGCTACAGGTGCACCTGATCAGGCTGGAATATGGAATAATATTGGTATTCTTCTTTCTAATCAGAAATTGTATGTAGATGCTTTAAAAGCATTCAGGAAAGCGGCCAGTTTTGATTACAGCGACCAGAGCATAGCAGATAACTTAAAATCCGTTACCAAAAAAGTTGAATCAGATGCTTCGAAGATTATCGAAAGTAGAAAAAGCCGCATAGAAAAAGTTCCTGATGACATAGAAGCTTACCTTGATATGGGAAAGGCTTATGAAAGTGTAGATATGCCAAATGAAGCTTTGATGTCTTATCAGAAGGTTTTAGCTATTAATCCTAAGTATATTCCTGGCTTGATTGTTTATTCAGAATTGCTTCGTCGAATGGGTAAACTCAAGATGGCAATGAGATGTTATAGAGAAATTATTAAATTAGAACCTGATAATCTTGATGCTCATATCTTTATGATTAATGCAAATCTTAATCTGGGCTTTGTAAATGAAGCTTATAAATATGCCTCTACTGCAGAAAAGCTTGCTCCAGAAGACCAGAGAGTTCGTTTCTTCCTCGGTAAGATTTACTTTGCAAGAGGCTTAGCTCCTAGAGCATTAAAGGAATTTACCAACGTTGCAGATTCAGTTGGAGACCCAGACTTGATAAGCTGGGCAGAACTAATGCGCAAAAGATTGTTGAGAACAAATAAGGAATGAAAAAATATTTTGCAGCAATACTATTAGTGTTGGTTTCTCTTTCTGGGTATTCTCAGGAGTTTAATACTCCTAGTTCAAGGGTTTCGGTAAATGATTTACTTGAAAAATCGAAGAAGACGCCCAAAGCAGATACTTACTATCTTATGGCTCTTTCTGCAGCTAGAAAGAATGACTTAGAATCCGCAAATAAAGCAATAGCTACTGGATTAGGAATTAACCCCAGAGATATCAAACTTTTGAATTTAAAAGGTGCTTTACTTGTAAAACAAGGTCGTTTGGTGCAGGCTAGGCAGATTTTCCTTTCTGTATTAAGAATGAGCCCTGCAGATGAATATGCTAATAATTGTCTAAGGCTCATAGAAGACACAATGCAGCCAAAGAATCAGATTAAGCCTGTTCTTGCCTCAAAATCAAAGAAGTATAACGGTCCTAGTGATGCTCCTATTTCTCCAATTGAAGATAAACCTGTTTCTTCAGATAAACTATTGACCGCTGCTTATTTCGTTGATTTGAAACATAAACAGGATTGTTCTCATGGTATGTCACTTATTCAGCTTGCTCAAGAAAAGGTAATTGCAAGAAATCCCAAAGCTAAGGTTAATTTTTCTCTTACAGACCTTGTTAAGGAAGGATTGCTGACTTCTGCTCCAGTTTGCCCTAAGGGTGGTTTTTATTCCTGGAGTAATAATGAAGTAAACTGTTCAAAGCATGGGGGCTTTACTGCTCTTGATGCTGAAGTAACCAGTGTTTTCAGAGAATTTAATGCCGGCTTAAGAGCAAAGCTTAGCAGAAATTATCTGGATGCTTTAAAGTCATTTGAACAGGTTGTTATTCTTTATCCTCTTTGGGCAGAAGCTCACTATCAGTTGGGCGATACGTTATTTAGATTGGGAGAAGTAGATCCTGCACTTAATTCTCTAAGAAACTGTTTAAAACATGACCCCAATAATCTGGACGCTCAGCTTCTTATGGCTAATCTATACTTTAAGAAGGGCCAGAAACAGGCTGCTTTGACTATTCTTGATAAGATAAGCAATAGTCAGAAAGGTACTGTTTATGGTTTATCATCTAGAAGTGTTGCTAATTCAATTAGAAGTGGCAGAAGTTATTACGAAATATTCCCACCAAATTGAGAGATAGTTGTTTGTTGAAAGAAATCGGAAGAACAATGGAAGATAATAACATAGAAAAAAAAGAAAAGCCTGTTAGAAACATAGCTTTCAGTTGCCATCCTGCAAAAGAATCTTTGCCTCCTCTCGTTCAAACTATGCTTAAATGGACTATGAAGAACAAGATTACTTCGAGGCTGTCTCCGACTATGGCAAAACTTGTATCTATGCCGGATCTTGTTTTTGATGACGAATATTTGAGAAATAAGGCAGACATGTTTGTGGTTCTTGGCGGGGATGGGACAATTCTTAGTGCAGCGCGAGATTATGCTGAATATAATTTGCCTATAGCTGGTATTAATCTAGGGCATTTAGGTTTTATGACTTTGGAAGAACCTAAAAATGCAATTAATGCTTTAAAAAAGCTTAAGGCTGGCAATTATTTTGTTGAACCCAGAATGATGCTTAGAGCAAATGTCTATAGAGACGGCAAGAAAGTATATTCTGGTATTGCTTTAAATGATGTGGTTATACAAAAAGCACCAATGCTGAGAGTTATTAAAATAAATGTTTCTATCTCTGGAAGTATCATAAATACTTATCAGGGTGATGGTTTAATTGTTTCAACTCCAACGGGGTCAACAGCTTATTCGCTTTCTGCTGGAGGGCCGATTGTGCCTCCATGGGTTAATGTAATGGTAATTTGTCCATTAAACAGCCATATGTTGAGCGCAAGACCTGTTATTGCAGCAGATAACGAAGTTTTAAGCTGTAGAATAGCCTGTGTTCATTCTATTGTTGAATTGGTTTTAGACGGGCAAGCAAATTTTAAATTGCTGAATAATGATATAGTAGAAATAATAAAGGCCGAAGAGACCAGCCATATTGTAGAGTTCAAAAAACGAAACTTTTTTAACGTTTTAAGAACGAAGATGAGTTGGGGCTGAGAATAGAGCGGTAGAGCACAGAGCAACATAGCGTAGGTATTTAGAATTACTATTACAGGAGGTAAACGAGTCACAGGAATAAGGAATTGAGAATTGAGTAATGAGTAAACCTTCCAGCTCTTCGAATTCTTCTGGACTTTTAGCTTACAGCTTTATTGCGTGAATCTTTCTAAAAGGCTCACAGTCCTGTGGGAAGGTCGATAAATTCGTAAGGAAGGTTGAATTCTTTAGCTAGAAGTTTGCCGACTTCGTTTGCACCAAAGGTTTCTGTGGCGTAGTGACCTGCAGAAATAAGATGAATTTCTCTGTCTCTATACTGAGGAACGCCCTGATGCTGGATTTCGCCAGTAAAAATTACATCAACTTCGCCTCTATAAACTGCTGGGTCGAGAACAGAGTTCCATCCGCCGCCGGATACGATACCGATATTTTGAACCATTTTCTTCCCAAAATTCAGATGAGTATTGATTTTAGCAACATTTTTTTCGATTTTATTTTTAAGTTCTTCGATAGAAACTGGTTCTTTTAATTTACCGATAAAACCAACGGGATTGCCTTTGCACAGTCCGAAAGGAGCAACTTTTTCTGCATCAAGAAGCTTAGCAATTACTGCGTTGTTTCCAACTTCTGGATGAGCATCAAGGGGAAGGTGCATGGCAAAGAGGTTTAAATCAGTTGCTAGGAGTGATTTAAATATTTTTATGTTGTATCTGTCTAATCGGCTCCATTCTGCGCCTTTCCAAAAAAGGCCATGATGGACAAAGGCAAAATCGCCGCCGCGTTTATGAGCTTCTTCAAAAAACTGAATAGTAGCATCAACTCCAGCTACAATCTTAGTTACATCTTCTTTGCCTTCAAATTGAAGTCCGTTATATGAAAAATCAGGAAGGTTAACTTCCGAAAAAAGCTGATTTAGAAACTTAACTATATCTTTGCGTGCAACCATTATTATTTCCTTTTTATTATTTTAATTTACTTACTCTGTAGGTATTTTCTATAGCTACAGTTACGTCTGAGTTTCTAGCTACATAGTCAACACCGATTCTGGTGTTGTTATATTCATTTGGGTATTCAAAGAATATCTGGTCATTAAGCAGGTTTTTCAAATATGCTCGATGCATAGAGGATTGAAGAGTGGCATCAAAGGGCACCCAACCGCGAGAATTAACATAAATTTCGCACCATTCATGCCCAATAGATGTGTTTTTATCTATAAAATCACTTCTGATTAAAAAACCAGTAACCAGTCTTGCAGGTATTCCCTTCTTTAAACAAAGGGCTGCAAGCAGTCTAGAATATTCTGTGCAGTCACATTTGTCTAAATTGCTTAGTGCCCAGGAGACTGAATTATCTATGCCGTTTTCTTGGTAGTGTAACCCTTTTGCTATTGCGGTAGAAGCTTTTACTGCATATAATTCTGCAAAACTGTCGAATCTATCTGAGTCTTCCAAAGATAAATTATCTACGAAGTCAGCAAGTTTGCTTAATCGGCTGTCATCTAGACTGAATTTTTCATCTTTTTTGAATGCGTCAATATCTGGTTTGTCTTCAGAATTAAAATACTTGCCATATAAAGCCTTCAAATCTATTTTATATTTAAGTTCGAGCACAAGTTCAGGGCTCCACATAGATTTGGGGATATTTATTGTAAAGGAACCATCTGCATTCTGTTTGGGTTCAGCATTTATGGTTTTCCCTTTAGAGATTAACTCAGAGGATAAGAGCGTAACCTTTTGATGATTCTGAAAATCTTTAACTGGTCTGATATTGAAATTTAATTCTTCTAATGAAGAAGCGTTAGAGACTTTTAGAGTAATATGTTCAGTCAGTTTATAACTAGAATCTTTTACGGAATTGTATATTCTCTTTGTACTGGCAATATTTTGATCGCTGGGAAATTTATCTATTGCTTCCCTGACAGATGTTTCTAGTCCATTCATATATCCGCCATAGAAGGCAGCCCTATTATAAGCATGATAGGCATAGCCTTTCTGGTCATATTGCTTCGCAGTGCTAAGGGTTTTTATAGCTTTTGAATACAATTCTTTATCCAGGTATTTCAGCCCTAGAAGATAATAAGGATAAGAATCATTAAAGATGTTTATGTTATTTTGCAGTATTTCAAAAACAGTATCACTATATTTCCCTGTATTTTCAAGTGCTGTGATCAATGCAAGAATGTAATTTGATTCCTGGGGAGCCAGTTTTATTGCATATGAAATATAATTTGCTGCTTTTTCATAATCTTTATAATTGTTCAAATAAACCAAACCAATACCGTAAGCTGTCTGGTGGTCTTCGGGATTGAGGCTTAGCTGTATTTCAGCTTGTTTTAAAAATTCTTTTGTATTACCTGATTTGTTCAAGGCTACAAGATAATTCTTTCTAAAACCGGCAGAAGCTGGTGAAATAGAAACCGCCTGCTTTAAAAGGCTTTCTGCTTTCTTATAGTCTGACGAATTCAAAGCTTCGATTGCTTGATTATTTAAAGCAACAGCAGAGTTATAATCTTCAACAGAAGATTCTTCATAGCTCTCTGCATCAGGAATATTTATGGAAGAAGCTTTAAAAGTAGCTGTTTTTTTAGGGGTTATATCGAAACGGTTTATCCAATCAGCAGCATGAGCTGAAGAGAATAATAAACAAAATAGTGATAAAGCTGGTATTATTTTTTTCATATAATTTTATTTTATCATGAGAAAATAAAAAAGTCTAACTAT
>JAEEGL011859417.1_pt1 | contig 10448 bp, 6 predicted proteins | sample 9134231 | NCBI WGS metagenome assembly JAEEGL01 (sample SAMN16246548, study PRJNA631951) | gut metagenome | biome: gut microbiome; feature: rumen; material: fiber-attached | host: Bos | place: Iran: Karaj | collected 2018-10 | reverse complement strand
TATAAGGCTGAGCAGAAGCCTGAAGAAGCTGAACCTGAGCAGGTGTGGGATTGGGACACTGGCCCATGTCAAGCCAGACGGAAAGAGGATTGCCATGGTTTGCGTCAAGCTGCTCACAGACCAGGAAGGATCTGCCGCTCATGGGAAGAGTAAGGCATACCTCCAGCTCATCGGCTGCGTCCGAGCAGATCTGCCAGAGAATACCTTCATAACCGTCCTCTTTTTTCATCAGGATCAGATGCTTGTCACGATAGATACATTCTCCTTGAAGTTCGGAAAAATAACGGAATGCCCATAGGGTTGGCTTGGGAATCTGACCGTTTGCCATGAGACCGAATCCGCCGTGGAAAGGTGTCGATGGAATTCCAAGTTCCTCAAAGACATCACCAAATGTCCAGTAACTGCAGGAGTCTGCATAATCACCGGCGAGTGCAAGAAAACTGCTCATGATGGCAGCGTTCTGGACCGTATCATGGATTGGGCAGAATGGATTATAGCTTGTGTTGAATTCCGTGACATAAATCGGCAGGGAGGCAAAACATGGATGTCTCTCAAGCAATGCCCGAGTATCGGCAAGCTCTTTCATGGAGGTTTCAGCCGTGCACATGGAATGATACTCATATCTGCCCTTATGGATGGGCGTGTCGGCCATGTATACATGCCTGGTCAGAAAGTCAACGGGTAAATCATGCTGTTCACACCAGTCAAGAAAAGCATCAATCCAGGGAAGGCATGAATCCCCACCGCAGACAGCAGGTCCTCCGACACGTATGCCAGGAACAGCACGTTTGACAGCCTGGGATGTAATCTCATAAAGTCGAAGATATTTCTGCAGGTCAGCATTTTCCCAGAAACCAGCCAGGTTTGGTTCGTTCCAGATTTCAACCGGCCATTGGGCAACTTCTGCGCTGCCGTATCGTTCAGCCATGTGCCGGAGGGTATTCTCCACCAGCAAAACCCACTCCTGTTCGTCTGCAGGAGGTGTTACATTGGCTTTCCAATAAAATATGGTCTGGTTTCCACTGGCAAGCTTGGAGGGCATGAAACCAAGCTCCAGGAAGGGCCGGAGTCCAAGCTCACGATAGGTATCCATGATGCGGTCGAGATAGGTAAAGTTATAGCGGGTTTCTTCTCCTGAATCCGTTGGAACACGCTGATAGATTCCGATGTCGTCACTGAAGAGCCCGTGCCCGCGGATAAAGTGAAAATGACACTGGTCCTGCACCTTTCGGAGCTGGTCCACATATTCTTTGTGCAGCGCAAGACCTAAATGGCCGGTTCCGATGCAATCGATCACGGATCGGAAGGGAATCGGATGAAGATCCTTTTCTGTGATATGAATTGTTTTCATGCACACTTCCTCCAGAGTCGGTTACTGTGGGAATGCTTTACGAAAGTCGAAATGAAACTGGTATCCTTCCGGTGTTTCCAGCATGCGGGTGTCCACATCAAAGCGCCTGCCCAGCTCTGTCGGCGTGGCATGCAGCAGACGGTCTTCTGTACAGAAATCAAGAAAGGCGAGGATATCCTGCCTGTGATAGATTTCCCCGGAATGAGGACACAGAACATTTTCAAATGGCAGGGCTAGTGCTGCCCGGAGTGAGGTCAGGAGCGTCTGGGCGGACATGGCCTCAGGAAAGAAACACCATGTAACAGGATTCCAGTCATCGCCGGTAAGAAGAAGTTTTTCTTCTGGAACATATGCCATGATGGAGCCTGGTGTATGACCTGGGGAGGGAAGAAAGTGAACAGTCAGACCGCCGAGGTCCACACTCTGAAAATCAAGCGGGTAAGCCTCGGCAACATGCATAGAAAGAAAGTTTCCCTCAGAGACACTGACTCCTCGGCTTTTTGCGGTCAGCAGTACCGAGTCCCTCCATGGACGTCCTGTGTATGTCCTGTAGGTGTCCAGATCATCCTCATGCAGGAAGACGTGGTCAAACCAAAGACATCCCATGGCATGATCATGATGGCCATGGCTGAGGACGACGGTGAGCGGCAGTGAGGTTATGGCTCGTATACGGGAAGCTATGTCCTCAACACCGTAGCCGGTATCAAAGAGAAGTGCTCCTTTGTGCCCTGTCAGAAGTGTCATATGCACGCCGAGCCGATCCTCCATGTGCTTGACGGATGAATTATTCATCGGATTCACCTCTCAAAGCAGCGGAAAACTGCATGGATTGAAAAGTAAAATGCGAACCAGGCAAAAACAGAAGAGAAATATCACAAAGACCACCAGGCACAGAAAGGGAAAAAACCTGCGAAGAAAGGGTGGGAGCAGAATGGAAAGAACACAGTGCTGTGGTTTTTTCGCCGTCAGCAGAAACCGCATGAACGGTAATGGGCTGAAGTGGAAGACTGGTGATGCCGGTAAGCGTGAGGAGAACCTCCTTATGGCCCTCGAAATCCAGACCGGAGAAGGTAATGGTAACATTGTTTCCGATGTCACGGATTTCTTCTCCTGTCTGCAGATAGTGATCACCCCAGACGGCATCAGCATCACTGCCCTTCAGAAGCCTCCATGCGCGGGATTGCTTTTCAAAAGAAAAACCTTTGAAATGGATCTTTGTGGAAGAAACAAAACATAATGTTTGAATACCGGTCAGGAAACAGGGCAGTGTCCAGGTTTCGGACTGATAGACATTCCAGATGCTCGGTTTCTGATAAGTTAGCGTTGTGAGCGGTTTTCCGCCTTCTCCAGGAATGCCTGCATACAGGTCAATCTGATGGACTCCGCTGTCAAGCGCAAATATGGGGATTGTAATGCGGTTGGAACCAACTGGACCAAAATCAACATGTGTGAATCCGGCCATAGAAACGCCGTCGCGGGCGAAGGAGAAGCCCTGTTCATTGCCCGGCGTGATTTCACCTGTATGCAGGTCATAAAGACCGCCTGAAATGAACTGGTAGGGGTCGAGGCACGGAGACCCGAAACCGTTCAAATGCAGCTCATACCGGGAGATAACACGGACGTGGGAATCACCATTGCATACACCGGCACGGAGGAAGAGCTCCCCATCGCCGCAGCCGGTAACGGTAACGATCCCATCTCTGAAATTGACATTTGCACGCGGACTGTCGATACCGGATTTTGTTGTAATCCGAAAAACGATTTCCTGGGGAAAACTGTTTTCAGGCAGAACGGACACTTTAAAAGATACAGATGGATTGGCGGGTGTCAGATGATTGTCTGAAAGCGGTGTGAGAATCACATCCCTTGCATACACACGCTTGTCGGAGACAGGGGTGTAGGGAATGCACCCATCCTGCGATTCGCCATGGAAATCCACTCCCAGAGGAAAAGACAGGGAAGCACCCTTGAGTCCTGGTGCACTCACATGGACCGCCGCGCTGCCTGAATCGGAGAGTGCCTGGACGATGATTAGCAGGCGCCCGGAAAAGAGCCGTTTGGAAACCGTCTGATATCCATCACGGTCCGTACTGTCACCGTTATCCATTCCCAGGATCCGGATCGGACCTTCTGTGCGCGCTGAAACAAGATCAACGGCATTTTCAACAGGCTTCCCATCGCAGTCAAGTGCCTGGACACTGAAAAAAGCAAGAGAGCCCGGAGCAGCTTCTTCACGGCGCAGACACAGGGAAAAACTGTCACCGAAAGGTTCCCTGATGTCCTGAACAAGGTCCGTGCCGGAAGGATCCCACGCTTTGACCCAGAGCTTTTGCGGCTGATATGGAACATGCCACACCGCAAGCCCCTTTTCAGGAGTGCTTACGTCGACTTCCTTGACGCCAAGAGAGCGCTCTCCGAGAAACAGTTCCGCGAGCGGGAGGTTTGTCATGACTGGAACATCAATCATCTGGCCCTGGTTCCATGACCAGTGCACACCAATGTGAACAAAAGCGCTCTTTGTCCATGCGGCACGATACTGCCATGCGCTGTCTTTCGGAAAGCAGGCGGTGTCAAAAAGTCCGAAATAGCATGAACGGGTATGATAGGGAGTGGGTTCGCCGATGTAATCGATGCCGGACCAAACGAACTGTCCGATAGAGTATGTGCAGGATAAGTCATCTGCCAGCATTTTTGCAAGATTCTGATGCCCCCAGCCTGTTGAACTGTTTCCAAGGGCAGAACATTGCTCATCTTCATCGGAAAGGAGAGGTGTGTCCATCGGGAAATGATAGATGCCGCGGCTGGAAAGAATCGACGCAGTTTCCGAACCGAGAATAACCCAGTCCGGATGTTCTTGATGATGCTGCTCATACAAATTTTCGCCATAGTTGTAGCCGGCAATCTTCAGAATGTCGGCACATTTCTGTGCCCCTTCCCAGGGCATGTAATTGGAGCCGATCGTGATCAGTGCATTGCCGGAATGGTCGTCAAGACGAATGGTGTCACGCAGGTACCGCGTCATCTGCGGTGCTTTTCCCGAGGAGTGTGTATCCGGTATTTCATTCCCGATCGACCAGAAGAAGACACAGGGATGATTTCTGTCTCTGCGAACCATACGCCTCAGATCTTCAGCCGCATGCGCTGAAAAGAAACGGGCATAATCATAAGTCGTTTTGGAAGATTCCCACATGTCAAATGCTTCATCCATGACAAGAAAACCAAGCCTGTCACACAGGTCCAGAAACTGTCTGGCCGGTGGATTATGGCTTGTCCGAATGGCGTTGACACCGATTTCTCTCAACCTGGAAAGCTGACGCTGTGCTGCTTCCACATGAAAGGCTGCACCGAGACAGCCGAGATCATGATGCAGGCAGACACCGTGTACTTTGATGTGTTCATCATTCAGGAACAGACCATGGTCCGGATCAGCACGGATGGAGCGGAACCCAATCGTGATCGTTTCTTCTTGATTTCCCAGAATGCAGCGAAGCTGATAGCAGTATGGAGAATCAGGAGACCATGTGTGTACAGAAGGGCAGGGAAGTATGAGTGAGAGGTGTCCATTTTCGATGGAAGCCGTCGCTGATGCAATTTCAGAAGTCCGATCACAGAGAATAAACTCAGCACTGCTCACAGGGGCATATCCTAGGATGTCTGCGGTGATGGAAAGGTCCCATGCACCGGATGGGTGAAGAATGGGCTGGGCTGAGATGCTGTCAGGTGCAAAGCAGACTTCAGGAAGAACCAGAAGATCGGCGTCGCGAAATATTCCTGCACCGGAATACCACCTGGAATTCGGGGACCGATGGCGGACATGGACAAGAAGTTCATTGCTTCCCTCGAAGGCAAAGGGTGTCAGTTCGAGAACAAAAGGGGCATATCCATAATGCTCTGTAAACAGAAGCCGCCCGTTGAGCAGAATATCCGCATCCATATAGATGCCATCAAAGGAAAGAAAAACATGACCGGAAAGAGCTTCCTTCGACAGAAAAAGCGTGCGGCGATACCACCCGTCCCCGTCACGATACAGATGATCGGTATCCGAGATCAGCCAGTCATGCGGGATATCAACCGGAAACCAGTCGGTGTGCTGCGCATCTTCAATGGAGCTTTCGGCTGGAAGCATGGCAAAGGACCAGCCGTGACGAATTGCTGTATGCATGTTGTGATCTCCTGTCACATGGAAAAAATTGATAAAAGCAAGCGATATTTTCGCTTTATAGGAATCTGATTCCTGCCGGGAATCGGTTTTTTGATGTTTTTCCTGACAGGGCTTTTTCTTTGTATTGCAAATAATAGAAAAAGCCCCTTTCGGGGCAAAGATCATGCATGTCTGGTATAGGTTTCGAACCAGTCCGTTATTTCCTGAAGCCGGCGAATACGGTGTAAAGGTTTTCCTGAACGTGAAAGCTCATGATTTTCACCGTGAAACAGACACAGGCGGGCCGGAATTCCGCGGTCCACAAGTGCACTGTACATTTGAATACCCTGCTCAAGAGGACAGCGATAGTCTTCGTCGGAATGGATAAAGAGGGTTGGAGTACGGACTCTTGCTGCATATTTCAGGGGAGAGTGAGCCCACAGCTTCTCGGGAGAGTCATAGATATTCGCCGCATTCTGGTCTTCTGCGAAAAATGCACCGATATCACTGACGCCGTAAAAACTGATCCAGTTGGAAATGGAACGCTGGGAAGCAGCACAGCAGAACCGGGTTGTATGGCCAATGATCCAATTGGTCATGAAGCCACCGTAACTTCCTCCCGTCACGCAGACGCGTTCAGGGTCAATCTGCGGGTATGCGGAGAGCACGGCATCTGTAAAGTCCATGATGTTCTGATAGTCTGTTCCACCATAATCACCACGGATATCGGCAAATTCATTATCCCTGCCATCGCCGCCTTTCGGGTTGCAGAAGAAGACGAAATACCCCATGCTTGCCCAAAGCTGCATTTCATGATAATAAACCGGACCATAAACACATTTTGGACCGCCATGGATGTCCAGAACAGCAGGATAGCTTTTTTGGAGATCAAAATCTCTGGGGAGAAGTACCCATCCGCCGATCTCAAGGCCGCACGAAAGAACAGACAATGCCTGCGGATGGGCCACATAGCAGCCCTGAAGGGCGGTTTCGTTGAAATGGGAGAGCTGAGTCAGAACGTGTGTCTGCAGATCGAAGGAATACAGCTCCTGAAGCTGCATGTCATACATGGCAACCAGCAGACAGGTTGTATGCTGATCAGACATAGCGATGCCATCAATAGAGCCATCCTTGGTCAGGACAGGTTCACTGGAACCGTCCGAATGTGTGACATAAAGGACAGCATTGCCTTCACGTCCTGCAACATAATAGAGATTGCCGCAGTGGACTGCCTGCTCCGTGTTGGAACCATACCGGCAGTCACTTCCAACGTCGCCATGCATGGCCATGGGTTCATCACGGATAATTGTCAGAAGACCATCACTGGGATTAAGAAGATATACATTGGGATTCTCATTGCAGCCATACCGGTCACCGCGTGCTGCAAGAAGCAGAATGCTGTCTCTGTCCACAAGATAGTTTTCCATCATCAGGTCCGGATCAGAGAAAATAAGACGGTCTTCTCTGCTTTTCCAGTTGACTGCACGAAGGGTCATTCCGTGAAGCTTTGCTTTGGCGGGGCAACTGGAAACTGCATACAGAACATCCTCTCCCAGTTTTCTGGGAAGACAGGCATTTTGATCGGGCCCGGATACACGATAAAGTTCAAAAGGTGCAAGATTGATCAGAAAAAGTGCGCTGCGCTGCCCGTTGGTAAATCCTTCGCCGTTACCCCAGAAAGGGAGCTCATCAAAGACTTCGTAGTCTTTTTCATCTTTTTTCTTCTGAAGAACTTTGGTTCTCTCATCCGGGGAAAGTGCATAGAAATCAGGGCAGTTTTTATCGTAATCTCCAATGACGGCCAGATGCGTGTCATCCAGTACCGTGAGTTCCGCAACGGAAAAAGGAAGCGTGAAAACAGGAAGAGCTTCACCACCACGGAGATCCAGACAATAATAGGTCGTTGACGGGTCTCCTTCAGCCTTCTTTTTCTTTTCATCCTCCGTACGTGCAGCAGGAAAAAGAAGCCTGTCGTCATCCAGCCAGACAAAAGTGGATTCCATTCCCAGCGAAGTCAGCTGGCGGATCCCTCCATCGTAAAGATACAGAAAAGAGAGATAGCCATTGTTCTTTTCGTCCGCCTGTGAGAGAACGAAAGCTGCCCTGGCTCCATTCGGGGAATACGTCAGCCGGGAGATATACCGATGGGAGAGAAAGTCATTCAGAAAGATAGGGTTCATCATCTGCGGTTACTCCTGACACATGGCCTTGGCAACTTCAGCACCAACAGCGACATTGTTATAGACAAGCTGGATATTTGCTTCAAGGGACTTTCCGCCGGTCAGTTTCTGGATCTTATCGAGCAGGAAAGGGGTGATATTCTTTCCTTTGATACCAAGGGTGTTGCATTCAACAATGGCTGCATCAATATTGGCATTAATATAATCAAGGTCCATGGCATACTGATCAGGAATTGGATTTGTCAGAAGCATGCCGCCTTTCAGACCACAAGTAAGTTTTGCCTTGAAAGCAGCGGCGACATCTTCAGGGCTGTCCATCTGATAATCCACATGGAAACCGGAATGTGTTGTATAGAAGGCAGGCATTTCGGTCGTCTTGTAACCCAGAACTGGCACGCCCTTGGTTTCGAGATATTCAAGTGTCAGACCGATGTCGAGAATTGACTTGCAGCCGGCACAGATCACCAGAACCGGTGTCTGGGCAAGTTCTTCAAGATCGGCTGATATATCCATGGTTGTTTCAGCCCCGCGATGCACTCCACCGATTCCGCCGGTCGCAAAAACATGAATGCCGGCAAGAGAGGCAGCGATCATAGTCGTAGTTACGGTAGTTGCTCCATCCATGCCGCGTGCAAGCAGGACGGGAAGATCACGGCGGCTTGCCTTTGGCACATCAAGACCGCGACGGCCGAGGTATTCGATTTGTTCCTTTGTGCAGCCAACGGTCATCTTGCCCTGAATAATGGCAATGGTGGCAGGTGTTGCACCGTGTTCACGGATGATTTCCTCGACATGAAGGGCTGTTTCCACATTCTTGGGATAGGGCATACCGTGCGAAATGATCGTGGATTCAAGTGCGACAACCGGTTGGCAGGCATCGAGGGCTGCACGGACTTCAGGGGATACAGAAAGGTACTTTTCAAGATGTTCCATGTGATTCATCCTCCTATGATGACAAATTGGAATCAAGGCCCGCGCGTTTGCGCAGAACCCGCATATTGAGAGCTGGGTTCACAGCACTTTCAGCTTCAGCGCAGATCGATGCGCTGGCCTGACCGAGAAGAGCAGCCTCAGCAATACTCATGCCCGACATCAGGCTGAGTGAGGCAGCAGCCAGAAAGGAATCGCCGCAGCCGTTAGTATTGACGAGAGAACCTGGTATGCAAGACTGAATACCATGGTGCGTCTGGTCTGCGTAATAGACGCCGAGACTTCCCAGAGAGATAAAAACATTCCGTACTCCGGCATTTAACAGCTCGCTGGCCGCATCATCCAGTCCCTGTGTTCCACGAATGGGAACCCCTGTGAGCAGCTCGGCCTCCGGACGATTTGGTTTGATCGCCAGCAGGCGCCACAGGCAGGGGGAGAGCCGTGAGGCTTTTTTGATGGAGACTGTATCAGCGATCAGGGGTGACTCACACCAGTCGGCAAGAAAAGCAGCAGATGCAGGAGGAATATTGGCATCAACAATCACGAACTCCGCACCATTGAGCACATCCAGGTGTTTCTTGAGAAAATGCGGTGTAATCATCTCGCAGATGGACATGTCTGCCACAGCTGCCATGAGATCGCTGTTGATATCGTTGATACAAAGATAGGTACTGCTCTTGACCCCCGGAATGGTTTCACATGCGCTCAGATCAAGGCCGATCCGTCTGCAATCTGCGCGGATCGTTTCTGCATGAAGGTCATCCCCGAGCACAGTTACCATGCGGCAGGACTTGCCAAGCAGAATCAGGTTTTCTGCGATGTTGCGTCCGACACCACCAAGTGAAAGCGTGACCTTTCCCGGGTTCGAGTCCCCCAGGATGATCTTGGAGTCTGAGGTTCCGCTGATATCCACGTTCATTCCACCGACAATGGCAACATATGAACTCGAGGACAAACTCATCACCTCCATGTGGGAATAAAGCCAGGAACTATTATATCGCAAAGCCAGGAACAGCTCAACTGACATGCAAAATATCCGGAAAGATGTTCAAAACGGGCTGTCACACAAAAAACAGGCTGCCTGTTCGAAAACCGGCAGTCTGTTCGTGCCATCGGACCATGTGTTCTGCTTTGTCCGGTACATGTTCGGATTGAAAGTACTGTCAGGAATCGTGCCTGAAGAAGATGCCATTGCAATCAGCCTGACGAACAGCCATGTTTATGCAATCTGCAGAGCATAAAGCTTTGCATAGATACCGTTCAGCGCAAGGAGTTCCTGATGAGTTCCACGTTCACGGATGCTTCCATGATGCATGACCAGAATACAGTCAGCGTTCTGTATCGTGGAAAGACGATGGGCGACCATGATGCAGGTTCGCCCCTCCATCAGCCGGGCAATCGCACTCTGAATCAGCTGCTCGGTATGCGTATCAATACTTGCAGTGGCTTCGTCAAGAATGAGAATGGCCGGATCATAGGCGAGTGTTCTCGCAAACGAAAGCAACTGCCTTTCTCCCTGGGAAAAGGTAGATCCGCGTTCGGAAACAGGGTGATTGTACTGTCCGGAAAGCCGCTCAATCATCGGGGCGGCGTTCACTGCCTCTGCAGCGGCCCGTACCTGCTGGTCGGAAATGCTTTCATCCCTCAGACGAATATTGGAAGCAATATCTCCGGTAAAAATGAATACATCCTGCTGAACCTGACCAATCATGCGCCGGAGCTGTTCTCGGGAAAGGGTACGGATATCTTTTCCGTCGATGCGGATGGTGCCTTTCTGTATATCATAATATCGCCCGATAAGGTTCAGAATGGAGGATTTCCCGGCTCCGGTAGCTCCGACGAATGC
>JAEEGL011211980.1_pt1 | contig 10448 bp, 7 predicted proteins | sample 9134231 | NCBI WGS metagenome assembly JAEEGL01 (sample SAMN16246548, study PRJNA631951) | gut metagenome | biome: gut microbiome; feature: rumen; material: fiber-attached | host: Bos | place: Iran: Karaj | collected 2018-10 | reverse complement strand
TTCTGCATGGCTTCCTCGTAACGTCCTGTCTGGTTGAGCAAGGTGATTTCCTCGAGCACCAGATCGTCGCGACGTCCGACAAGTTCAGCATGCTGTTGCAGGAAATCCAGGCGCTGTTGATGGGGACGGTGCAGGTGCTTGTAAAGCTGGTCGAGTTCCATGAGCATACGAGCATCAGTCTCGTCAAGATGGAAAGCACGTTCCATGTATTCCTGGGCCTCGTCCTCTTTTCCCTGCTTGTTGTAGCGTGCCAGCGCCAAGTTACGCCAGACGGTGGGGAACGACGGGTCGAGTCTGGCAGCACGTTCCCAGTAGTGAATGGCAAGGTCGTACTGTCGCTTATCGTAATAGAGACAACCCAGATAGTAAGGTGCACGTGCACCATCAGGATTGACAGTCGTTGCCAAAGTCAGCACATTGACATCGTCAAGGCGGTTGGGGAAACAGCAGTAGCTGTCCACCTGTTCTGCCTGTTCGAAGGCAGCATTGGCTGCAACGGCATCGCCCAGTCCCATCTGTGCCCATCCTATATAATAATAGGTCATGGGGTGCTGTACGGTAGTCAACTGTAAGATGTCGATACACTCCTGCCAGCGTCCCGCCTTTGCGTAGTCGAGAGCCAGCTCATGATAATTGTCCGGACTGTCGTGCATCAGTTGTTGCAGCTGGTCGAGAGGCTTGGACGTCAGCAGGTGTTCCTCGTACATGCAGCCATAGTTGAAACGATCGAGCTTATAGGATGCCTGGATCCAGCTGATTGCCTCGTCCTTGCGGTCAAGCAGGCGCAGGACGGTAGCCTTCAGAGCACATGCCTGATGGTTGCAGCTGTTGAAGACTAGCGAGCGTTCCAACTCGTCAAGGGCATCGCTGTAGCGTCCCTGCCCTACACTGATGCAGGCGGCCTCGAAGTAGCCGGCATCAGCCCAGCCCTTGTTCCATGTAGACTTCCAGAACAGCTCGTAGGCCTCGTTAGGACGATACAGGTATTTCAGCGTGAGTGCCAGGTTGAAGATAGCCTCACCGTCATATGGGTTGGGGTTCCGCTTCTGCCACATGCGGACAGCACGTCGCAAGTAAGGTTCCGCCTTGTCGAAACATCCGCGGCGCAGATACCACAGTCCCGTCTGGTTCAGACAACGCACATCGTTGGGGTCGCGGCGCAGGGCTTCCTCATAGTAGTCAAGTGCCGACCATGTAGCATGACGGTACTGCTCGAGATGGAGTCCTGTGAGGTAGAGCTGGTCGACGGTCTTCGTATCCTGTGGTGCAAGGGCAGCTTCAGCAGCATCGGGGATGGGACGTATCTCGTCTGGTTCGGCCTGCCATAATAGCAGAGGTACACCATTGAAGAGGTAATGAGAATTGGTGGGGAGAAGAGGCTGCTCCTTGCAGATGGCAAACAACAAGTCGTGCATAGTAACACCATTCACCTGCACTGTCTGCTGGAACACATCCTCTGGAGACAGCGTCAGCAACTGGTCGAAATACTTCTCTCCATTCTTGTTGCAAAGCGTCACCTGCACCGTCTGCTTTGAGGTAGCCAGTACCTTGAAGCATATGCCGTCGATGGTTTGTTCAATGTTCATCACAAAGTCCTTCGAGGCTTGCTTCACGATGCCTATTTCGCGATAGGGCATGAAATACTGCACGAATTGTTTCTCCTCATAGGGCATCAGCCACGCGAAGTCGGGCTGGTTTTCAGTATAGACACCAGCCATCAGCTCAATATAGGGACGGAAGCCCTTGCGGATACTCCCGGCTGGCAGACCGTCGGACTCTGTAGCATCATCAGTCAGGTTGCGGTCCCAAGCACGTCCGAAGTCGCCATTGCCCCACGTCCACTGTTTTTTTCCAGGCGAGAAATGATGGCTGGCAACATGCAACATACCACCCTTCGTGTCATTCTCGTAACCGCCCTCGAAGTTGTATTTCGAATTGACAGCCATATAGCTCGTAGGCACATAGATATTCTTATAGTTCGAGATATCGACACCTGCTGAGTAGTCCATCTTGTAATAGGTACCCGTAGCTATGGGGAACGACGAAACAGCACGCTTGCCATGATCGAAGACGGCATTGACATCGGGCGGAAATACGCTCTGGTAGGCATCGTTAACCTCAACGGCAGGATTAGCCCACCAGAGGAACGTCTGAGGAAGAGGTGTGCGGTTGCTGACACGTCCCTGTATCTCCAGATAGGCACAGCCAGGACGCAGGGTAAAGCCTGCCATACCTTTCTGATGGAACATGCGCTCCTGCTCGTTCACCCATACCGTCACGGAACCGTCACTGTTCTCCACGATGGTACTATCGACAGGCATAAAGGTACTGGGACGGTGATGCTGGGGCCAATTAAACTCTATGCCGCCTGAAATCCAAGGTCCGGCAAGCCCCACCAGCGCTGGTTTGACCACGTGGTTATAATAGACAAAATGGCGCTGTTTGATTTTATCGTAGGCCATCTGCACACGACCGCCCAACTCAGGCAGTATCATGACCTTGATGTACTCGTTCTCGAGCCAGACAGCCAAATAATCCTTGTCAACCTTCTCGTCGCTCAACGTCTCGATGACGGGATAAGGATAAACCACACCACTTGAACCCTGATAGACACGCTTCTCAAGGAACATCGGATTCTTCTCGGGCTTCCCCACCTCATAGGTCGGAATAGTCACTAATGCTCTCCATGCTTTTACCATAACTGTCTTTTGTTTTCCCCCTTTGCTCAGGGGACGGGTCTGAACGACCATACTTTATTATATTGTTAAAACTTAGGATACCAATTCATGCTCCAGCTCTTCCAGACTCTTTCCCTTTGTCTCAGGACAGCGGCGGTACAAGAAGACAAAGGCACAGAAACAAATGGCACTATAAATCCAGAACGTACCGCTGCTGCCCAGAGCAGCATTCATAGATGGAAATGAGAAGGTAAGCGTACAACAACCCACCCAAAGGGCAAAGGTACAAATGGACATAGCAACGCCCCGCACACGATTAGGGAATATCTCGGACAGTAGCGTCCAGGTGACGGGGCCAAGAGTCATAGCATATACTGAGATGGCCGTTACCACGAGCGCCACCATCAGTATGCCTTTCACACCCATGAAGTAACAGGTACCAAGAACCAGATAGATGACTCCCAGGCCGCCTGCCCCAAGCAATATGAGGGTACGACGTCCCCACTTCTCAATGGTATAGAGTGCTATGATGGTGAACACGACATTGGCAATGCCAGTAATCACGATGTTGATGAACATGCCGTCGACATTGAAGCCTGCACCCACGAAGATTTCCTGTGCATAGTTGAAGATGACATTCGTTCCACACCACTGTTGGAAGACAGCTATCACCAGACCCAACAGCAGAACTTTCTTCAGTGAAGCTTGACGTGAAAAAAGTGATAACTCCGACCAAAGATGAGAGGAGGAATTCTTGCTTTCACCTTCAACATTCCTGACTCTTGACTTTTCGTTCAGAAACACAGGACTCTCAGGAATAAAGAAGCTCATCAGCAGAAACAAGGCTGCGGGCAACGTCTCGGCCCAGAACATCCAACGCCAGCCCCACGCCACATTCCATTCCTGCTCTATAGCTACCGTTGTATCCCTGGCCAACAGCATATTGACTATCTGGGCACTAAGAATACCCAAGACGATGGTCATCTGATTAAGGCTCACCATGCGTCCGCGTATAGCAGGAGGACTAACCTCAGCAATATACATAGGGGACAAGGCAGAAGCAATGCCAATGCCCATACCACCAATGAACCGTGCTATGTTGAACAAAAGGAAGTCGCTGAACAATCCTGTGGCAATAGCCGACACCGTAAACAATACAGCAGAAAACATCAGCAACGGCTTTCGTCCATACCTGTCGGCAGCGGCTCCGGCAACCATCGCACCTACCAGACAACCTACCAAGGCCGTCGTCATAGCCACGCCCTGCATCAGCGGCGAATTACTGATGCCAAAATAAAGTTCATAAAACGGTTTGGCTCCACCTATTACCACCCAGTCGTAGCCGAAAAGCAGACCACCCAGAGCGGACACGCAGCAAATGAAATAAAGAAAACTTTTGTTCATGGGTTGCATCTTGTTTTAGTTATTGGCATTCAGAGTGCAAAGATACATATTTTTTTGTAACTAAACAGCATTTTTGGCTGGCTTATTCGTTACTTTAACCATTACACAACAAGTTCTGTTTGAAAATAAAAAGAAAAACGGCTGTTTTCTTTTGATTTTTGCTTGATTATTCGTACCTTTGTGGTCATGATTCTGAAATACGACGTAATAGTCATTGGTGGCGGACATGCAGGTTGCGAAGCAGCTTGTGCTTCTGCTAACATGGGTGCAAAGACGTGTCTGGTAACCATGGACATGAACAAGATTGCCCAAATGTCGTGCAACCCTGCCGTCGGTGGTATTGCCAAAGGACAAATAGTACGCGAGATAGATGCTTTAGGCGGAATGATGGGACTTGTTACCGATGCGACAGCTATCCAGTTCCGCATGCTCAATCGAAGCAAGGGTCCAGCCGTATGGTCGCCGCGAGCACAATGCGACAGGGGAAAATTCATCTGGAAATGGCGTTCCATGCTTGATGCCACTCCTAATCTTGACATCTGGCAAGACCAGGCCGACGAACTGTTGGTAGAAAATGTATCTGACGGTTCTTCCGCCAAAAAGCAAGTGGTAGGAGTAAAGACCATTTGGGGATGCGAACTGCGTGCCAAGGCGGTTGTCATTGCTGCCGGCACTTTCCTCAACGGACTAATGCACATAGGCAGGAAAATGGTTGCAGGAGGCCGTATAGCAGAACCTGCCGTAGAACATTTCACAGAAAGCATCACGCGTCACGGTATACGTTCAGCCCGCATGAAGACAGGCACACCCGTCCGCATCGACAAGCGTAGCGTCCACTTTGATGACATGGAACGACAAGATGGTGAGAATGGCTATTACAAATTCTCGTATATGGGCGAGCAGCGTCATCTGGAACAACTGCCTTGTTGGGTATGCTATACGAACGAAGAAGTACATGAAACACTACTCAAAGGTCTGTCGGATTCACCACTCTACAATGGTCAGATCAAATCGATAGGTCCACGCTACTGTCCTTCGATAGAAACAAAACTGGTCACTTTTCCGGATCGCCCACAGCATTTACTTTTCCTGGAGCCAGAAGGTGAAGATACAAACGAAATGTATTTGAACGGTTTCTCGTCAAGCCTGCCAATGGACATACAGATTGAAGCCTTGAAAAAGATACCAGCGTTGAGATCACTGAAGGTCTATCGCCCAGGCTATGCCATCGAATACGACTTCTTTGATCCCACACAGTTAAAACACTCCTTGGAGTCGAAAGTCATCAGTGGACTTTTCATGGCTGGACAGGTGAACGGTACAACGGGATACGAAGAAGCTGGCGGACAAGGAACACTGGCAGGAATTAATGCCGCACTGATGGCTGGTGGTGACAGTTTTAGTGACACATATCCACGTTTCGAACTGAAAAGAGATGAAGCTTATATAGGCGTATTGATAGATGACTTGGTTACAAAAGGCGTAGACGAACCCTATCGTATGTTTACCTCAAGAGCTGAATACAGAATCCTGTTGCGACAAGATGATGCCGATGCACGATTGACGGAAAAAGCCTACAGGACAGGAATAGCCAAACGCGAACGTTACGACTGGTGGATAGAGAAAAAACAGCGTATCGAAGAAATCGAGGATTTTTGTCGTAGCTATGCCATCAAACCCAAATTGGTTAATGGTGCTTTGGAAGCAATTGGTTCTACCCCACTCGTCTATGGCTGTAAACTGGAAGACTTGGTAGCACGACCAGAGCTGAACTTTGAGAAACTGTATGGTATCATTCCTAAACTGCATGAACTTATCGATAAAATGCCTAACAGGAATGAAGAGATTGCCGAAGCCGCTGAGATTCACATTAAATATAAAGGCTACATAGAGCGCGAACGTATGGTGGCAGAAAAAATGCATAGGCTAGAAAATATCAAGATAAAAGGAAAGTTTGACTACCCTACCCTTAGTGCCATCTCTACGGAAGCAAGACAGAAACTGGATAAAATTCAACCAGAAACTTTAGCTCAAGCCAGTCGTATTCCTGGTGTATCACCTAGCGACATCAACGCTATGCTGGTATTGTTAGGTAGATGATGTTTCACGTGGAACAAAATAAAAAGAAAGAGATATAAAAACAAAAAATAACGGAAAATCCAAAAGACTATGAACAAAGAACTATTACTTAAAAATTTGAGAATCGTAAATGACTTCCCGAGAGTTGGAATTCACTTCCGTGATCTAACAACCTTATTCAAAGACGCAGAGTGTTATAAAGAAATTTTAGATGAAATGTATGAATTGTATAAGGACAAAGGAATAACAAAAATAGTTGGTGTTGAAAGTAGAGGTTTTGTCATGGCTGCGGCTTTGGCAGGTAAATTGGGTTGCGGTTTGGTTCTTGCAAGAAAACCAAGTAAACTGCCAGCTGATGTTATCAAGGAAGAATTCGAAAAAGAATATGGTACAGACACTATAGAAATACATACTGACTCCATTACACATGATGACGTAGTATTAATACATGACGATTTGCTGGCAACAGGTGGAACAGCAAAAGCAACTTATAATATTGTCAGCAAATTCAATCCAAGTAAAATCTTCGTCAACTTCATTATAGAAATTACTGACGAAGGATTAAAAGGACGTGATCTCTTTAAAGGAATTGAAGTGACAACATTATTGACGACATAGTTTCACGTGAAACAATACAAATAACATGGAAAGGGAAAATAACGAGGCACGATTAAAAAAACTAAAAGACATTGTGAGAGCAATGCCTGAAAAACCAGGGAGCTATCAATACTATGATTCGGCAGGAACTATCATCTACGTAGGAAAAGCTAAGAATCTAAAAAATCGTGTCTCGTCTTATTTCCATAATGAAGTTGACAGATTCAAGACAAAAGTATTGGTATCCAAAATATGGGATATAAGTTATACTGTAGTCAACACAGAAGAAGATGCCTTGTTGCTTGAAAATGCACTTATCAAGAAATATAATCCAAGATATAATGTCTTGTTGAAAGACGGAAAGACATATCCAAGTATCTGTATCACGAAAGAATATCTACCTCGCATATTTTCGACCAGAACCATTAATAAGAAATGGGGAACTTATTACGGTCCCTACTCCCAGGTCAGTAAAATGCAAGCAGTATTAAAACTCATCAAAGAAATATATCATCCCAGGTTATGTAGAGAAACAATAACAGAGGAAGGAATAAGAAGCGGAAAATACAAGGTTTGCCTAGAATATCATATCAAGAATTGCGCTGGACCATGTATTATGAAACAAAGTGTAAATGACTATCTGAAAAACATCAACCAAGCAAGAGAAATTTTAAAAGGTAATACCCGTCAAGTTCAAAACGAACTAAAAGAAGAAATGATGCTTCTTTCAGAACAATTACGTTTCGAGGAAGCTGAAGAGATCAAACGAAAATACTTATTACTCGATCAGTTTGTAGCACATAGTGAAGTCGTCAGTCATACCATTGACAATGTTGATGTATTGACTATTACAAACGATGAGAAGATTGCATTTATAAACTACATACATGTATCAAATGGACAAATCAACCAATCTTTTACATTTGAATACAGAAAAAAGCTAAATGAGACTGACGATGAACTATTACAATTAGCTATCGTTGAAATGCGAGAACGATTTAGAAGTGAAGCCAAGGAAATCATCCTCCCGCAAAAAGTAAATATCGACTTAAACGGAGTAACCATCACAATACCACAACGAGGAGATAAAAAAACACTACTCGAACTATCTCTTATGAATGGAAAACAATATAAATTCGACCGACTGAAACAGGCAGAAAAACTCAATCCAGAACAAAAACAAGTACGGCTCATGAAAGAATTGCAGGACTTGTTACACTTAGAAAAAATGCCTTATCAGATAGAATGTTTTGATAACTCGAATATATCTGGCACAGATGCCGTTGCTGCCTGTATCGTTTTCAAGAAAATGAAACCGTCAAAACAAGACTATCGAAAGTACAACATCAAAACCGTCACAGGACCTGATGACTATGCATCAATGAAAGAGGTTGTATGGAGAAGATACCACAGATTGATAGAAGAAGAACAACCCCTACCCGACCTCATTATAGCTGATGGCGGAAAAGGTCAGATGGAGGTCATCAGACAAGCTGTACAAGACAAATTAGGACTAGATATTCCAATAGCAGGATTGGCAAAAAACGAACGACATCGTACGAATGAATTACTCTATGGATTTCCGCCAAGAGTCATAGGGTTGAAGACAGATTCAGAACTATTCAGAACATTGACACATTTACAAGATGAAGTTCATCGGTTTGCCATCACATTTCATCGAGAGAAGCGCTCTAAGCATGCTTTGCGGTCAGAGTTGGACAATATAAAGGGCGTTGGTCCAAAAACGCGTGACGAGCTTCTAAAAGGCCTTAAATCAGTTAAAAGAATACGTGAGTCTGAGTTATCAGCAATAGAAGAAATAATAGGTAAGGCAAAGGCCAAAATTGTCTATGATTACTTCCATCAGAAAGAGTCTGAATAAGAGCATCAAAAATGAATTGAATCAACTTTGAAGAAATAGTATAATGATTATCACAAAATTTGGTAAAAAGGAAATTAAATTGTAACTTTGCAGCATGAGAGCAGTAATTCAAAGAGTAAGTCATGCCAGCGTAACTATAGAAGGCAAAGCTAAATCGGCCATAGAGCAAGGTTATCTAATTCTATTGGGAATATGTAACGAAGACACCATAGAAGACGTTGACTGGCTGATACATAAAATAGTAGGACTTCGTGTATTTGATGATGATAACCACGTCATGAACCGTGATATTAAGGAAGTAGATGGCAATGTACTCGTGATAAGCCAATTTACTTTATTTGCCAGCTATAAAAAAGGCAATCGACCATCATGGTTTAAAGCTGGCAGTCATGAACACGCTATCCCTCTCTACGAAACATTCTGCAAAAAGTTAGAAGAACAACTTGGGAAAACAGTAGGTACCGGTGAATTTGGTGCTGACATGAAAGTAGAATTATTGAATGATGGACCTGTGACCATTTGTATGGACACTAAAAACAAAGAATAAAACATGAAAAAATATCTAAGGGAAATCGATGTTGCTGGAATGCTATTACTGGCCATTGGTGTAGTACTATCATTATTGGCTGGTTCAAAATACGGCATGTGGCCATGCATCGTAGGACTATTATTATGGGTAACTGTTGTAGTCTATAAAGCCTGTCATTGGACTGAATATGCAACAGAGAATAGAAGAAACATTGTCATTATGGTAATAGCCATCTTGTTCCTGATATTCCAAATGATACGAATGCTATGACTATCAAAGAAGCACAACAGACTGTAGATCAATGGATTAAAACATACGGAGTACGCTATTTTTCCGAGTTAACCAACATGGCAGTACTAACAGAAGAAGTTGGTGAACTTGCACGCGTGATAGCCCGTAAATACGGAGATCAAAGCTTCAAAGAAGGTGAGAAAGACAATCTTGGCGAAGAAATGGCAGATGTATTGTGGGTATTACTATGTCTGGCTAATCAAACAGGTATTGATCTGACCGAAGAGTTTGCCAAAAGTATAGAAAAAAAGACAAAACGTGACTATCAGAGACACAAAGAAAATGAAAAACTAAAATAAAGAAAGTAACAATATGAAAGAACTGGAAAACAAGTATGAAGATACACTAAACCTATACGACTATAACATCACTGACGAAGAAGTTCATAATATAGTACATAGGATTATCACTGAAAAAGTATCATTAAATGATACCACAGAAGTTAAAAAATTCTTATTGGGAAGTGTCGAGTTAACGACATTGAAAACAACAGATTCAGAAGAGAGCGTGATGGCATTTACAGAACGTGTTAATGCTTTCGACGAGCAATATCCAGAACTGCCCCACGTAGCAACTATTTGCGTTTATCCATGTTTTGCAAAGACCGTCAGCGAAACATTAGAAGTAGATGGTGTTGAGATAGCTTGTGTATCAGGTAGCTTTCCCTCTTCACAAGCTTTAATAGAGGTGAAAATAGCAGAAACAGCTTTGGCTATCAAAGATGGTGCAACAGAGATTGATATAGTTATGCCTGTAGGCAAATTCCTGAGTGGAGACTATGAATCAGTAGCTGACGATATATCGGAATTAAAGGCAGTCTGCGGTGACAAAAAGATGAAAGTTATCCTCGAAACTGGCTGTTTGAAGACGGCTCAAAATATCAAAAAAGCATCCATCTTAGCTATGTATGCAGGAGCTGACTACATCAAAACTTCAACAGGTAAGTTAGAACCAGCAGCAACCCCAGAAGCAGCATACGTCATGTGTC